>Ga0137394_10000497_pt1 | contig 27517 bp, 33 predicted proteins | sample czobulk116metaG_FD_108278 | JGI IMG/M metagenome (GOLD analysis project Ga0137394, IMG submission 108278) | Vadose zone soil microbial communities from Angelo Coast Range Reserve, California, USA - czobulk1.16 metaG | ecosystem: Environmental > Terrestrial > Soil > Vadose zone | place: USA...
CGGGTTGCAAAACGCGACGTTGAACATCACGCCGAAGAAGCAGCATCAGAGACCTGAAAGTATGCAGTGCCGAACCGCGGTTGAATGTGTTCGTGTTGAAGTCACCTGCGATGATCGCAGCACCATTGGGAAGCGAGTCAAGAATAAACCTGAGCTGCCGGGCGCGGCCGCGGGCGGTTCCGAACACTTCCAGATGTGTGTTGGCTACGGTGAGAACCTGGCCTGAGCCGCAATCCAGCCTGGCGATCAGCGCGTGGCGGTTGCCTTCGCGCCTTTCCGCTCGCTTCCTGTGATCAAAGCACGCAGGCAAGAGAAGATTCTTCCAATCCACGATCGGGAACCGGGATAATGTGGCGTTTCCCTGAATGGCAGTTGTGTTCTCGCCGGGCGCGGACAATTCCTCACCTACGCCCTTGGTAAATTCTTTGAATGTCTTGCCGAACACGACCTTCATTCCAAGCTGTTCGCCGATTTCATTTGCAATATGCCGGTTTCCGGATCTAGCCATCCCTTCGTCCACTTCCTGAAGACAGAGAATGTCCGCGCTTCGAATCGCTTCGCTTTTCAGGCACTTCTCGAGCAACGGCCATCGTTTTCCCTTCTCGATATTCCAGGTAACCAGGCGAATGCCTTGATTCCGCATTGTCTTTGATCTTAAGGTAGATTTAATGAACCTCGTGACGGCGATTGAGGAACTCAAGCACAAGGCGAAGGAGATGACGCTTCCGGCGCTGCGCCGCTACATCTGCGACCTGAAACCTGAAAAGGCAGAGATCGAGCACTATATTCAGTTCGTCGAAGGTCGTTACGCCCGTAATCTGGTATACAAAACCCAGGATTTTGAATGTCTTGTTTTATGCTGGCGGCCGGGACAACGGAGCCCCATTCACGACCATGGCGAGTCGATATGCACAGTTTACACAGTATCGGGAACACTCTCTGCCGATAACTATCGCAAGACCGCAACCGGGCACATTCGAGCTGATTATTCGGAAGACTTCACGCCTGGATCAGTGCTGAGCATTCAGACAACAGAGATCCACCAGGTTTCGAATCTTCAGGATTCAGAAAACCTGATCTCGCTGCACTTCTACCTGAGACCGCTGGAAAACAGTTTCCTCTATTCGGTTCAACAGCCGATCTACGAGCCCTATCAGCGCACGTACACGCGCGTATTTACTTTGGCTGACGGAATCTAGCTACTCGTCAACGTGCTCGGTTTCGATTTTCAGTTTCTTTTTACAGGATTCGCACACCCAGTGGTGTTTTCCGTCGATGAAGGCGTGGTAGTGGATGCCTTCTCCATTGTCTTCGGTGCAGAGATCACACTTCACAGGAAGTGATTCTACCGTACCTCAATGTACTGGGGGTTCCAGTTTTTCGGCCTCGGCGCCAAGCACGACCAGATCGACACGGCGGTTTGCCGCGCGTCCTTCTGCGCTGCTGTTTGAAGCGACCGGCCGGTATTCCCCGTATCCCACAGCCGACAACCGTTGCGGGGGAATGTTTCCGTTCGAAATCAAATATTGCAGCAAAAATGTGGCGCGGTTTGTCGACAGTTCCCAGTTTGAAGGAAATTGAGCTGTGTGAATCGGAGTATTGTCTGTGTGTCCCTCAACCCGGACATTGTAGCGGAGCGGCCGCAGCGTCTGTGCAATGCGATCCACGACCGCCAGCGCTTTGGGAGACATAACCGACGAACCGGCGTCAAAAAATCCGGCTTCCGCCAGACTGACGGTCAGACCTCGCGAATCTTCGGCCAGGCGAATGGTATGCTTCGCAATTTCATCTTTAAGCGTGCTCGCGAGCTGCGCCTTCACCTCGCTGATGGTGCTGCGCGTTCCGCCTTTTCCGGACGCACTGATAAGTTGTGAAGCCTCAAAGCCCGAGTGGTCGTTCCCAATGACAGTCGTCGTATTGGCAGGCAGGCCACCATTATCATAAAGCGGCACAACCTTGCCCGAGGGCGCAAACACGGCCATCTCTTTGAAAGCAACTTGTACGGCCTGCGCGACTTTACCCGCCTTCTTCTGGTCGGAGTTCGAGGCGGCAAACATCACTACGAAAAACGCGAACAACAGCGTGATGAAGTCGGCATACGACACCAGCCATCGCTCATGGTTCACGTGTTCGGGATGCTTTTTCTTTCTGGCCATCAGGCCGCCTTCTTTTTGCTTTTGGACGCGGCTTGTTCATGGCGAAGCTTTTGGAACTCTTCGTCGAGGAACGCAGTCAGCTTGCCTTCAATAATTCTTGGGTTCTGACCCTCAAGAATTCCGAGCGTGCCCTCGAGCATCATTTCTTTGATGATCATCTTTTTCCGGTTCTTGAACTTCAGCTTGCCGGCCGCAGGAAGAAAGAAGATGTTCGCCGATGCCACACCATAAATCGTAGCGACGAAAGCGACAGCGATTCCTTTTCCAACCTCGTCAATGTTGTCGAGATGCTGCATGACCTGTATCAGGCCGAGCACCGCGCCGATGATTCCGACGGTTGGAGAATATCCGCCCGCAGCTTCGTACACTTTGGACGAGTGCTCGCCGCGTTCTTCCATATATTGGAGTTCGACTTCCATCGTCTGGCGCAGCTCTTTGGGCTCGCTGCCATCCACAGCCATCATGATTGATTTCCTGAAGAATTCGTCTTTCACGGCGGCCGCGTCCTTTTCCAACGAAATGATTCCTTCGCGGCGCGCCTTATTGGTGAACCGGACGACCTCATCGATGACGTCATTCGGTTGAGTAGTCTCTTCTTTCACGACCTGAAGAAGATCAGCGGCAGCCTGTTTTAAAACCGACATTGGAAAGGAAATCATCACAGCGCCCAGGGTTCCCCCAAAAACGATCATAGCGGCAGTCGGTTGAATGATCTGCAGGACAGACCCTCCCTCTATAGCCTGGCCAATCAGAATTCCAGCGAGGGCGACAACAATGCCCAGGACAGTGCTTAAGTCCATAGCGTCGCCTCCGGCCGCTGGTGAATCGCACGCTTATACTCGAGGATTTTTTTAAGAAGTTCCTCGCGGGTCTCGTCGAGAATTAATTTTTCACCGGTGGTCAATGACAATACGGCGTGCGGGGTGAACTCAATTGTTTCAATGAGATCAGAATTCACCACCATCTCTTGCCCATTGATTTTCTTGACGATGATCATACGGCCACTCCGCTGTAGCGGCGCTCTATGAGCGCCGGAGGGCGGTCATAGACCGCCCCTACAGCAGTCCTCTCATCGGCTACTTCGATTAAATTCTTGAGCCCAAAATCGATATTGTCGAAAGACCCCGCAATTTCGCGGGCGTAAAGGTATTCGTGTAATTCGTCCACTGTGAAACTCAAATCCGGACGATTGCACCGTGGCCGGGGATCCAGGAAGGCACAATTCACCATGTGAGGATTTTCTTTGGCGTACAACGTGACGTGTTCGCGCCAACGCGGAGTATTGGCAACGGAATCGATGAAAGCCAGCGATTTCCAGGTCAGCGCTTCGCTTGCCGTGCCGACAGGTAAATTCATTTCGATAGCATAATCAGCGCCGGTTGAAACGATCTCGTCGACAATGCGATCAATGCTGTCTGGATCGGTGAACGGGTTATCCGCGGTAACGCGCACCACCACATCCGCCATACACGCTCTTGCCGCCGAGACGTAACGGCCGAGGACGTCCGTCTCGCTGCCGCGGAAGTTTGGAATGCCGCGCCGTTCACACTCCTCAATGATGATGTTGTCGCGCGGATTGGTTGTGGTCGCAACCACAATTGCATCGAGGGTACGCGCTTTGGAAATCCGCTCGACGAGGTACGCGAGAAGCGGCCGCCCGCCAATTTTCATCATTACTTTGCCGGGAAGCCGGCTCGACCCCATCCGGGCTTGAATAATTGCAACCGTCCTTGGTTTTTTCATGAAGAGAGCCTTTGCACCGCCTTGGTTAATTCGGAAACACTGAATGGTTTGGTTAAGAAATGAACTCCATAGGCCCTGGCGAAATCATTCACATCCGTGCGAGCGACGTCGCCCGAGAGAAGGAGTACTCGCGTATTTTGCCGATTCAGCCGGGTCCACTCGATCAAATCGCGTCCTCCGATGCCCGGCATGTGAAGGTCGCATATCAGAATGTCGTACTCATTTTTCTTCATCAACTCGATTGCCGGCGCGCCATCGTTAAGGCGATTGGTGCGATAGCCGCAGTTGTGAAGGACGCTCTCGATCAATTCGGTGATGTGATCCTCGTCATCGACGATCAGGACCGACCGATCCGGCGCCAGCATACAGAAGTCGTCGGAGGCAGACTTTTCCTCCTGGCAAATTGCATTTGTCAGAACCGGCAATTCAATGGTGAACGTTGCGCCGCATGACCGGTTGTTCGATACGAACATTTCGCCGCCGATCTCTCGGACAATCCTTCGTGAGAGGCTCAAACCGAGGCCGGTTCCGGTTTCTTTGGTGGTGAAGAAGGGCTCGAAAATCCGCTGGAGATCGGACGGGCGAATCCCCGGACCATCATCGGTTACTGAAATACGAACCTGATCGTGAACCACGGCACTGGAAATTTGAATCATTCCTGAATCCCGAACACCGGAAATAGCGTGAATCGCATTCGTAACCAGATTCAGGAACACCTGTGTCATCTCGCCCGGATGCGCGAGCACTTTCGGCGCGTTTTCCGAAAGGTTGAGATCGAATTCGATTCGATCCAACCGGATCTGATACTGCGCAAGCTCTACTGTTCGGCGAATTGATTCATTGACGTCGATTATTTGCGTGCCACCTTCGTCCGCGCGCGCCAGCCGAAGAACGTTCTGGATGATTCTTACGCTTCGTTCGGCTTCTGCATGAATCTTTTCGAGCCGGCCGGCATCGGATCCCTTGCCTTCTCGAAGCAACAACTCTGAAAAGCCTAGAATCGTCGTGAGCGGATTATTCAACTCATGAACGATTCCTGCCAGAAGGCTGCCGGCCGCCGACATCTTCTCCGACTGAATGAGCTTTGCGCGTTGCGGGTCCATGACAAACGTATTCATCGGAAAAGAGATGGTATGGCTTTAGATTTCTTTCTTTGAGGGAAAATTCGGAGAATTTCCTAGTTCACGTACGCAGCTCGCGCCTTTGCGAGCATTCGAGGCTTTTCCACCTGTGTCAACCTCAGCTCGGACTCGGTGGCAAAAATGCTCTCTTCGAAACTCATCATGGCAAGCGCCTCCTTAAATTTTCCGATCTGGGTTCTTACTTCGATTCCAGCCGTGAGTTGAACCAGCCAGGTGGCAAAGTCGGCGCCAGCAGCTATGGTGAGCGGAATGCCGCCGGAAAAACGTGGATTTACTTCGATCAGGCTTACATCGGGTCCATCCCATTTGCATTGAATGTTAGCCGGACCAATGATTTGAAGTTTTTCGGCTATTTCTTTGGCGAAGCTGATTATTTCAGGGTGCTTACGCGTAATACCTTTATCGCTGACACCGGCGCGAATCACCAACCGTTCGCGCGGCACGATGGACAGGACTCGACCATTGAAATCCGCAAGTACATCGACGGTAAATTCCTTTCCTCCAAGATGATCCTGGACGATCGCGTCGGGAACGTAATCGAGAAACAACCGGAGTTGAGCCTGGTTGTGCACCACGAAAACGTTGACACTGCCCCGGCCGAATCGCGGCTTCACATAGACTGGATACTCGATATGGCTGAAATCCACCTCATTAGCGAGGCGCGTGGCTGGTGTCCGGATTCCGTTCCTCTTACAGAACAGGAAGGTTTCATACTTGTCGTTACAAATGATGCTGGTCTGCTCACCCGACACAGCGACTGCGATTCCCAGTTGAGCGAAACGATCCAGTGCCCGGCCAAAGATAGGCAACTCGTCATCGATCGTCGGAATTACCAGATTGATTTCCTCGGCATCGCAGATGCTTTCGATGATAGGGATGTAATACCGATCCGTGGTTAGAGGCACAATGTGGTGCTTGTGGCCGAAGTACAGCGCCGGCGATAACGGATTGATATCCGTAGTGATCACGCGGCCGTTTCCGTTTCCTGACTTCTCAACGGCATTGCGAAAGGCGCGCACCAGGGGGACGCGGCGCGAGGCTGCGGTAATAAGAACGTTAGTCCGCTTCATTGGAGGGACTCCCACTGCACCGGGGCGCCAGCTTCGATCGGCATGAGGGCCTGCTTGCCGACAACGGAGCCGACGAACTCCGGCGAAATTCCGGTAGCCGGTCTCAGGGCATGGAGCATGTCCACATCGATGGTCTCGCCTGCAGAAATCGGCCGCCGGGCGTACAGGGCCCGTCGAGAGGCGGTCTTGTTACGGCTTTCCGCTTCCGTAGCGAATTTTCCGCGCTCGCCGAGAACAGTTCCGATCTTCCGCAATTCTTCAATGTGCGCCTTGAGCGCCTTGGCATCTATTGAGACCGCGTGATCAGGGGTCTCACCTCGCGTCTCGATCATGAAATGCCGTTCGATGACCTGCGCGCCCAGCGAGGTTGCGACGACGGAACCGAGCGTTCCAACACTATGGTCGGAGAAACCGACCGGCACACCGAAGCGGTCACGGAGGTACAGCACCGATTTCAGGTTGAGCTCTTCGAGCTTCGCCGGATACGAGGATACGCAATGCAGCAGTACGACCTGTTCGTTCGAATGCGCATGCATCCAGTCAATCGCCTTCTCGATTTCTTCCACGGTGCTCATTCCCGTGGAAAGCAGGACCGGTTTGCCTTTGCGGCTGACATGCTCGATCAACGGCCGATGAGTAATGTCACCCGATGCGATCTTGAATGCATTCACGCCAAGCTCATCGAGAAAGTCGGCGCTTTCTTCATCAAACGGTGTGGATAGAAACTCGATGCCTATCCTCTTCGCTTCCTTATGCAGAATGCGGAATGCATCGAATGGCAGTTCCAGTTTCTTGAATAGCTCCTGGAGATTGGGCTGATCCTTGGTATGTGCCAATGTCGCAGGACGCGTTGAAGCCAGACGGTCTGCGCGAAATGTTTGGAATTTCACCGCGTCTGCTCCGGACCACTTGGCGGCTCGCACGAGCGCCAGCGCCCTCTCTTTGTTTCCTCCGTGGTTAAGACCTGCTTCGGCGATCACATAAATGCGATTAGGGTCACTGGTTAGCAAACCGAAAACGTTTTCACTTGGCTTGTCAGCCATAACTGCCTCCTTACAATTTCAACAACTCGTGACAATCCTTTGCCGTCAACGAGCATTCGTCCGGTCTCACTGAGCTTCTGGACCATGGACTGGTTGTCGAGCATCTCCGCACAGCAGCGCAGCAGCACGCTTGGCGACAGGCGCTCTATCAACCCGGCACTCAGCACTGCTCCGCGCTCATGAAATGCATCTGCGGTACGTAATTGGAGTCGATCGAACGCCACGGCGATCGTAGGAACGCCAGAGGCGAGCAGATCATAAAGTGTGACTCCGGAACCGGAGATCGCGAAACGGCAAGTCGCCATCGCGCGAGCGAATTCTTCATCAGTCATCGGTGAAGATCCAATGAAGCCGCGGGTGGTGATTAGCGTCAAGCCTGTCTTCCATACTTCTTCTGAAACTTTGTGAGCGAAGTTCGCCGTCGCGCCGCCGCCCAGGGTGACGAGCACGGTATCCGTCGGTCTTTTCCGGGCAACGGTCTCCCGCGTGATCATGTATTGCGGACCGAGAAACAGACTTTGATGTTTATCCGGCTCATATGGAAATACTGTTGTTACGCTGCCATCAATAACGACATCCGACCCGCACTGAGCCAGACCAAGATCGTGAATGCTGATGTGACGCGAGCCATTCCGGTGAATGTCGGCGGCAATGCCATGAGCCTGGCGAAGATCAGTGATGACGAGCGGAGGAAGCACATTGCTGTCGAACTGCGGCTTCCCAATTTGGAATTTGCCGTCCGCGTCTGCCGCCACGAGAAATTCGCGGCAACTCTCAGATAGCGGATAAAAAGTGACGGCCGCCTCATCTTTCAAGGCACTCGCCAGTCGCAGACAGCGTACGGCATGGCCGTAACCCAGGGTGGGACCGGCATCAACGATGATTCCAATTTGAGATTTCAAAGTCGAAATCTCGGATTTAGTTAATGTGCTCACAGGTCCTCTCAACCAACTGCAGCCAGGATTCGAGAATCGGTACGATTTCGTATTCCAGAACGTCGCAAATAGAAACCCAGTAGTGGTTTTCCTGGGCACCGATTAACTGGGTCAGAGCACGTTCCAACACGGCAGGAAATTCCTTGCGGGAAATTTCTGCATTTGGTAATTCGGCCCAACCGAGGTCTTCACAAAAGATGGTAAAGAAAACGCGAATGGAATCGAGAAGTTGCCCCAGTTGGTTGTACGCTTCCTGCTCCTGGCGGTTCTCCAGCAAACGAACGATTTCACGTGCCGATTCCAGCGATGCGTGGAGCTCCTGATCAAGTTCGGACATGGATTCGCGGACGACCCTGTCAAAATCACCGCTCTTGATCGCCACTGATCCAACATCCGTGATTTCGCGGCCGCAAACCATCGTATCGCGGTAGTTGAGGGCTTCATTTCCACCGAGATAAACGTGCGTGATGCACTGGCCAGCCTTGAGGTAGCCGGTTTCAATCCAATCCAGGAGGTCGCCCCATGTCGAAATCTCGACGGGAACGTTGATCTGATTTTCGTTGATGATCACATCCATGTGCTTAACTGTCCTTTCACTGCTTCGACCTCGTTCTTCAGAAACGGGGTTTGCTCCAATGCCGCGAGCACCCGCGTAGCAGCACTTACATTTCCTTTCTGGAGATACTCGTGTGTTTTTTGCAATAAACTGAGCGGACCGGACCGGCGGCTGTGAACCGCCCTGGCCGGCATGGCCGCAAACATGTCCGTCCATTCTGAGGCGATGCGGAGCCACGCGTAATATTGAAACGCGTGCCGCATTGCGGCATCGGAAAGTTCGGCCAGGCGTGCAGGATTTCGCAGCAGGCCCGTAACGGTTGCAATGAATTCCTGTTGATAATCTGCAGATGCAGGGTTGCCCTGCAGGCAAACGCCGGTTTTCCCATTCTGCACCGTTTCATTGAGCGCCGCTCTCGCACTGGTTACCACAACGCAGCCGGACGCCTGAGCCTCGATAGCCGCAATGCAGGAAGTTTCGGCGAAGGTGTTGGGGTAAAGAAAGAGACCGGTCTTCCCCAGGTTTTTCAGTAACACGGGCTGCGCAACGCTGCCATGCCAGGAGACGCCAGGCTGCCTGGCATGCTCGTAAATAGCGCCGAACGCGTTCTGATCCGCCTCAGGAGTCCAGCCGTAGACCTTCATGCTGCTGAACACATCCAGTTCAAGATCGGAGTTACAGGCGCGCATCAGGGGAAACATTTTTAGAAGAATTTCAAGACCGCGAAATGGCGTGCTGGAATATGCGCAACGTGACCACTGTCGGACCGTCGCATGAGAAGTCAATTCAGGACAAAAGCCATTGCGTGTAGCGATCACCTTTTCAGAAGGCAGATCGAAAGCCTCGATGAAGGATCGCCGGTGCCAGCTGCTGACGCAGAAGATGAGGTCGATGTTTTCCTGTAGCGCGGCATGCTCGAAGTGTTCAAGGGCGGGTTGATCGCTTGCGTCGCCTGTCCAATAAATCATCCGCGCCGCCACCCGGCCGAGCAGAAATGGATCGAAAGAACGGAAGGAGATGAGAACGTCCCAGCGCGCGGAAGTGTAGTCAGTAAAAAATTGATGGTAGTGAACGTACTCAGCCTCTCCTTCTGGAAGAGGCCGGTGCGAAGCACCGGGTGAGGGTGTGTTGCAATACACCGTCACGTCATGACCGCAACGCGCCAGGTTGCGAGCCATATACACAACGCTGCTCTCGCTGCCCCCGAGAGGTTGATGGAGTGGCGTAGTCCCGTCAAAGGCGATGCCGTTGTTGTAAATGACGATTTTCATTTTGCCGCCACCGATTGAAGGTATCGCGCGGCTCGCGCGTGATCGCCCTTACGCGTGTAGACCTGTGCGAGATTCTTTCGTGCATCAATGAGGCTACGATTGCGCTTCAGCGCGGCTTCCAGATGTTTCTGCGCTTCATCGAGGTTGCTCATTTGCAGGTGGGCGGCGCCGATGAGGGACAAAACAATCGCATCGTCGTCGGCCAGTTTTTCCAGTAACTGTAACGCGTCATCCGGCTTGTTGGCTTGAAGGTGTAACACGGCCAATTCCAGCGCGGGTTCACGAAAGGCCGGATCGAGCTTCAACGCTCGTTCATAAAACTTTGCCGCGCCTTCATAGTCATCCATCTTCCGCAGCACCAGACCATTGTTGAAAGCGGCAACGGGATTGTTTTGGCTCAACTCGAGGCATTTCGCATATTCCTCTCGCGCTTTTGTCAGCTCCCCTTGTGCCAACCGCACGTTTCCGAGTTCGAGATGAACTTCGAAAGTATCAAGTCCGAGACGAAGCGCCCGGTTCAGCAAACTGGCAGCGCTTTCGTATTCCCGAAGTCTCTTTTCGGATATAGCCCAATAGAGCAGTGCGACGGGCAATCGCGTCATCTCGAAAGTCTGATCGAAGCATTCGCATGCTTCGGCGTGGCGGTCGAGCTCTTGATACTGAACACCCAGATCGAAATATGCTTTTCCGTTGGCGGGTTCGTCTGCAATCTTCTTTAAACCAAGGGCGAGATAAAACCGCTGCTTGGCTTGAACGCGCTCTTCACCGCGAACTTTCCCGTAATGATGAATGACCGCCGGAACATTTGAGAAATTGAAGCGAGAAGGAAGACGTGTCGGATCGATGATCTCGTGAACGGCTCCGTGAAAGCGAATCTCGGGAGAGTTTTTGAATAGGCGGATTAAAGGATTATCCACATAGCCGGGATAACGAGCCCCTTCCTCGTAATTGCTCTGGTTGGGAGTCCAGCCGAGGACTTGATTCGCGAGGACGTAATTGCGCTGTATTAGATGATAGCCGTGAGCTGCATCGCTTCTTGAGGCCTCCGCGATAAACCGCAAGTCTTTTGAAGCGATCCTCTCGTCGGCATCGAGGACCAAAATCCAGGGCTCTTTCGCTTTGGACAACGAAACGTTGCGTGCCTCGGCGAACGAGTCATTCCAATCTAATTTCAGCGTTTTGTCGGCAATTGTCCGGATGCGCGCCGCCGTAGTGTCGGTTGAGCCCGTGTCCACAATTATGACTTCATTGACGATTGATCTGACACTCTGGACGGCGGCTTCGACCCAATCCTCTTCATTCTTCACGATCATGCAGAGCGAGATACCCATATTCCGGGGTTGGTAAGGCAACCTGGGAACCAAATCCGGACTGTCAAAAAAAAGGCCTAAAGTCCCGGAACCGGGGGCTCGATACGGTGGGTGTGCCCACGGTGGGCCAATCGAAACCAGGAAGGGAATAAGCATCGTCGTCGGCTGGATGCCGGCGCAAACACCAAATTCACGGAGGATATTTCAATATGAGTTTTTCAATAAATACCAATTTGTCGTCTATTAGCGCTCAGGATTCATTGAGCCGAACGCACCTGGGACTTCAACAGACCCTGACTCGTTTGAGTTCAGGTCTGCGCATCAACAGTTCCGCCGATGACGCCGCCGGACTGGCCGTCGCCAACCGCGATTTGCTCGACAATACCGGATTGACTGTCGGCATTCAGGCGGCTAACGATGCCATCAGCCAGCTGCAGATCAAAGACGGCGCGACGTCCAACGTTTCGGACTTGTTGAATCGTGCGATGACGCTGGCCACTCAAGCCGCGTCCTCCACGTTCACCGGCTCGCGTGCGACCCTGGACGCCGAATTTCAGTCTGTTCTTTCGGAAATCACACGCAACGCAGGCGCGGCCGGGCTTCAAACTGGCAGCACCGATCTGACCAGCCGGTCCGTGTTCGTGGGCAACACCCAAACCAATACGGCTGCGAATGTGTCATACGTATCGTTCACGTTAACCAATGCAGTCGATGCGCAGGGTCTTGGCATCAGCACACAGAACGTCACCAGCCAGGCGAACGCTGCCGCGGCAATCACCGCACTCCAGACCGCGATTGGCAACCTCGGCACAGTTCAGGGTACGATCGGCTCGGCCATGAACCGGTTACAGTTCTCTATCAACGAAGCGCAGACGATGTCCACCAGCGTCCAGGCCGCAAGATCGCGAATCATGGATGCGAATATGGCTCAGGAAGCTTCTAGCCTGACGAAATTCAACATCCTGACACAAAGCGGCATGGCTTCACTCGCGCAAGCCAATCAGTCCTCGGCCTCAGTGCTCAGGCTGCTCCAGTAACCTTCTGAAAACAGTCCGATTCGGTCCTTCCGCCTCTCTCGCGGAAGGACCGGCTCGGACTGCCTTTTTTGGTTCCCAAATTCCCTCGCAAATCCTCTAAAGTCTCGGTTTCGAAACCCCGATAACTATTGATGTAGGGTACGGAAATATGGCAACAACTCCAATTACGTTTTCGGGTCTAAATGGGTTTGATTTCAATTCGATAATCAACGCTACGATTCAGAGCGAAAGTGGGCCGCTCCAGACGCTCCAGACGCGGCAAGCCACACTCACAAATAAAGATTCGGCGCTTTCTTCCCTGGGTGCCCAGATTTCCCAGCTTGAAACCACCGTTACGAGCCTGGCAAGCCAAACCTCTTTCACTAACGTTACTGCAAATCCCAGCGATTCGACGGTCGCAAGCGTTTCTACGGGCAGCGGGGCTGTAGCCGGCACATACGAACTAAATATAGGAAATCTGGCGAAGTCACAGGTTACGTCGTCGACCACAGGCTATACCGATACAACCGCCGTGGCCGCCGACGGAGGATCGATTTCATTCACAATTGGGGGACAAACGACTCCTGCCATTCAAGTTACCAGCCAAACCACACTGTCGGGTCTGGCAGATCAGATCAATAGTCAAAATACCGGCGTTTTTGCCGCCGTCGTAAACGACGGTACCAATAACAAGCTCGTCGTGACCAGCCGGAAAACCGGACAGAGCAATGGCTTCACGATTAATAACCAACTGACAAACAGCTCAGGAACCGCTTTGGCATTCGCGGCGGGACAGAGCGCCAGCTCAGGGAATGCTCAGAATGCACTGGATGCAAACTTTACTGTCAATGGGTTGAACATCAAAAGCGGGTCGAACACAGTGACGAGCGCTATTCCTGGCGTAACCGTAACTCTTTTAAAATCTGGGGCAACCAACGTACACGTGGCGGCTGATTACAGTGCTCTCCAAAATACGCTGAGCACGCTGGTATCGCAATACAACAGCTTGCAGCAGTTCGTGAAGGACCAATCTGCGACGCGCAACGGACAGTCTGGACCCCTGGCGAACAATCCCCTGGCCCGTCAGATCATGAACGATATCCGCAGCCAGTTGATGGCATCCGATAATAGCGGGCAGTACCACTATTTAGCCGATATCGGCCTGCAGTTCACCCGGACCGGCACCTTGACGTTCGATAATAGCGCCCTTCAAACCGCGCTGACTTCCAACGCTGGTGACGTTCAGAAGCTATTTAGCGGTTCCACCGGCAATAATGGCCTCTTTAATAACGTTCTTGCCGGTCTACAAACAAACGACGCCACCGCGGGTTTGATTTCGACCACGACGACTTCCGATAAGGCGGCCCTCAAGAGCCTTAGCGACGGAATTGCCGCACAGCAGCTCCGTCTGGACATGCGGCGAAATCAGCTAACGAAGATGTACACTGCGGCCGATCAAGCAATGATTAAGTTGCGGGCTGCATCTCAAGCGTTGTCACAGTTCGGAACGCAATCATTGTTGTAATTTCAGGAAGGATTCAGATAAGAGATGAATTATCCAAATAGCCGATCAGCTCTTTACAAAGAAACGGCCGTGAATACGGCAAGTCCCACAAAGCTGGTCGTGATGTTGTATGAGGGAGCTGTCCGTTTCTTGACGCGGGCTGCCAGAGACATTCGGAACCAGGATCTCGTTGGCAAAGCTGAGTCGATCAGCCGGGCACTGGCAATCATCCAACATCTCCGGTTGACACTCGATAAGGACAAGGGCCAGCACATCGCTCAAGAATTGGACAGACTTTACGCGTACGTGGTTTCCCGCGTTTTGGACGGTTCAACCAAGCTCGACCCAGGTGCCATCGAAGAGGCAATTAAAGTGCTCTCGAACCTCCTCCCGGCGTGGGAAGAGATTGCAAGAAAAGAACAAGAACAGCTCGTCCCCCCGGCCTTGCTGGCGACGATGGCCATACCCGGCGGATTTCAATTACAGGGATAAGGAGAAAACAGTGGACGTCAGTCAGGTTTTGAACGCTCTGGAACGGGAAAAAGAACTACTGAGAGAATTCTATGACCTTTCCAGTCAACAGTTAGCCCTTCTCGACGATGAGAATTTAGATGATATGGGGAAACTCCTGGACGCCCGAGCCGATCTGATGCTCGAGGTGACGGCAATCGAAGCGACGCTCGGAACATGGATCACTCAGCTTCGCAACGACTCGAAGGTCACGAGCGAAGTTCTGCGCGAGCTTCGGGTCGTGAATGATGAAATCGTTCATCTTGCCAATGAAATTGTGGAACTCGATGAACAGACACACTGGCGGTTGGATTTGATCAAGCAGAAGCACGCGGATGAGCTGCGCGGTCTCAATCGCTCCGACAACATGTTATCGAGCTATTGCGTTACGCTCCGTATTCAGCCTAATTTCGACCGCAATGGGTAAAGCTGAAGTGTCAGGACGGAATTGGCGCCCGGACTTGACTAACCCTTCGCGTCCGTCTTGAGTCCGCGGGTGATGGCTTCCAGAGTGTCTTTATCTGGAATCTGAGACTGCACCGCGGACACGTTTTCCTGCTTGATGGCTTCGTAAATTTCGTACCGGTAAATAGAGATATGAGCCGGTGCCTTAATTCCAAGCCGCACATTATCTCGGCCGATGCGCAAGACTTGAATTTCAATCTCGTTACCAATAATTAGCTTTTCGTCCTTCTTGCGCGTGACCACCAGCATGCAGTTCCTCCATTCCTCGGCGGTGCAGGCTTTTACTTACTTTTGGAATAATAAGCGAGAGACCACCGGCGAGCAAGGTTCTTTGGGAAATCTTGCCGATCGAGGTTAAAGGAGAGGCTGGCGAACGGATAGAACCGCGTCGGTCAAAATGACCTGACGCCCAATCATCTTCTGATAATTGACGATCAGCGGCGCCTGGAAATTGCCGGTGCTTTCCTTCGGCAATGGCCCGATAACGCAGATTACGAAAGCCAGGTGGGGGTCGGTATTCGAAAGCCCGATAGACTCCCATTCGCGCGCCGGTATTCGGCTGTAATAATCTCTCACGATCGCGGACGGTTCCAGCACCAGAAAACCGACTTCCTTCGTTTCCGCCGATTGCAGCAGATGAAACGGCGCGATATTGTCGCTTTCCATCAACTGAAAATCCTTGCATTCCGAAAACCCGATCAAGCCCTCGTCAAAATGGATGATCGTATCTTTGCTGTGAACCCGCACCTTTCGTTCGAGAGTTGCCATTGCCTTCATATTTTTTCCTAGTTATAAATAATCAAGAATCGAAACCTGAGAAACCTTGGCACCGGCCGCGACTGCTGCCTGCAATGCCGTCTGGTTTTGAGTGAAATCCGTGGTGGCCTGCGCGAGGTCCGCCGATTGTATTCGCGACTGATCCGACGCGCGAGCAAGCTCGTAGGCCTGGAGATCGGATTGAGTATTTTGCGCGGCATTTGAAAGCGAACCGACCTGGCTACGAACCACCGATACCGAGTCGTAATATTGCTGGAGATTCGTGACTTGACCCTGGATGGCGGTCTTATCCCCTGATTTAATGGCATCCGACAATTGCTTCACGACATCGAATACATTGATTGAACCCGAGAACACCTGACTGCCAGGGATTTGAATCTGGAGCGTGGAAGCGCGTCCAACTTGAACTACGGTCGCAGAGGAATTGCCTTGATAGGTCACGCTCGTGTCGGGTTGAAGAACGTATGGAGGTTTGTTTGTAACGCTTCCGCCGAAAATGAAAGTGCCCTGGAAGGCAGTGTTGGCAGTAGACACGAGTTGATTGCGGAGGCCGTCCATTTCCGTCGTGTAGGCAGATGCCGGATTCGACGGATTGCCTAACCCAAGTTGACCGAGAGTAATGACGCGCTGCACCAGGCTCTGGACGCTATTGAGCACCGTATCGGTGTAGTCAAGCCGGTCTTTGCCCGACGCTGCATTGCTCGTGTATTGTTCGATTTCTCTCTTCTCGCCGGTCAACCGGACGAGATCAGCCGCGCCTGCCGGATCATCGGATAGCTGATTGATTTTGTCTCCCGACGTTATTTCGGTCTGAGCCTGCTGCATACGTTCTCGAATGCTTTCCAGATTACGCAGGAGATTTTGATAACTCTGTCCACTTGTAATTCTCATGTTCTCACCATAGCCAAAGCCGTCTGCAACAGTTGATCGACGGTTGAAATCACCTTCGCAGAAGCTTGAAATGCACGCTGAAACTGCAAGATTTGAACGGTTTCTTCATCGACCGACACGCCGCTCGTCGACTGCATCCGATTGTGTAATTGAGTAGCCAGGGCGTCGTGTTCCTGAAAGCCTGCCTTCGCATTTGCCGCATCATTGCCTATATTGAAAACAAGCGCGCCGTATTGATCCGTTACGGAACCACCGCCGCTGAACACTGGAGCGTGCAGAAGATTACCTATGGCTATCGCCGCCGCGTTGTCACCAGCGGCAGTGCTATTCTGGCTGGCTGCAATGTTGCGAGTGCTGGTCGCCACGTCGCTGCTTAATGCGATCGCGCGGGCCGCTCCGGAAGCGGTACCTAGTGGAGCAAAGAAGTTGATGCCGGTGTTGCCGTCCAGACTATAAGCCGCTGAGTGAATGGTGTTGACCTGCTGGGTGACTGCGTTGGCGAGTTGATCCAGTTGATTCAAGTACGCTGGAATGTTTTGATCGCGCAACTGGAGCTGTCCCTGGAGGTCACCCCCTGCAATTTCGGATGTAATGTCGTAGTTTCCTGCTTTTACCCGGTGCAATCCATTTGTATCAAGTCCTGTAGTCAGATTTTGCGAATCCCCATTGAGAACAACCGTTCGACCGCTCGCCACATACAATTGATAGGTTCCGTCAGACTCGATTTGATGCACTTCGACGGCTTGGGAAAGCTTCTGAACAAGCTGCGTCCGCTGATCACGCAATTCGTTTTGCGGTGGGCTGCCCGGCGTTTCCGCCAATTGAATTTGTTTTGTGAGGCTGGCAATCTGGCTGGTAAGGGAATTGATACTGTCAACGTCTGTCGCGACTGCCTGGTCTGCGGTTCGCTGCTGATTGTTTAAACCGCTGGCCTGAGAATGGAATGCATTGATCAAAGACTGTGCAGCCTGTTTGACGGCTTCGCGGTTAGCCATCGACGTTGGGTCGACGCTGAGAGCCTGAAAAGAATTGAAGAAGCCGGTTACATAGGATAGTAGTCCCGTGCCCTGCGTATCGTTGAACGAGCCCTGGATGTCCTGCAGGCCCTGCTGCAACGTATCCTGTGCGGACTTGTAGGACGTCTCCTGATTGAAGCGGTGAGTCGCCAGTTTGTCCCGTAATGCTTCAATCCCAATGACATCCACACCATTCGGGAACGATGGGGCGAGGATCAGGCGCTCACGCGAGTAGCCTGGAGTTTGCGCATTCGAAATGTTCTTCGAAGCCACGGAAAGCCCGAGCTGGTTCGCATACAGGGACTGCATCGCACTATTCAGTGCTGGTACAAAAGTCGTCATTCTCTATGCCTCGATCGACAGCCTTTGCGAGATTGCCGCGGGCAGCGAAATGCCGCCCTGCGCGGTGTAGCTGTTTTTGCTAAAGGCAAAGAGCGGAGTTGTCGATATAAGATTTTGCAGCAAGCGAGTGTTGAGGGTGATCAGCTGCGACAGGGCAAGAAGCCGATCAACGTTGCTGACTTTGTCAGCGCATCCCTTCGAATCGGAAATAAGACGCAGCTGCGTTTGAACGTGAGCGTCATACGCGGAGGCGTCAATTTCGATAAGTGCCTTGTGCTTTGCGCTTTCCAGGCGCAATAGTTCTTCTACGAGCCCGTCCATGGGACTTTTACTCCTGTTGTGGTGCCTTCGTGCCTGGGGCAATTCGGAATTACCCCAGGGCCAAGGTCATTTGCGATTGGTGTCAATCAGCTTTTGGGCAAGATCTTTCGCGGATACGTGGTAAGTACCGGATTCCAACGCCTGCTTGACTTTATTGAAGTGCTCTGTCCGGGATTGGTCGAGGGAGCCCGCCAACTGGTCCAGTTCTTTCGCCTTGGAAGACAAAGCGAGAGAATCTGACCCAGCCGGGACCTGTCGATCCTTACCGGCATTGCGCACCAAGTCGTTTGGCTGCGTCGCTTGCGCTCGATCAATGCCCTGGTTGCTGATGTTGATTCGATCTATGCTCATTCAGAGTGTCTCTCCCCCTATCCAGTATTTATCGGCAGGGGTTAATTAAAACTTTACTTCAAAATGCACGTGCGGCCCGGTTGCCCGTCCGGTGGAGCCAACTTCGGCTATGGTGTCGCCGCGAGACACCCAGTCCCCCACCCGGACAAAATTCTGGTTGTTGTGAGCGTACAACATTTTATGGCCATCTCCAGTCTCGATAACGACGGTGTTGCCATACCCGCTCTTCGACCCGCTTTCAACCACCCGCCCTTCGGCTACAGCCCTGATCGGGGTACCTGCCGGCGCGGCGATATCGGTTCCGGCGTGATATCGGGATTCGCCATTGATGGGATCCCGACGCCAGCCCCTGGGTGAGCTGATGATCCCGGAGACCGGCAAATCCGAAACGTCGTTGCTACGGTCTCCGTTGTTGCTCTCTTGCTTCGAGCCCGCGCTCGAAGACTTGTGAAACGCCCGGTTGATCTGGCCTTCCAGCGGACTCTTTAAATGTGCCGCTACTGCACTGGCGAGCTGCTCGCGCATCATGCCACGGTAAATATCGGAACTGGCGCTCCCGCCAAACAATCCATCTTCCGCATCGACGCTGTCTTCCATGGCCTTCAGCATGATTTCCGTGAACATGCCTTGAACCTTGGCCGCTACTGCCTTTGGGTCAGCTGCCTCGCTGGCCTTTATACCTGAAAGACTGACGTCTGGAATCATATGATCTCGAGCTCCGCCTGTAAGGCGCCTGCAGCCTTTAACGCTTCCAGAATCGCGATCGTATCGCGGGGAGTGACGCCCAGCGCATTCAGCGCACGGATCAAATCCTCCACAGTCGCATTCTTGTCGAGCGTCACAAAATTGCTCTTTTGTTCCTGAGCGGTGACTTTCCGCTCCGGAGTAACCACGGTCTGGCCTTGCGAAAGCGGTTGAGGCTGTGAGACATCAAAATGAGTTTCAATTTGAATGCTCAAATTTCCGTGCGAAATCGAAACTGCTGAGATGGTAACGTCGCTGCCAATAATAACGGTTCCGGTTCGCTCGTTCACAATCACCTTTGCCTTCGCATCCATGTCAACCGATACGGCTTCCACGGCTGCGATGAATTCCACCGGCCGCTGCCGATACTCCATCGGTAACGAGAGGCGGACAGACCTACCGTCCAGAGAAGAAGCAATTTGGCCCCCAAACGCATTATTCACTGCTTGAGTGACCCGGCCGACGTTAGTGAAGTCTGTGCGATCGAGCTCCAGGTCCAATATCTCAACGGTTTGCGGCAAACCTGTGCTCACAGCGCGCTCTACCGTGGCCCCGTTGCTTATACGCCCGACTGTCGGATGATTGACAGTCACGCCGGTCGAATCGTTGCCGGCCGAAAATCCGCCAAGCACCAGCGGCCCTTGCGCGACGGCGTATACGTTGCCATCTGCCCCCAAAAGGGGTGCCTGGAGCAAAATGCCACCCTGAAGACTGGCGGCGTCACCAATTGACGAAACCGTGACATCTATTTTCGAACCGGGCCGTTCGAAGGCGGGCAGATCAGCGGTGACCATAACTGCGGCTATGTTCTGGACGCGGATAACCTGATTGTCAAGATTCAGGCCGTATCGATCGAGCATGTTCTTGAGAGACTGCTGAGTGAATATCGTCTGCTGCTTGTCACCGGTCCCTTTCAAGCCAATTACCAGGCCATATCCAGCCAGTGAATTGTTCCTCACACCTGTAAAGTGCGCCACGTCCTTGATACGGGAGCTGGCAACGGCAGGCCGCACCAGGTTGAGCAGCATTAGAAGAGCGAGCAATGCGTAGCGAATGGTCATGGAATTAGAACGGCAAAATGTATTTAAAGATTTTGAACAGAAGAGCCGGCTTGTTCGCATCAGAGATGATTCCTTTTCCATCAAAATTAACTTCCATATTCGCAATTGCATTCGACGAGACGACATTTGTCGGGGTAAGGTCATATTGCCGGACTGTTCCTCGGACGGTGAGAAGCTGGTGCTCACGATTGATCGTCACCTGTTTCGTGCCCTCGATAACCAGATCCCCATTTGGCAGTACCTGGACGATACGGGCGGAAAGTGAAGCGTTGAGCTGGCCGCTGCGTGTCGTGGATCCCTGTCCGGAAAAATCCAGGGCAGAATTTAGACTCAGAGGATTTTGCAGTGTTTTGATTCCCAGGAACGCGGGCACGGCGGCGGCGACATCGCCCTTTTTCTGGGTTGAGGTATTGGCAGTATTGCTTGCCGTGGAGTTCTCCACAATGACAATAGTGACGATGTCGTTAACGTTCCGGGCCCTCAAATCGCGAAACAGAAAAAGATTTGGCGCAGCATCGGAATAGAGTGAGGCGTTGTTCTGGTTGTTCTGGTTGTTTTGTCCGATTGCCGGCATTGAAACTACAACGCCAAGTAATGCGCAGATTGCAGTTCTTTTCACTTCGCCCCCCGAATAGCTTCCAGTGTTCTTGGTCCAATAATGCGAGCAGTGGTTGTGCCAGCACCCGAAAGATGTTCAACCACGATCGAGTCGCCGAACTTTCCCGCTTCCTTTGCGCGCATTGTTGCGGAAACGGTCACTCCGCCGGAGGTAGCGCGCACTGTCACGGCATCGCCCTTCCGAACGTAAATCGGCATGTAAAGAAGGTCCGCTGATAAGACAGTTCCCGGATCGATATCTCGTTTCGCCACCATGCCTTCAATGGCATCGAGAGAGGCCACCACGTCGCGAGTCCCCTGGAGCGGTGTGTGCTTCCATTGCACGTCCTCTGGCTGAATGCGCGACTGGGCCGGAACAGGCCGGGCAATCACCGGTTGCGGCACCTCGACTCGAGCCAGCGTCCGAACGTACAGTGTCCGGACAAAATTACTGCCGCGAATGTCCAGCTTCATATAAAGCGGACCGGAAGGATCGGAATGAGGAGGAATACTGGCCGACATCTCTACATTTCCGGTCCCCACTTGAGTTGGGGGGACATCGATCGACAGGATTTCGATATTACCCGAGGGATACTGCCGGACAAACGCGTCACGCACGGCATGCATCACCTGCTCGCGGTCGAGTGTTTGAGAAAGGCGCCGCACCAACATGGCATCGGGAAGCTGTAGATCCTGTGTTGAGAATCCAGCCGCAGTGATTTTGGCTAACAGTTCGTCCTTCAAAAATCTTCGAGCAAGTCCCGGATTCGGTGCATATCCCAGCGGGATTGCCGACCGTGGATCGGACCCGCCAAACGGAATGATCTGTCCGAGGGTGATCGCATCGGTGCTGATGGTCACCTCAGGCGGCGCCGAGAGGCAACATGTCAGTATTAATAGAGCGGAAAGCATCAGACTTACCTCGACAGGTTATTGATCTGCGAAAGCATGTCGTCCGCGACACGGATTGCCTTCGAGTTCACTTCGTAAGCGCGCTGAGCCACAATCATATTCACCATTTCTTTCACGATGTCGACGTTCGACTGTTCGAGGAAGCCCTGGTTAATGGTTCCCAGCCCCGTTTGGCCTGGCGTCCCGGTTATAGCGTCTCCGGAAGCGGTGGTTGCCATAAATAAATTGCCGCCGGCCGGGTTCAAGCCGCCGGGATTCTGGAATGTTGCCAATTGGATCGTGCCCACTTGCTGCGCCGCACTCTGTCCGGCAAGGGTTACGGAAACCGTCCCGTCGGCGCCGATAACGATGTTCTGAGCCGCCGGCGGAATCGTAATTTGCGGTTCGAGGACGTTGCCGTCCGCCGTCACCAATGAACCCTGCGCATTCAAGTGGAACGTGCCGTCGCGCGTGTAAGCCGTTTCGCCGCTTGGCGTGCGCACCTGGAAGAAGCCGTGCCCCTGTATGACAAGATCGAGCGGATTACCCGTCTGCTGAAAGTCGCCCTGGCTGAAGATTTTGGCAGTGGCCACGGGTCGCGTCCCGAGTCCTAACTGCAGTCCAACAGGATAGCTCGTCGCGCTGGATGAAGCAGTGCCGGCAGTACGAATATTCTGATAAAGCAGATCCTGAAATTCAGCCCGCCCTTGCTTGAAGCCCGTAGTATTTATGTTCGCGATATTATTCGCGATGGTATCGATATTAATTTGCTGGGCCTGCATTCCAGTGGCGGCCGTGTACAAAGCTCGTAACATTGCGTTCTCCTTACGATAATTTTCCGAGTTCCTGGACCATTTTGCTGTTCATATCCGACATGAGGGTCCTTAGTGTCTTCTGCACTGCTTCGAATTCGCGATATGCCGACATGAGGTGAACCATTTCGTCGATGGCATTCACGTTCGAACGCTCCAGTGCACCACTTTTGAGGCGGGGCTCTGGTGCGTCCTGAACGTCATCAGGCGCACCGGTCCAGACCAATCGAGACAGACCTTCCTTCTGGAGTTTCTGCGGTTCCTTGAAATTAGCGATCTTCAATGTGGCGACTTCATTTCCATCGACGGTGACGATGCCCCCGTCTTGAATGGCAACTTTGCCGTGCCCGGCATTGATGGCTGAACCGGAACTATTCAGTACTGGCATGCCCTCTTTCGTGACCAGCTCACCGCCGGCATTCAGACTAAAACTGCCATTGCGCGTGTACCGGACTCCATCTGGAGTCTGGATGGCAAAGAAACCCTGCCCATTGATGGCAACGTCCATCTCATTGCCGGTAGAAACGAGATCGCCAGTAGAAAAATCGACCTGTGTTCCGGCTTCGACACGCGTCTGGTCCTGCAGAATGTGTCCGAAGTCGCGCTTGAAACCGGTCGTATTCGCATTGGCAAGATTGTTGGCGATGACATCAATCATCTTCATGCGCGCTTCGAGCGCGGAATAGGTATCTATAAACTGATCGCTCATATCACTGCCACCTTTGCAACCCTTCCTCCAATGCGAAACCAATCAAAACTAAAGTTCTGTAGAAACCTGCCGATAGGTAAGAAAGCACGGGTCCGGCAGTTCTTGCCTTGTAGATAGATCATTTTTGCAACCGGGCCATTCCCAGAACGACTTCGACTTCGCCTTCGTGGAGACCGCAGGATCTGCCAATCTCTACTGGACCGATTCCTCTCCTGGCCATCGCAATGACCTGATTCCTTACGTTGAAATCCACCGCCGCCTTTCGGACGGATAATGCCGCAACTGGTGCAGGCTGGGAAAGTTTGGAGAGTTTTTGCTGGGCCGCTCCCACAAAACCGGCATGGCGTGACTCCGCGTTCTGCCATTCCGTCTGCAGCAGCTGCAACGTCTTTGTCGCCACACGAAACTTCGAGTGTACGTATGTCAGGATCAATACTGTCAGCACTCCGTACAGAGCAAGAAACGAGTAGATCAACATTGGATTATGAATTGAGAGATTTAAATCGTTCGCCGGCATTTGTGATTTCCGTAATACGTATTCCGTAAAATCCATCGACGGTGACGACTTCACCGCGAGCCAGGGTACGGTTGTTGACGACGAGTTCGACCGGTTGATCGATACCCGAATTCAATTCGATGACAGAGCCGACTCCCAGCTTCACGATCTCTTCCAGAATCATTTCCGTTTCGCCGAAACGGATGGATACCGGAAGCTGAACATCCATCAGGATGGCAAGATTGCCGCCTTCTTCGGATTCGGTCTTATTGAGCGATTGGTCCATTGATGAACTCCTCTCTTCTGGGCTGCAAGAATCCGGTTACGACGAATGACTTGCGGGTTGAATCCATGCGTGCTTTGGCGTGCAGCTTGTTTTTGCCGCTAACCTTGATCATGACAGGCCATTCTTCCCGCTGATCGAGCACAAGCGTGTCACCGACTTGCAAGGACACCAGCGACTCCATCGGAAAGGACGCCTCCGCGGTCTCGATGCTCACATTCACGGGGATGTTTCGCAGCAGATGCAGAAGTGTTGCATCCTGAACGACTTTTCTGCGGCTGCTCTCTTCCTGGTCGAAGATATGGATGATCGGCTCGAGTGCCAGTGTCGGCACGACAAGGTGCATTTTTGCCATTGTCTCGCGCATCCGGGCCTGAAACTGGAAATGAATCACCATTTCGTTGGGCGACGTCACCTGAAGCATGTGGGGGTGTGTTTCCGTTGCCCCGAGGGCGAAATCAATGGCATAAACCGGCCGCCAGCTTTCCTTCAGGTTATCGACCAGCAGCTTCAGGACGTTTTGCATGATGCTCTGTTCGATTTCCGTCATCGGCCGCGGGTTCGCTATGGGCCGGCCCGCCCCGCCGAGCAACCGGTCGATCATCGGAAAAACCAGGCTCGGGCTGATCTCGATCGCGCCCAGGCCGTCCAGCGGCTTCATGGAAATGGCGGAATAACAGGTCGGGTCCGACACCGTGTTGAGAAATTCGGCGTAACTGATTTGCGCAATGTTTTCCAGGCTGATTTCAACAACGGTCCGCATATATGCGGATGCCGATGACGAAAAGTTCCGCACAAACCGGTCGTGAACGAAGTGCAATGACCGGATTTGGTTCTTCGAAATGCGGTCAGGTCGTTTGAAGTTGTACTTGAGAATTTTCTTTTCAGCCATTGGTTACCCGGCAGCCACTCCCCTCAGCATTGCCTCCACATTAGGACCGACCTTCGCGAGCTTTCCGCGAAGACGAAGCGTTGCTTTGGTGTGAAGTTGCGACACCCGCGACTCATTCACGCCAAGGAGGGCGCCAATTTCTTTCATGGTGAATTCTTCGTAGTAGTAAAGCGACAGAACGAGCCGCTCCTTCTCGGGCAGGTCTTCAATGGCTTCAGCCAGCAGCTTGGTCAATTCAGTCGATTCGAATTTTGCATAAGGGTCGTTGCTGCCGTCGTCAGGATAGTAGTTGATGTAATTCTCGCTATCCTCACTGTCGTTGAGATTTTCGAACGAACCGATCGTCAACCCGTGCAACTGATCGACGAGCGCGTGAAAATCGTCAATGTTCCCGCCCATGGCCTCGGAAACTTCTTCGTCGGTGGCCGGACGGCCGAGCTTCTGGCTAAGGTCGGAATAGGTCTTTTCCAGATCCTTGCTCTTCTTACGAAGCGAGCGCGGCGCCCAGTCGAGATTTCGCAGGCTATCAAGGATGGCTCCACGAATCCGAACCTCGGCATAGGTCTTGAACTTCACGTTGCGTTCGGGCTCGAATTTGTCAACTGCATCAAGCAAGCCGAGAACGCCGGCATTGATGAGGTCCCTCATCTCAATATTGCTGGGTAGCCGCGTGGCTACACGATGGGCAATGTGCTTGATCAAGGGAAGCGTTTCGTTAATCAGTCCGTCTCTTTCCGCAGATGTCATATTGCAGGCTCCACAGGCAGAACATATCGTGCCATTCCATCGGCACTGGGGATCAACAGATCCTCCGGCACTCGCTGACCGTTAGTGAGATAGGAGACAGGCAGTTCATTGCGCAGCAAATCTCCTGCGAGCGGCCCTTTGGAATCGGTTTCGTCGATCTTGGTAAAGATCACGCTTGTTGGCGAAAAGCGCTGAAAGCGTGAAACGATTTTTGTGATGTCGTCGGACCGGGTCGTTGCGCTGATCACCAGCTGCACCCTGGCATCCGCCGCGGATGTGACTGTTTCCAGCTTCGACAAACGAGCGAGATCGGAGGGACTCGAACCTGGCGTATCGATGAGAATCAGGTTGCGGTCGTCAAGGCTCGCCACCAGATCTTTCAGTGTGGCAACGTCGGCGCAACCGTATGTCGGGATTCCGAGCAGGTCACCGAATCGGGCAAGCTGTTCCTGGCCGCCGATCCGGAACATATCGGTCGAAATCAGTGCCACTTTCTTTTTCATCCGAATCGCGGCGTGGCCGGCAATCTTCGCAATCGTTGTTGTCTTGCCGACTCCAGTCGGCCCAACGAATGCGCTGACGATTGGTGTTTTTGCGTAAAGTTCAGCCGGATCGGCAATAATCAATTGATCGGCGAGTAGCCGGCGCACCCGCTCGCGTAGCTCGGTTGGAGCGGGTTTCCCGCGGGACGCCGTAGTAATCAAATGATCCGCCAGGTCGTGGTCAAGGCCCTGGCTGACAAGCTCCGCAAACAAGCCGCCGCCAAGTTCCGAATTTGCCGGGATTGCTTTACTCAACGAACGCAGTGATTTTTTCAGGTCGCTGATTTCACCGAACAGCTCGTCCATGCGTGGATCGCGCGCGGGCGCTGGAGCACGAACAATTGCGGGGGCTACTGCTACTGCTGCTGCACTTCCGCCTCGGACCGGACTAGAAACCCTCACCTGGGCGTTTCTTGAGGTTTCGCCCTGCCGGGCTCGCGCTTCGCCGCTACTGTAGGGGCGGTCTGTGACCGCCCGCGATATCTCAATTCCGGATTGCGGGCGGCCATAGACCGCCCCTACAGTAGCGGCAGCTTTAAGTAATGGCGTGGGTTCCGCCGTAGGCTTCTCTTCGAGCGCCGCCGTTATTTCCCAAACCGGCTTTTTGAACAAGCTGTACGGAGGCCGTTCTGAAACAGATCGCGTGCTCAAAATGAGCGCATCGCCCCCGAGATCTCGCTTAATATCCTCGAGTCCTTCGTGCAGCGAGTGAGTTTTGTATGTCTTGACCTTCATTGTCCTGCAACTCCAAGAGAGACGATCTGAACATTAGGTGGAATATCATTCGGCGAAATCACTGCCAGTTGCGGCAGGAATCGTTCGACCAGCTTACGCAGATGGAATCGCAGGCTACTGGAGCATAGCAGCGTCCACTGCGGCGCCATCGTTTTCTGACAAACTTCACTTAATGTCTTCACCAGGGTTTCGAATGTTTTGGCGTCGACTGCCAGATACGTGCCCGAATCGCCACGCACGATCGAGTGATTCAACCTTTCTTCCCATTGCGGGGAAAGTGTGACGACCGCAAGCTCACTTTGATCATTCAAGAGCCCTTTGCTGATCGAACGATTGAGCGCGGCACGAACCATTTCGGTAAGCATGATGTGGTCCTTTGTCTGGGAACCGTAGTCGGCGAGGGTTTCAAAGATAGTGACGAGATCGCGAATCGAAACCTTCTCGCGCAGAAGATTCTGCAGAACCTTCTGGATTTCTCCGACCGAAAGGGTCTTCGGTACGAGTTCTTCGGTGAGTTTCGGATGAGTCTCGGCGACGTAGTCGATGAGCGCCTTGACCTCCTGCCGGCCGAGAAGCTCGTAGGCGTGGC
>Ga0137394_10000498_pt1 | contig 27469 bp, 18 predicted proteins | sample czobulk116metaG_FD_108278 | JGI IMG/M metagenome (GOLD analysis project Ga0137394, IMG submission 108278) | Vadose zone soil microbial communities from Angelo Coast Range Reserve, California, USA - czobulk1.16 metaG | ecosystem: Environmental > Terrestrial > Soil > Vadose zone | place: USA...
ACCGTCCACCAGGAAGACGATACGACCATCATTCAGCGTGGAACGGACATTCAGTTTGTGCGCGATCTGGCGCACAAAAACGGCATGGAATTTTATTTTGAAACGGACGACAGCGGAACGACCGTCGGCTACTTTCGCGCGCCGCAGCTCAGCGATACGCCGCAGCCTGACCTGGCGATCCAATTCGGAGACCAGAGTAATCTCAAGAGTTTTTCAGCGCGCTCGAGCGGGCAAAGGCCGCTGAACGTGAAAGTGGTGCAGATGGACGTGAGCGCGAACAGTCCAAACTCTGCGCAAGTGAGCGATACGCAGTTGGCCAGGCTGGGCGCGAAAGACGCAAATGACTTGATCGGAGGTCCTCTGAGCAGCCTTGTCACACCCAAAGATGCCCCGGCTCAGATGCTGGTGCTCGGACCGCCAACCAGCGATGCCACGGAGCTGCAAACTATCGCTCAGGCGGTGAGAGACGAGGCCGGCTGGCTGATTACCGCGACCGGTGAAGTCAACAGTGATGCCTATCAATCGGTTCTGCGGCCACATCGCCTGGTGCTGGTGAAAGGCGCAGGAAAAACATACAGCGGCAAGTACTACGTGACTCAGGTCGTGCATGAGGTGAACCAGGATGGGGACTACGTCCAGCGGTTCGAGGCGCGGCGGAACGCACGTGATCTTGATGGCAGCGAACAGTTCGGCGGCAGCGGACTGGCCCTGTCCATCCCAGGGATATAGACATTATGAGTACCTCTTATGTTGACGAAGTTCTCGCTCGCCTGATCCAGCGAACAGAAGGTCGTTACTACGGCAAGTATCGCGGCCAGGTGACGGACAACAACGACCCCAACAACCTGGGGCGTGTGAAAGCCAGAGTGCCTCGATTGCTGAATGACGAAGAAACAGGTTGGGCTTTGCCTGCCTTCATCTACGGAGGCGCAAGTGACCAGGGGTTCTTTGCCATGCCGGACGTGGGGGCCGGTGTGTGGATTGAGTTCGAGGAGGGGCAGCTCAGCAACCCCATCTGGAGTGGGACCTGGTTCACTACCGGCGACATTCCTGAATCCGCGCAGCCGGGGAAGAAGGTGTTGAAGACCAAGAGCGGCCACAAGCTCGTATTGGATGACGACGCCGGCAGCGTGGAGATTACAGACAGCAATGGAAACACCGTCGCTATGGACTCCAGCACCGTGAAGGTGGCGGCCGGCAGTGCAGTCAAGGTGGTGATTGATGCGCCTCACATCGAACTGGTGGAAAACTCAACCCACCCAGTCGTCTTTGGTGATGATCTGTTGCAGTACTTGCAGCAAATTGTGCAGATCTACCAATCGCACATGCATCCGGGTGAACTTGCGGCAGGCATCTTTCCGGTGACGCCGGCGCCTCCGGTGCCTCCTATGCCACCACCGACGCCAAGCCTTCTGTCCACGAAGGTAACCACCGGGTGACAACCTTTCCGAAGGAGAGTAGTTTATGGCGGCACTTGACCCCAGCAGTTTAGCCGATGCGATTGAAGCGGCCATGCCCCAGGCGTGGCTGGACGCCAAACAGACGCCTTTTCCAGGAGGCCCTCCGAGTGACCGGCGGCCTTTGTTTCTGGCAATCGCGCGAGCACTGCTCAAGTCCTTGCATGACAACCAGAGCAGTCTCATCACGTCCATCACTTTGAGCGCAGGAGGCGCTGCCGGTGTGAAAAATACGGTTACCGATCTCACACTCAACATCACCGGGGTGTGAAAGCGAAAGGGGAAAAATGGCGAATCGGGTCCAATCCGATCCACTGGCGCAGCGTTTTCTGGACTATCCATACAGCGTCAGCAGCACCGGTGTGCCCAAGCTTACCGGTCCTGATGATCACCTTCGCGATTTGGTCCTGCAGGTACTCTTCACCATACCCGGCGAGCGGGTGAACCTGCCGGAATTCGGGGTTGGCGTGCAGCAACTTGTGTTTGCTCCGAGTAACGATATGCTGCGCGCCAGCGCGCAGTTTCTGATCAGCAGCAATTTGCAGCGCTGGCTCGGCGACCGCATTGACCAAATCCAGGTGGGCGTTACCAGCCAGGAGGGTGAAGAAGAAGTGGTGGTGATTGAGATCACCTACATGTTGAAAGCAACGCAGCAGCGACAGACGCTTCAAGTTCAGGTGTGACGGTGGCGCAGCAGAGCTTATCGCCCAGTATCGATTGTCCAGCACCCGCGCTTGCTCCGGGCGCGCAGGGAATTGCTCGCGTGGCCGTGGACGACGTGCAAGCGCGATTGATCGTGACTTTCCTTGCATCCTTTCCGCTTTCGCCGCCTCCATACTTGTTGAATCCGCTCAGTTACAGTCTCACCGGAGGGCAACGGCTGTTTCCCCGGATTCTTTCGGCTGCTCTGCCGCCTCCATCCAGTCCTCCCAATCCCGATAATCGAAACGTAGTCCTGACGCTGGATGGCGCCGGTGACTTCTCTATTTACACCCTCACCGTCAGTGGTCCGGACATCGATCCATTCTTCAGCAGCGCCAGGCTGCGGTTCCGGCTGGCGTGTGATGATCCTTTTGATTGCCGCCCCCCGGCAATGCAGCCCGTGCAACAAGCCGAGCTTCCTGTAGCAATTGACTACCTGACCAAAGACTACGCTGGTTTCCGTCAGGCATTGCTCGACTTCATTCCCACGCGCTTGCCTGCATGGAGTGAACGCAGCGAGGCCGATCTTGGCATGATGCTGGTGGAACTCTTGTCCGCGACGGCTGACAACCTCAGTTATATGCAGGACCGTGTTGCGAATGAGGCCTTCCTGGGTACCGCCACGCAACGACGCTCGGTCGCGGCGCATCTCGCCCTGATCGGCTATCAAATGGATGACGGCGCTTCTGCTTTCACCTGGTTGCAATTCCAGGTGAACACAGGGCAGCCCTTGCTCAAAGGCTTCAAGGTGAGCAATAACCCCAGCACCAGCGACGATCCCGTCATTGTATTTGAAACGCTGGCCGATGCTCAGCTCGATCCCATCAACAACCAGATGTCGCTCTATGATTGGGGCAACAGTAACTGCTGCCTCCGCAAGACCGCATTCAGCGCAGCACTGGTCGGGAGCTTTGATCGTCTCAAGATCGGCGACTATCTCATCTTTGATGAAGGCGGCAGCCGGCGTGACGTTGTGCGGCTGATAGCCAAGCCACAGATCCTTTCGGCCACACAGGTAGCCTCTCCCCCGCTGTCGTCGCCGCCAGGATCGCCTCCGGCCGGTTTGGTAGTCACAGTCGTGAGTTGGGGGGCAGGCACGCCGCTCGTTAACGACTATTGCGTCAAAGATACGATCGTGTGGGGCAATGCGGTGCCTGCAACGCACGGCGAGACGGTCCAGGGTGAAGAGCTGCGTAATCCGAATGCGCAGCAGTTAGCCGAGGTCAATGCGACAGCAGGACAAGCTCGACAGCGCATTCCACGACAACGTCTCAAATTGCGCGAGGCGCCTCTCGCGCATCTTGACGCAAGCACATCGGCTCGGGGTGAGCTCCCGACTGCTGCGGCTCCCGCGCAGACTTCGACGAGCGACTTTACTGCGCGCTTGCCTCGCAGCATGAGCACATTGCAGGTCCAGGTAGACGGCGACTCGTGGCAGGAGAAGACCAGCCTCCTCGAGGGCGGCGCGAACGATCCGATCTATCGTGTCGAGATTGATGACGCCGGTGAGGCGACCGTGGTCTTCGGCGATGGCGTGTTCGGTTTGCAGCCTTCGGAGACATCCGTTGTCACCGCGACCTATCGCGTGGGCGGCGGCGCGATCGGGAATGTTGGCGCAGACTCGTTGGTGCTGGCGCGGCCGGATGGTCCAGCGCCGTGGCTCAGTTCGGTGACGAATCCTCTGCCGGCAACGGGCGGACGAGATTGGGAATCACGCGATCATGCCCGCCGTGTGGCTCCGTCCATTTTTCATCAACCTTTGGTGGCAGTGAGCGCCGCCGACTACCAGGCGGCTGCCGACTCTTTCCCCGCCGGCGGCAGAACCTCAGTCATCCAGCGCGCCAACGCCAGCTTTCGCTGGACGGGCAGCTGGCTTACTGTGAAGCTGACTGTCGATCCCATTGGTGTCCAGGGGCTCACGCCTGAGTTGCGCCAACAACTCCTGGACTATCTGAACGCGAGGCGTCTTTCCGGCTACGACATTGAAATTGCCGGACCCATTTACGTGCCGGTTGATCTTCGACTCAGCGTCTCAGTTGCCGCGGGGTCGCAGGTCAGCGATGTTCAGCAGGCCGTGCTACAAGCGTTCAGCAACGGCATCCTGCCCGATGGTTCGAAAGGGTTCTTTCATCCCGATAACTTCACCTTTGGCGAGAACCTTTATGTAAGCAAAATCTACGCAGCGGCCACGGGGGTGCCGGGTGTGGGCTCGGTAGAGATTACGCTGCTGACCCGCTTCCACTCGGCGCAGGCACAGCTGGAAACCGATCGCAATCGAAACCAGGGTTTTCTCGCGGTGGGCGCTGATGAAGTCATTCGCCTGGACAATGACCGCAATTTCCCGCAGAACGGAACGCTAACCGTGACAGCCACTGGAGTGCAAGCATAATGCCCACTGCTTCCGCAACAACTGTACCGCCCGGCAGCGGCTGCTGTGGGCGGACGGCAACTGCACCGGATGTGCCGCAGCTGATCTCCAACGCTCCCGGCCTGACCGCCATTCGCTATCGCATCGGTACTTTCACCAGCTTCAGGCAAGCGATGCTTGACGCCATCGCTCTTCCCGACTTGATGGCCTCCGCGATTACCCTCCTGAATAGCGCTGTCGGTCCCACGGATACTGCACTCACCGTCCTCGATTCCAGCCAGTTCCCGGCTGCGCCAAATTTCCAGATCAAGATCGGTAGCGAGTACATGCAGGTAATCGACGGAGCGGGCACAGCCACCTGGAAAGTGGTCAGGGGCTCCTCCGCGGCCGCACACTCCAAGGGCGACATGGTCCTGCTGTCTCCGCCGAATCCATTCGCAGGCTGGCACCCGGGAACAGCTAACGACTATCAGACAATGTTCGTCGAGCTGTGGGCCTACCTCGCCGACATTCTTACCTTCTATCAGGAGCGGATAGCGAATGAAGCGTACCTGGGAACGGCCTCGCTGAGAGAATCGCTGCTGCGGCTGGTGGGTTTGATTGACTACCATCCGAAGCCGGGTGCCGGGGCCAGCGGACTTGTAGCTTTCACTGTGTCCAAGGGTAGCTCGCTCACTGTGCCGGCTGGGTTCCGCGTGGGCAGCAAGCCATCGCCGGGCCGGTCCGCAGCCGTGTTTGAGACGTCATCCGCACTCGCCGCCTCTGGCGACAACAGTTCGATCAGACTGTCTCTGGTTTCACCCGACATTCCTTTCACGGAAAATACCATCATCTTTCAGGGCTTCAACAACCGCCTTGGTGTAGATGACTACATTCTCGCCGTCGAAAATCAGGGAAGGGCTGATGAAGCGGCGCACCTGCTGCAACTCAGCGCTGTTAGCACCGACAAGGTTTCCAATACCACGACGATCAACTGGCTGCAGGAGATTGGCGGCGGGTCTTATAACCAGGCAAGCAAAGAGGCGTCTTTCTATGCGCTTCGAGTGACGGCTGCTCCTTTCGGCGCGAATGCTCCGCAATGGGAAACGCTCTCTCCTACACTGACCAATTCCGACAGTACTCATCCCAGTGCTCCCTACAGGACAAATTGGGAAATACCTGCTTTCGACGTGACATTTCTTGAGGAGTTCCGCACCAGCCTGGCTGCGCCTGGAGCCGCTGGATTGCGTGCCGCGGGCGGGTTCCTGCAGCCCGGCTTCGGGGACGGCACTATCCTCGTTCAAAATGCGTGGTTTTATGTTCCCACGCCAGGCGATGCGCCAAATTTCCTTTTTCTCGACAGTGTTTACAAGCAGCTCAACTACACGCAGCAGAACCAGGGATGGGCGGTTTTGTTAACGGATGGAAATATATTTCAGATACTTCACGTCACGGACGCCCGGCAGACGGCAAAGGTCGCTTATACACTCAGCTCCAAGGTCACACGCCTGACCTTTGCCGAGAACGTATTGAGCGGCGCGTTCCCGCTTCGCAACACAATCGTTTTGACTGGCGGTGAGCTGCTGACCTTGCAGATTGATCTTCCATTGCCCGACCCGGTTTCCGGCAGCGACATCATTCTCCAGGGCATTCAGAGTCAGCTTCAGGATGGCCAGACAGTCGTGATCAAAGGCAATCTCTTCGACCCGAGCACCGGGCTGGCGACGAGCAGAGTAGCTGCCGAGTCTGCCGCTTTGGATGGCCCTCCTGATACCGACCCGGATAACAACGTGACAGTAGTGAGCTTCAAGAATCCTCTTAGGAACCAGTATGCCCGGGCGACCGCGCTGCTGTTTGCGAACGTTGTTGAAGTGACGCAGGGAGAGACGGTGAAGGATGAAGTTCTGGGGAGCAGTGACGGCAGCGCCATCCAATCTTATCCGCTCAAGAAAAAACCTCTCACCTATCTTCCCTCTACAGATCCAGAGGGCCTTGCCGCAGTGAAGAGCACGCTCAACGTGATCGTGAACGGCGGTGCGTGGAACGAACAGCCGGACCTGGTGGACAGCGCCCCTGACGATCAGGACTTTACCACCGCGCTTGATGACTCAGGCCAGACCACGGTGATCTTCGGAGACGGTTTCAATGGCGCCCGTCCACCCAGCGGCTTTAACAACATTCATAGCCGTTATCGCAAAGGACTGGGAAGTTCCGGCAATCTCTCTGCCGATACCATCCAGCAATTGATCGATAGTGTTCCCAATTTGCAAAAGGTCACAAACCCGCTGCCTGCAAGCGGCGGGAGTGATTCAGACTCTTCGGGACAAATTCGGGTTGCAGCCCCCTCCAGTTTGCGAACTTTCGGGCGCGCGGTCAGTGCGCAGGATTACGGTGCGCTGGCCATCAATTTCCCCGGAATTTCCAAGGCGACAGCAACCTGGGTTTTGACCGACCCCCTCACGCTCCGAGCGACTTTACACCCTTACATTCAGTTGACGGTCGCCACTGCGGACGGGATTCCCATTCAAGGAACCTTGCTGGCGGGAAAGCTGCGACGATTCCTGGACAATCATCGCGATCCCAACGTGCTGCTGCGCCTGCAGGATTTCAGTCCCGTTTACATTGAGGTGATGGTCCAGGTCGAAATTGACAGCCGTTTCCCCCAGCACGCAACTCTCAGTCAGGTACAAGCAGCGCTGAATCCCGGAAAGAATCCTGACGACACGGCAGGCTATTTTGCTTTCGACAGTTTGCAGTTTGGGCAAACGATCTTTGTCAGCGCAGTCTACGCCGTGGTGCAAAACATTCCTGGAGTCAAGGACGCCACCATCACCTCGTTGCGGCGAGTTGGACCGGGCGCTCCTGAACCGATTGGCCCTCCTCACGACATTGTTGTGGGACCAACTGAAATCGCCACCATCGGCACGCAGGGTGCAGGTCAGGGACAATTGACCGTGACCGGGCAAGGAGGCTTTGTCGACACATGAGCCGGAACCAGGCCGAAGATTTTGCCCAACGATTGTATTCTCGCGTGCCCGGGCACTATCGCGTCTACGACGCGGAACGGGGGCAGCCGCTGCTGGCGTTGCTACGAGTCATTGGCGCGCAAGCGGCGAACCTGCGCCAGGACCTCGATGACCTCTGGGACAATTTTTTTATCGAGACCTGCGATGACTGGGTGGTGCCGTACATCGGCGCGCTCGTGGGCGCCAACCTGCTCCAGCAGCCGGTGGGACAAAGCAACCGGCTGGATGTTTGGAACACGGTGATCTGGCGGCAGAGCAAAGGCACGCCAGAAATGCTTCAGGCTCTGGCGAAAGACATCAGTGGATGGCCGGCGAACCTGGCTGAATTCTTCCTTTCGCTAGGCTGGTCGCAGAATTTGAACCACGTTCGCCTGGATCGTCCGTTGACTCCTGATATTCACGACCCGGCACAACTCGGACTGCTGGGACATGCTGACGATCCCTTTGCTCACTCTGCAGATTTCAAACCCGCCCGCACTTTGGATAGTCCCAGTGTCGCCGTCAATTCCATTGGCGTCGGTCGCGCAGGTTGGGCGACGTCCGGTCGCTATCAGATCCATAATCTGGGCATCTTCGTTCGCCGCCTGCAAACCTTTCCCGTTAGGGGCGGGACGCCCGCCGCCGCGGCGCCCGGCACAACCGCGACCGCGTCCTGTTTCACCTTCAACCCCTTATTTCGAGATACACCGTTGTTTGCCGAGGAGACGGGCGTTGCCATCTCCCGCGCGATATTCGCCGCCGATCCGTGGGAAAGCTTTGGCCTCGATTCGGACATCGCCGTCCGCCAGTTCGGCGTATTGCTGGCCACCGAGACTGCGCCCGCAGTGCGCGAAACTGCCGGCAGTGCTCCGTTTAATTTTGGCGGAGCAACGGCCAATATTTCGCTGGCGGAGATGCGACTCCTCGAACCACGCTCGTTCCAATTAGGGAGTGCGCATTTTCTGATTACCGCCAAATGGCAACGAGGAACCAGTTCTACGAACCTTGGCTTCCTGAGTACGCTGTTTGCAGCGTCGGGCAATAGCCCGGCGTTCAGGGCGGGATCCACAGGCGCCGGAACCGGACAACTTGTCGTCACAGTGCAAACAGCCCGCAACGGTATCGGCTGGACTGGACCGGCACTGCCGGCTTCACCCGCCAGCCGGTTTCCCGGTGCGGTGCTCGCAGTCCGGCTCGCGCGGTCTGGAGCCGTACATTCCAGCGATGGCCTCTACATCTATCTGCCTCCATCCTTTATTAGCCCCACTGACCCGCCGGCCACCTATTTTGCCGCCGATGATGGAAGCACCTATAGCTCATCCAGCTTCACCCCGGCATCCCTGGCTCGTTCGTCGCAAGGGCAGGTTTATCCCGCCCGATCCTCCGACCCGAGCACGGCTCCCGCGCTCACGTTTCTGGGTCTGAATCGCATGCCGGGCGCTATGGTTTTAACCGATCCTTCACGGTTCGGCGGAGGGAGTGTTCTGGTGGAGGCCGCACTTTTCACAGGATCTCCCAAATTCCAAAAGCTCGGCGGGATCGCCACCACGAACCAGCCGCCCACCGTTGATCCTGATTTGCAGGCACCCAATCCCTGGCCGGCCTTCACCTTTGCTCCTGGCAAAGGTGCGCTCGCCAATGGAAAACCTCCGGATGCAGCGCGGCTGATCATCCTTGTACGAGCGCTTTCCGGAAATTTCACTCCGCCGGTTGAACTGGTGCTTGTGAATCGCAGTGGACAAAGCCTCCTGGTTTACCTTCCTGAAGTACAAGGGGTGCCTGCCACCGGGATAGCATTCCTGGTGGCCGATGACGGCAGCACGTACTTTTTTCCAGCAGATCCTGCTGTTCAACAAGGGTTATTGCAGCAGCAGTCGCTCAGCAATCTGGCTCGCGCGGGGCAAGGCCAGGTGCTCTCCATGCCCGGACGTTGGCCGCTGCAGCAACGTCAGCCCATGGCCATCAACCTGTGCCGCAGCGAACGCAGTTCATTGCTTGCAGTGGGCGAACTGGGAATTGATCCTGAGCTCGGCCGGTTCGCTCTTCCACCGGGTGATCCATCCATCGCAGTCACGTCCCCTCCCCAAAAATTAGCCTTCGATCGTAAGACTCTCAGTGTTGATTTTGTTGAGGCGTTTACCGACTTCGTGGGAGCCGTAAATTCCACCCAGCGGCAATTCGGGCCGGGCAGCACGGCCCGCCGCTTTGTCTCGCGGTCCGGGGACGTGGACAGGCCTGCGGCCGATAGCCTGCCCGGCGCCCCCGTGCATACAAGCGTTGCCGATGCTGTGTTGAACGCGAGCAATGGAGACGTAATTGAGATCGTGGACAGCGCCACGTACGAAGCTTCCTCCGCCATCACACTTCCGGCATTGTTGAAAAGCCTCACTATCCGGGCTGCCACCGGCCAGCGGCCGTGTCTCACGTTCTATCAACCCGGAGGTCAACTGACTTCCGCGAGTTTTGCTATACGCTCGCCCTTGACGCTGCTGGTGTTGAATGGTTTGTTGATCAGCGGTGGTCCGCTGAACGTCAGCAGCAACGTGCAGTCGCTCCAGATTACCGGTTGTACTCTGGATCCTGTTAGTTCCACGACGGCCTCTATCCTGGCCACTGATGCCAACCTGAACAGCAATGCCTCTTATGTCCTTTCTCATTGCGTGACCGGAGGTGTGTGGTTGGGACGCGGGGTCGGCCAGCTCACAGTGGCGGATTCGATCGTAGACCAGCAGGGAGGCTCTGCCATCGCAGGAGCATCGGGCCCGGCCAGTCCGCCGGCTTTACCTCCGATGACGCCCGGCCAGTCTGCGCGCGTCGTGCAGTTAGAGCGCGTGACGGTGTTCGGCTCCATCTTCTGCGACGTGCTGAACGCGAGTGAAAGCCTGCTCAATGACATCGCTATCGTGAATGACCAGCAGGCGGGTTGTATACGTTTCACTCGTTTTGAGACCGGCTCTGCTCTGCCCCGGCGATATCGCTGCGTGCCCAATGACGCCCAGATGCAGGCCTGCGTTCCGAAGCTGCGATGTGTTGCTCCGCTGTTCAATTCGCGCCGCTTTACCCGTCCGGATTACGCGCAACTGGCAGCGAGATGTTCTGAAGCCATCCTGACCGCCGGCGAGGACGGGGGAGAAATCGGGGCGTTTGCCGGTACCCAGAACACGATTCGGTTGCGCAACTTGAAGATCAAGCTGCAGGAGTTTATGCCGGTAGGTCTGTCCGCAATTGTTATCGCCGACAGTTAGGAGAACATCTGATGAAGGGCGATTTTTCGCGATTTACTTTTGACCCGCGCAAACATTATGCGGGAGTTCTGCACCAGCAGGGTCGTGTGTGGCTGGATTCGGACTGGAACGAAGAGGTGATGGAACGGCTCGCTTTGTTGCAGCAGGAACTCGGCGACGTCATCGGGCCAAATGGTGTGCCGAGCCCCGGCACGAGCTTTCAACTCTCGCCCGGCACGAATCCCAATGCTCCAGACGACTTCGGAATTTCCGCCGGACACTGTTATGTGAACGGGACTCTCTGCCAGCTTGAGGCCAATAGCAGCTATCTGAACCAGCCGGATCTTCTCGATCCCCCGCGCATCACCATGCCGACAGGTGGATCGACACTGACCGGACTGGTCTATCTGGAAGTCTGGCAAAGATTGATCACCTATCTGGAGGATGACTCGATCCGCGAAGTTGCCCTTGGCGGTCCCGACACATCCACCCGCCTCAAGAATATCGCGCAGGTGAGGGTCAGGATTCTTCCCTCGGGGACCGGTAATATCAATTGCGCTCAGGCCGCCCAGTTCCTGCCAGGATCCGGCAGCGGAACTCTCACCACGCTCCAGCCCACGAATGTCCAACCGCAGAACCTTTGCCAGTTGCCGGATCCTGCGAATTTCACCGGACGGGAAAACCATCTGTATCGCGTGCAGGTGCATGACGCCGGTGATGTAAGTGGCAGCAGCAGCGGCGGAGCATTCAATGTGCCGTTAAGCGCGAATGCCGCCGCGCGCGCTACCACGCTGAGAGTTTCGCAAGCACTGACTGCGGCTCAGATTGACGCCGCCACGCGCTCCGGCTTCATCACGGTTTCAGACAATACTGGAGCTTCAGAGCGAGTATCTCTCAGTGGAGTTTCTGCCGACGGCACCACTGTGACTCTTGCGCAGCCGCTCATCAATGCTTACGCCACGGCCAACAACGCGAGCGTGAGCGGCGGCATCGCCAGGTTCAAGTGGTCGCGTGACAATGCTGCTTTTGCCGTAAGCGTGACCAACGTCCAATCCGATAGAAGAACACTCACGCTGGCCAGCCTTGGGCGCGATGTTGCTACTTCCTTGAGGCAAGGAGACCTGATTGAGATCACTGACGATGCCAGCGAGCTCGGCCCGGCGCGGGGCCATCTCACTACTCTGGCCAGCGATCCCGATCCCGACAAGTTTACGGCAGTGCTGACGGATCCGATTCCGGCTTCGTTTCAACTGCAGGGAGGAGTGGGAAGCCCTCCGTCGCCGCCTTCGGGCAATCGTCACATGGTTCTACGGCGCTGGGACGGCATTGGTGATGCGTTCTCCGTATACGGTGACGCGACGACTCCGGGAATGAACCTGGGCGATGGCGTCCACATTCAGTTCGGCGGACAGGATCTTCGCGCCGGCGATTATTGGCAACTTACGGCGCGCACCGCAGACGGCTCCGTGCAACCGCTTCTGAACGCGTCGCCCGCCGGCATCATTCGCTTCCGCGCTCCGCTGGCCATTGTGAGCTGGGGGCCTCCGTCTCCCACGAGCCCTCCGTCCAGCCCTCCTCCCGGAACAGTTGCGATGAATATCCTGGCGAATTGCCTCCCGATGTTTCCTGCGCTGATTAACTTTCCGCCGATCGATCAAGGCATCCACATCGTTGGTTTGACGTCAGTGGATGGGGCTAACAATGTCTCACAGTTGTTCAACGATACCAACGTTACAGTCAGTTCTTTCGCGGGAATCAATATCCAGTGCGACGCAAACGTGGACCGCACGAGCATTTCCCGGCCCACGTGCTTCGTCACCGTGGAATACCCGCTCCGCTTCAGCGACGGCTCCCAGAATGATGCCTACTTTCCTATAGTCCTGGCCGGCAACGTGAGCGGCAGCGGCAATGTAATCTCCTGGAAAGCCGGGCCGCAGGCCCAGGCTCTGCTCAATCAGCTTCTGCTGCAGACGCTGAATGAACGAGGTGTTCTGACCCGCCTCATTCTTAAAGGTAACTTCATCTGGTCGCAGAACGACCCTGCATTGTTTCTGGATGGCGAGATCTTCGGCCGGCCGCCGGGAGTCAACTCTCCCAATGTCTCTTTGCGACTACCCAGCGGCGATCGCAGGCGCGGCGGCGATTTCGAGATGTGGTTCTGGCTGGTGCAGGCTCCATCTTTTGTTACGGCAATAGAAGCCAATCCCCCGAGTCCGCTCAATGTCGGGGACACGACGACAATTACGGTGACCTTGAATTCGCCGGCTCCGCCGAACAGCACAATTGTATTGACGATCAGCAATTCCAACGTGACCGTGCCGGCGGAACGTGTGACTTCTCCTCCTACGTCACCACCTTCATTCCTCGTGACAGTTCCGATTCCTCTGGGCGTCACGAGCGTTAGCGTCGTCGCCACTGCCCAGTCGCAGGGGTCCACAATCATAGGGGCCTCGTTTGGGGGACAAAGTGTGGCGCTGGTACTCAATGTACAGCCCCCGCCGGTCTTAACTGCTCTCACGCTCAATCCACCTTCTGTGTTTGAAGATGGTATCTCGAACGGACAGGTCACAATCAGCGGTCCGGCGCCATCCAGAGGCCTGGTTGTGAGTCTTTCCACGAACAACAGTGCAGTCGCGCAGCTTTCAGGCAACAGCGTGACTCTGGTGGCTGGTAACACAACGGCCACATTCTCAGTGACTGGCGTCACTGCCGGAACGGCAACGATCACCGCAACAGCTGGGACCGCGTTGTCGGCTTTGTTTACCGTCGTGAGGAGAAAAGACGCCATCAAGGACGCTAACGATAACGCGAAAAATATCAGGGATAATGCGAAAGATGCCAGGGATAACGCGAAGGAAATAAAGGAAATAAGAGACAAAGGGCGAACCCGCCTGGAGCTGTCTCCGGCAAGATTCCCTGCGGCTCCGCTCGGTCTTGTTTCGGCCAGTCCGGTCGCTGCTCAGAGCCGGGCCTTCATCCGGCCCGCCGAGCGTCCACTGGTGGGAGAGTCTGTGCTCAACCCTCCAACAACACTGGAGCCGACTCCGGAAACGAGCCACAGCGTGGTTGTGCCCATAGCAGTGACGCCTTCCCTCGAGACGGATTCAGTTACCACATTGCCGGACCAGGAACAAAAGCTGCTGGAGAAACCGCTCTCCGCAGAGAAAGGAACGCTCGGGGAAAACCTTGGGGACCGGCTCGGCCGGTAGGAATCCAATGCTAGTCATTGTTGCAAACTCCCAGGACCAAGTTTCGGCATGGCTTGCCCACCGATGGCAATCCTTTGGCGCAGTGCTTCTCACGGCCACCGATCTCTCTGCATCAGGATGGCGTCACCACCTTCCGCCGTCAAGTCGGTCGCGCGCGATGCTCGCCGGACAGAGCGTTGTACCCGGGGAAATTACCGGCGTGCTCACGCGCATCCCCTGTGTGTACGAGCAGGAGCTAGGCCACATCGTTCCCGATGATCGCCCCTACGTCGCCTCGGAGATGACGGCCTTTCTTCTGTCGTGGCTTTCCAGCCTTACCTGTCCCGTACTTAATGCCCCCACACCGGGTTGCCTGGCGGGTCCGAATTTGAAGGACGAACAATGGGTCCGTCTGGCTGCGAGCTTGGGGATACCCGTCAGCCCGGTTCGCCGGAGTACCTCGCGCAATTCACAGGAAACGGCACAGCAGTCCGTCTGCGAAATGATTGTGGTTGGCGATCAGTGCTTCGGAACGGCAGCCCCGGAGTTGTGTACCCAGGCACGATCGCTGGCCGCCGCTGCTGGAGCCGATTTGCTGGCAGTCCAGTTCGCAGGCGTCGAGCCAGGAAGCCCTCTTGTGAGTGCCAACGTTTGGCCCAACCTGGCCTCCCCCGAGATTGCCGACGCAGTGCTGAATCGTTTGTCGAGGAGGTCCGCATGTTAGTTCTGCTCTGGGGAGTGGAATCTGATCCTCCTGTGGCTGAGGTCCACCAGCAATTGTCCCTTGCCGGCATCCCCACAACGTTAATTGATCAACGCCGGGTGTTGGAAACCGAAGTTGACATTGTCGTGGGGAACAAAGTCGAGGGGTTCGTCCGCATTGGGGATGAAAGCATCAATCTGGCGGAAGTTACTTCCGTTTACGTGCGACCGTATGAATCAGTGCGCCTGGCGAAGATAGCCGCTGCCGGACCGGAGAGCGCCGCATGGCGACACGCTGCGCGCGTGGATGACATTCTCGACTCCTGGTTGGAGGTGACTGCGGCGTTGGTGGTGAACCGTTGCTCCACTATGTCCGCCAATGGTTCCAAGCCTTATCAGCTTGAGCAGATTCGCAGCCTGGGCTGGAACGTGCCTGAGACTCTCATCACCACTGATCCTGAAGCAGCGCGGGAATTCTGGAACTGTCATGGCGAGGTTGTCTACAAATCGGTGAGCGGTATCCGCAGCCGCGTTTCCCGGCTCCGGCCGGAACATGCAGACCGGTTCTCCGACCTGGCTTCTTGTCCCACTCAGTTCCAACAGTGCATTTCCGGCGCCGACTACCGCGTGCACGTTGTCGGCAAGGAAGTTTTCGCTTGTGAAGTGCAATGCACGGCGGATGACTATCGTTACGCCGGTGACGAGCCTTTGGAAATCCAGGCCTGCTCCCTCACGCCTGACTTGCAGGAAAGATGCAGGATTCTGGCCGCGGCCATGAACCTGCCCGTTGCCGGAATTGACCTGCGCCGCACTCCCCAGGGTGAATGGTTCTGCTTTGAAGTGAATCCATCGCCGGCATTCACTTACTACGAGCACACTGCCGGGCAGCCCATTGCCCAGGCCGTTGCCCGGCTCCTGGCCAATGGGCAGCCCGGTGCGACATCAGGGATACACAACCAGCTCTGCACGTCCGGCACTGAAGACCGTCAGCACACGGTAGTCCACTGAGGCTGGGAGAGCATGGCTACTATCCGCAACATCTTTGCTTGTCTGGTGCACGAGAGCGCCGAGTGCGTAATTGATCTGGTCCGCAATCTTCACTTTCTCGATCCCGCTTCCGTCATCCTGCTCTATAACGGCGGTCACACACCGGGATTGCTGGAGACGGGCTTTCCCTTCGAGCGATATGGAGCGATTGTGCATCCCATGCCCAGACCCATGGCGTGGGGATATCTCCATGACTTCGCCCTGGATTGCATGGAGTTTGCGCTTCGTGAAGTGCCTTTTGATACTTTGACTATTGTGGATTCGGACCAGCTGGGAACGCGCCCTGGTTACTCAGATTATCTGGCCGCTTTTACCGCAGACCATAAAGAGATTGGACTTCTCAGCAGCTCGCCCGAAGTTTTGCATTACACGACGCACGTAGGCCCCGCTCAAAGAGCATTCGAAGAAATGGAGATGTGGCGGCCGTATGTGCGGCATTTTGGCCAAGGAGAGGAGAAGTTCGTTCATTGGTCGTTCTGGCCCTGCACGGTATTCAGCGCAGACGCAGCTCGCGATCTCACGCAGTTGTTTGCCACCGATCGCGAGTTGCGGGACCTGATGGCACGCTCCAAAATCTGGGCGACCGAGGAAGTTATCCTTCCCACCCTGGTGGCGCTGCTTGGTTATGAAATCGCCGGCCACCCCTGCAGCTATGACTACGTTAAATACCGAACGCGCTACACTCCGGCGGACATCGACGTCGCCCTTGGCCGGGAAGATGTTTTCTGGGTCCATCCCATTCCGCGAAAATATGATGATCCTCTGCGCAGGCGTATACGAGAGGGTTTGGGCCATTACCAGATTTCAACAAATGGAGGATCCTCCATGTCCGACTCCACACCCACAGAGAACCCTGGCTTGCTCTTGTCTGTACCGATCCTGAACAAGATGAGAAAGGTCCAGGGATGGCTGGCCGATGATGAGGCTGATCTGCTCATCGCAACTTGTAGCCGCGCCCTGACTTCCCTTTCCAGCAGTGCTGCGATCGTTGAAGTCGGGAGCTTCTGCGGCCGCTCCACCGTAGTATTGGGAAGTGTGGTGCAATCATTGCGGGCGCCCACCAAAGTTTACGCGGTTGATCCTCACGATGGCCTCGTGGGAGCGCTGGATTCCGGAACACAGTCTCTGGGACCAACGCTCGACATTTTCCGCCGCAACATGGACGAAAACGCCCTGACCCCGTTCGTCGAAGCTGTAGTCCATCGCTCGTTTGAGGTGGACTGGGACAAACCGATTGCCTTCCTCTTTATTGATGGTCTTCACGATTATGAGAATGTCTCCCGTGACTTCCATCATTTTGTGCCGTGGGTTATGGCTGGAGGCTATATCGCCTTTCATGACTACGCCGATTACTATCCCGGCGTGAAAATCCTCGTGGATGAGATTCTGTCGCTACAGCAGTTCGAGAAAGTCTATTGCGTAGCAAGCATGATCGTCATTCGCAAGATCCATGCCGATCCAATTACCGTGGCAGATCGCGACGGTCGGTCTACAAGTGAACCTGAAGAATGCTGGCCCGATGTTCGCACTCGAGTCAATGCCGAGATTGTCTCCTCAACGCTGGTTTCCTGCATTATGCCCACCGCAGAGCGCCGTGCCCTGGTGCCACAGGCCATCCGGCATTTCCTGCGCCAGGATTACGCGAGACGCGAGTTGATCATTGTGGATGACGGCTCTGACAGCATTTCCGACCTGGTTCCCAATGACGAGCGCATCCGTTACACGCGCCTGGCGCAGCGAATCTCCATGGGGGCAAAGCACAATATGGCGTGCGAGATGGCCCGCGGCGAAGTCATCATCCACTGGGATGACGATGATTGGAATGCAGAACGACGGATTTCTTATCAACTCAACGACCTCATGCGAAATCCGCAGGAGACGCTTTGTGGCCTGTCGCGAGTCTTGTACTACGACCCGCGCAGCCAACAGGCCTGGGAATATTCGTACCCGATTGGAGGGCGTCCCTGGGTGCTCGGAGCCACCTTTTGCTACTTCAAAAAGTTTTGGGAACAGAATCGTTTCCCGGATATGAACGAAGGCGCAGACACGGTGTTTGTGTGGAACCTGCAAAACGCAGGAGTGGTCGCCCATCAGGACCACACCTTTTATGTAGGTACGGTGCACGCCCACAATACCAGTCCAAAACGCACTGAAACCGGCGGCTGGCGGCCACTCTCCAGCCATGACATCCGCTGCCTGTTGGACGATGAGGACTGGTCCTTTTATGAGCGGTTTGGAGCGCAATAGGTGGCCGAATCTCACCTGAAATCGCCTGAAGAGAGGGACGTCGTGGAAGCCGCAGAGACTGTACAGTCCTTTCACAATTTGTTCTATGACTCGAATATTTGGCAGAGCACTTACTGGCACGATACGCCGGTGCTCAAGTGTCCGCTCGATCTCTGGGTCTATCAGGAGCTGATAAGAAAGTTGTCTCCCGACCTCATCGTCGAATGTGGCACCTGGGCGGGGGGCGCAACTCTGTATATGGCCAACATGCTGGACCTGGTGGGGCGCGGACGAATCATTACCATAGACCTACTGACTGCCAAACAGGTCCGTGAACACTATGATCACTCTGGCGGACAGTGCCGGCCGCACTTGCGGATTCGCCCAGAGCACCCCCGGATCACGCAGTTGATCGGTTCCAGCACCGAGCCGGCCATCGTCGCGCAGGTCGTTGCCGCTGCGCAAGGCCTCCCATGCGTCCTGGTAATTGCGGACTCCGACCACAGTAGCGAACATGCCTATGCTGAATTGGTCAGCTATCACTCGCTCGTGAGTCCCGGGAGCTACTTCATCATGGAAGATACAAACATCCCGATGGAAGGGCCACGGCAAGCGGTGGAGGCTTTCCTGCATCAGCACCCGGAGTTCGAAGCCGACGCCACCCCGGAGAAGTTTTTCCTGACCTTCAATCCCGGTGGATACCTGCGCAGAAAGGAGATTCTTACAGCAGTGGCCGCCGACCAATGAGCGAGGCGTGAACTCATGGTCACTTGACTTTACCTCCAACGCCGCCCTCTTTTGGTCGGCATTCGCCTTCGTACCACGAGTTTTGCAGGGTGTTGTCGAAGAGATCCTGATGTTGCGGGAGACATTCAATGGACTCACCGACGATGCTCTCGATGTCTTTTCGCGTCGGATAGAGTTTGACGGGCGCCGGCGGCGGGGCCGGCGGCGGGTTAAGGACGATCAGCGCTCGGCGCAGAGGCTTGTAGATCGTTTCCAGACGCTCGCGGTCTGTGAGTTTCTTGCCTTCGTGTTTGCCCTCGCGGAAAACTTCAACCGCGGCCTCGACTTCTTTACGCACGTCGGGCGGCAATCCCTCACCGATGACATGTTCCCTGGCCAGGGGATCGGCCTCGCCTTCCTTCGGCGCTTTGAGCTTCTCTTTCAGGTGCTTGAGCATGTCCTTCTCGGTGACTTCCCCTTCGGCGCCGATTCCGAAAAGCTCTGCGGACGATTCGCCCCCGCCGGGCGCTTGCCCTTTGACCTCGTAGCCGGCGGCGCGCGCGTTTTTCAGTTGCCTGGTCGTGTCGCGGAACTTGAGCATAGCGTTTGCGCCTGCCTCGTCCGCGATGGCCTTATCGAGTGCGGCCTGCAAGTCCTTTTGCGCTTTTTCGGCGCGTTTCTGGGCGAGGGTGATGTTCTCGAAGCCGCCCTTCGTCTTTGCCTTGAGCGGCCCTTCAGGCGACGTGCGGCCTTCGATGCGCGAAATCGTGTAGCCTTCCCGGATGCGCTCGACGATTCCGGCGAGCGCCTTCTTGTAATCTCCCTCCCAGCCCACGCGCGGAACGGTTTCTTCGTACTCAAAGAAGAGCGGCACGTAAAGTGTCTGCAGTAGCCGGGCCGGTGGTGGCGTCTTACCCGGCCCTCCGGGTTCATGCACGACACACGTGAAAGTGAGCGTCGGGTCTTTGCATACGCAATCGAAACAATTGGGTATCTCCGGGGCCGGCGCGCCGGGCGTGATGGTGACCTGGCCTGTCACCGTGGTCTCTCCCTGCGTCCCGCCGCCGACTTTTACTCCACCTTCCACCCCGGTGGTTCCGATCCGGCCACCCGCCTTGACCTCGACATCACCCGACACGCCGCCTGCAACGCTCCCTTTGCCCGTGCCCGTCACTGTTCCCTTGACTCCTCCGACCTGCAACTCGAATTGCACCTTGGCGCGCGGCTCGGCCTTTCTGAAAGATTGCTCAAGGTCACGGATCGCCTGCTCCGGGTTTGCGCTCGTGAAGAAGTTAGGGACGGCAGCCACGGCACGCCTGACAACATCGCTGTAGTCAATTTCACCTGTCGCCCCGGCTCTCGTCCGGCCACGGCAGTACTTCAGCTCGATGGAGGCCTTCGAGCGAGTGATTTGGGTATCCGCGCTCGTGCGGGTGATGGGTCGCTCGATACACTTGCCGGGTGTGACGGCGCGCGTGACTTCGACCTTCTTGCCGTCTTTATCAACGGGCGCACGTTTTGTCTCGCGGAGGTCTTTTTGCCGCGCCAGGCGCGGCCCCGCCGTCGCGTGGAGGGCGACGGGCGCGGGGCGGCGCGCCAACGCCGCCTCGGCGGCTGAATCCGCTTCGTGCTCCCAGGCCGCATCTCCCAACGTGAGACCGCCCACCGGATAGGTCGCATTTCTTTGCTGAAGGACGTGCGCTAATTCATGCGCCAGGAGCTTTCGTCCGCCCATCGTCGCGGGCGCGTACTGCCCCGCCCCGAACACCACGTCCTGCCCGACGGTGTAGGCCAACGCATTCACGGCGCGCGCCGATTCGCCCGCGCGCGCGTCCCGGTGAATCCGCACGCGGCTGAAGTCGTGGCCGAAGCGCGGCTCCAAAAACGCGCGCTCTCCGGCATCGAGCGGCTCGCCGGACGAATGCAGGACCTCGTGCACAATCGGCGGGATGGTTTCAGTCTGCTCCACTCCGGCGGGCTTGCGTTGCAGGCGCTGAGACGAGCACTCTTCGCAATCGCCGCCCAAGCCTGCCGCGCCGCCGCAGGCGCACTTGCGCTGCAACAGGCCGCCCCGCGCCTCATTCTTGGCTTCCGGCTTTGCGGCTGGCAGCTGGCTCTTTGGTTTTACAATCACGCGCTCCACTCTTCTATCCCCCCGGTATGCGACGCTCTCCCGGCAGCCTGCCGGTTCTGACGAAAACCATGAACTCCCACCGCGCCTTGCTTAATTGACATTGAGTCCTTTTCAACTCAGTTTCCAGGGAGCCCAACGCATAGTCCTGCCCGAACTCCGGCTCGATAATTTTTTCGTCAAACTCACGCAATTTTTCCGGCCTCGTCGGTTTGAACGGATCTTTCTTTGGCTGTTTCTCGAACGGGTCGGACGATTCTTCCTCCGCGACTGGTTTGGATGAACTCTCCTGCGGAGACAAACGGTCACACTCGCGACGTCATTTTACAGCGAATGTACCTACCGCGATAGCGGCGCGCAGCGCGATTTTATCGTGGGTTCGGGAATTGAGGTAGTATCGGAAGGATCTACTGAGAATCCATCTCAGATGCTTCTCTCCGAGCACGATCACGTGATTGAGGCTTCAGCATGAGGATCCGACTCGAACCCAAGATGCTCGCGGGGCCGGTGAGGACCTCCGCGCCACCCAGCGTGCGCGAGGTGCTTCGCTCCCCGGGTCAACCGCTGGACGCGGCCACGCGTGCGGCGATGGAGCCGCGGTTCGGGCATGACTTCAGCAAGGTCAGAGTCCACGCGGATCGACAGGCCGGCGAGTCCGCGCAAGCCATCGATGCCCGGGCCTACACGGCGGGGCCGGACGTGGTCTTCGGGCCAGGGCAATACGCTCCAGGATCGCCATCGACGAACGCGCTGTTGGCGCACGAGCTGGCACACGTGGTCCAGCAGAGCCCGGCGGTGGCGACGGACCGATCGCTGGCCATGAGCTCACCGGCTGGCGCAGAAGAACGTGAGGCGCACTCGGTGCAGGATGCGTACCTTGCCGGCGGCCCGATGCCGAAGCTCAGTGCCGGGGAGCCGGCGATTCATCGCCAGCCGGCGCCGCCCTCCGGCAAGCGCCCGAGCACCATCACCGACGCAGCGGCTTTCATTCGAACCGATCCTCCTGCCTTCGCGCGGACCCAGGACAAAATCCCGGTGGGGACGCGCGTCGACGTCGTCGACACCAAAATCACAACCAAGGGCACGTTCGTAAACGTAGTCGAGCACGGGACGGGCAAGGTGTTCGGCTGGACCGCTCAGTCGAACCTCGGTGAGTTCCAGTACGCGAAGGCCGGGGCCAAATTCGTCTACGAGGCCAAGGTGACGCCGGGGGCGGGACACCCCGACTCGCTTCCGGTCATGGTGTACCTCTCGCCGACCTTCGACGGCACCACGGCGGACATTGTCGTCTATTTTCACGGCGACGCCGCCGACTACTCGGCCGACACCGCCAACAACTACGACCGCGAGAATCCGGCCATCGGGATGGACCTGAAGGCGGCCATGAAGGGCTCCAATCAGATCATCATCGCGCCTCAGGTCAACGTGCTAGGGGGCGACATGAAGTCGCCGTGGAACACGCTGGGCGCCGGCGACTACGAGAGCATCGTGAAGACGGTGTTGACGAATCTCCAGGCCGATCTCGGCCTCAAGACCGCGATCCCGCGGGGCACGTTCTCTATCGCGGGTCACAGCGGTGGGGGCAAGGCGCTCGGGCAGGCCACGAAGGATCTCGATCCGACGGGCAGCGGCGTCGCTGACGTCACGCTGGTCGAGGCGGGATATGGCGGCGGCGAGGGCGATGGCGGGGTGTTCTCCAAGTCGTTCCTGCTGGCCCGGGACTGGCTGCTCGAGGGCAGGCCGGGCAAGGTGATGCGCGTCATCACCAAGGCGACCTCGGTCGGCGCCGACACGCGCCACGCGATCGAGAACAACCCCCATCCCGATCCCGACGATCCCACCAAGACAGAGGCGGGCCGGATCCCGGTGCTGGGGCTGGCCGGCGTCAAAAAGGCCATCAAGGACAAGAGGCTCGACGCCGATCTGCAGGCGGATCAGACCGACATCGCATCGGATCCGAAGACGCGCACCGGCGGAATGCAGCTGATCCGTACAATCGTGGTGAGCCGGAAAAAGGACCCGGACAAGGGCAAGGTGCAGGGGACCATCTTCGTGTTCCTGATGAACAAGCCGCCTCGCGACCCGGGCGTGGACAAACACTTCGGCGTCCGCGACGCGACCATCCGCGACATCGTATCCGGGCGCGGCAAGGGGGATACGTTCGGCGTCAAGCCCTGAGTTCGTCGCCATAAAGCAAGCACTGGGCTGCCGATCCGACATCGTTTCGGTCAGTCCTGCTCTCTCAATGCCTGGGACGGGGGTCGAACCCGTACGCCCCTTGCGGGGCTCCGGGCCTCCGAAGAGTGTCTGCCCCAGAGTGCCCATATCGATTCCAACTGATGTGCGCGCGCGCCGGATCGAGCAGGCATGACGAACCCTCCAATCTCGACCGGGCGAAAGCACGGCGCAATTGGGTGTTGGAGCGCATGGCCGACCGCCGCTGGATCACTGTCGTTGACGCTCGTCTCGCGTCGGCTGAACCGCTCAGCCCGCCCAAGCGCAACTGATGCATTCATTGCAATCGAGGCCGATCTGCTTGTCTATGTGCACTGCCACGAGCGACACACACCGTTGGAGATAGAGTATGCAAGGTAGAGTCATTTGGTCTTACATTTTGCTTGGACTTGCTATTGCCATTGCATCAAAGCTGCTGCCATTTACTTAACCGACACCCAAACCTCAACCTGCGCGTCGTTGCGATCCCGGCTCTCGCTCCCGTAAACTTCGTAATCCGCGTGATACGCGCGGGAAGAGCCGACTGAATCCCAGATTCGTTTCCACACGTCGATGATGATTCCTGGAATTGCGCCGCGGGCGGAAGTGAACACGGCGTACTTCGCAGCGGGAGTTTCTTTTCCCGCCATCCCTTCTGGAATGACCGCCAAAGAATTTACTTCAGCGCCGAGGATGAAAGAATACTCCCCCGTCACATCGCTTTCGTAGTTGGTGTACATTGCGAGAACGTCAGCGCCCACCTTGCCCGGAATCCTCGACAGAACATCTTCCACATAAAGCTTCTGCCACATGCCACCGATCTTGCCGTTACCCGAACCCTCGTCGCTGTTGTTCGTGCGCACTTCAATACCGATGATGAAAAAACCGGGTCTCTCAACAATCTTCGGTTCCACGTCTTCCCCCACTCAGAAAAAAGTCGCTAAAAGTAAAATCAAAAGTCCTTGATAGAAACGCATAACTTACTCTTGAAAATCATTTTCTCGGGATCGACGATCGAGTTCGGTGCATACAGTTCGATGTTCGGGCGACTGTCGGCAAGACTGCCGCTGTTGATCACAAACTCTCCATAGACTCGGTCCCAGGCGGGATCAACGTCGGATGGCGTGCCAAGGAAATCATAGGTCAAATATCTTCCACCCTTGAATGTCGCAACCAAAGCGTCGTCGTCTTGAAAGTCACGGTCGACGATCAAGCACGCGTCGTAGCGGTGGCGGTCGGGTGGCGTGATGCTCGGATCGTCGTGGAGAATCCCGATGAAAGTGGAATCCTTCTTCACCAAACCTTTCGCGTACGCCCACTCCATCAGTTCTCCCCACATTGCCGTGATCGCGGAGTCGCCATACCGACCCACGTAGCGACGATAAACAATGCGGCACTCGGGCAGATCGCGAATCTCCACCTGCCTGCTCGTGGTCGCGCCATCGGTGTCGCCCTTTAAGATTTCCCACGTCTTGGGATCGAGAACATTGCCGATCTTGCTATTTTGCGCGCGCAGTTCGTTTTTTTGTTCGATCTGCCTTTTGGTCCATTTCCTCGCGCCCTCTTTGCGCCAGGAAGACGGGGAGAGTCCAAAGAACCTCCGGAACGCCTTAAAAAACGAAGCCGGATTCTCATACCCGACGTTCAGTGCGACATCGATGACCTTGTCCTGCGCGTTCAAATGAAGCGCCCGCGCCGCAATCTCAAGCCGCCGACGTTGCACGTATTCGTTTAAGTTTTCCCCGACAACGCCACGAAACAAACGGTGAAAGTGATACTCGGAAAAACACGCGACGCCCGCGAGTTGCTCCAGCGACAAATCCTCGCTCAAATTCGCATCGATGTGTTCAATGACTCGATTGATTCGTACCTGATACTCTGAATGCATGGATCGCCTATCTTAGTCTTGAATTCTCCGCACGCCTGCAATTCCTCGTCTGGATTCCGCGTTTCCGGTTGTCCAACCTCCTACCTGCTTTCATCAATCGAGGCGGTTGACCTCAGGTTATTGACATACATAGAACAACAATGTATATGACTTCTACGTATGGACATGAGTAAGGACTTGGTTGCGGCTTCCGCCACGCCGCTCGTGCTCGCCATCCTGGCCGAAGGCGACAGTTACGGTTACGCCATCATCAAGCGAGTGACCGAGTTGTCAGGCGGGCACCTACAGTGGACCGACGGCATGCTCTATCCCGTGCTGCACCGGCTTGAGCGCCAAGGTCATGTCGCGGCGAAGTGGTCCGCCTCCGAGAACGGCCGCAGGCGTAAGTACTACCGCATCACGAGAGAAGGCCGGGCGCAGCTCGCAGCCCAGCGGCAGCAGTGGCAGGCCGTGGACGGTACCCTGCGGGGTATCTGGATGAAGGCGTGCACGGCATGACGAGCTTCGCCGATCGACCGCTCGAGGAGCAAATCGCGCAGTGGCGGGTGTACGTACGCCGCCGGCAGGCCCTTCACGGTCCCGACGTGGAGGAGCTCGAGGGACATCTCCGCGACCAGCTGGTGGCGCTCACCGAGGCCGGCCTGGCAGGGGATGAAGCGTTCTTGGTCGCGGTCAAGCGCATGGGCAACCTCGATGCGCTCTCACGCGAGTTCGCACGCGCACACTCCGAGCGGCTGTGGAAGCAGTTGGTCATGGCCCCCGACGCTGCCGATGCGCCGGCGAACACCGCACCCGCCGAGATGCTCGTCGTCCTGAGCCTTGCCATCGCCGCGGCGTTGGCCGTCAAGGTGCCGGCGCTGTTCGGTCTTCGGATCGACACTGGTGAGGAACCGTTCTACTTCCGCAACGCCAGTCTGTTCGTCCTGCCGCTGCTGACGATCTACTTCGTGTGGAAGCGTGGGTCGGGTGTTGCAAGCGGCCTCTGGCTCGCGCTGCCCTTCGCGGCCGGGGCTGTTTTCGCCAACGTCTTCCCCTTCCGCACGGGCAGCGACACTGAGAAGCTGACCGCTCTGCACTTGCCAATCGCCCTATGGCTGGCCGTCGGCTTCGCGTATGTCCGAGGCCGCTGGCTCGCCGACGATGGGCGCATGAGCTTTGTCCGGTTCTCGGGAGAGCTGGCGATCTACTACGTGCTCATCGCGCTCGGCGGGGGTGTCCTCACCGGCTTCACGGTCATGATGTTCGCCGCCATCGATATGAAGGCTGACTGGTTCGTCGGGGGCTGGCTGGTCCCGTGCGGGGCGGCGGGGGCCGTCATCGTCGGATCCTGGCTTGTGGAGGCGAAGCAAAGCGTCATCGAGAACATGGCACCGGTGCTGACCAGGCTGTTCACGCCGCTGTTCACAGTGCTGCTACTCGCGTTTCTGGCGACGATGGCGTGGACAGGCAGCCCCATCGACGTGAAGCGGGAGGTCCTGATCGGCTTCGATCTGCTGCTGGCGGTTATCGTCGGGCTGGTGCTCTACGCTGCCTCCGCGCGCGACCCGCAGGCCCCGCCCGACTTCTTCGACGCCCTGCAGCTGCTGCTCGTGGTCAGCGCGCTCGTGGTCGATGGGGTGGCGCTCGCGGCGATCGCGGCCCGCATTTCGGAATTTGGCTTCACGCCTAACCGGGTGGCGGCTCTTGGCGAGAATCTCATTCTGCTCGTCAACCTGGCGTGGTCGGCGTGGCTCTATGCTTGCTTCCTGCGTCAACGGGGCTCGTTTGCCGTCCTGGAGCGATGGCAGATCGCCTATCTGCCCATCTACTCCGTATGGGCGGCACTGGTGGTTGTCATGTTCCCGCCCGTGTTCGGGTACCGTTGATCCACCCCCTACGGGCACCACCGGCGGATAGTACTGACTAGTCGCCTTATATTTAGCGATGTTGCACACGAGAGATCCACACTGGTTTTATCACCGGCTTACCTGACAATGGCGGTTGTCTGGGCAGAAGAGTGTTCCGGCCATCACCATGCCTTCAGGGTTGATTGCGGATTTGCATAATCTCCGGAGGTTGCCATCTTTGGCGACCAAAGGAGGATTTATGACGCGGATAACCGTGTTCAGTTCTTCGACGACCCTCACGTGATGCAGCCCGGTTCGGTTGCTGAGTACCTTCGCGATTTTGCTTCGCATCTTGCGGCACAGGGATATCAATCTCTGAGCATCTCCAATTACCTCTCGCCCGCTTTGCATTTCGGCGGATGGATCGACGCAAACAGGATCCCACTAGCAGCAGTCACGAACGAAACCTTGATAGGCTTTCGCGACCACGACTGTCGATGCCCTGGTCAAGCTCACAATCTCGAGATCCAGGAATTAGCGGGCGACAAGCGGGCGACACAACCAATCGAACAACACACGCTGGAAAATCCTGTTCCCGCAAATCTTTTGAGATCAATGCCCGGGACGGGGGTCGAACCCGTACGCCCCTTGCGGGGCTCCGGATTTTAAGTCCGGTGCGTCTGCCAGTTCCGCCACCCAGGCTCATAGATAACTAAAGACTTAACCCTACACCACCCATGGGCAAAAGACCCATTTTTAGGATTTTGCACTTTTTTGCCACTTTTC
>Ga0137394_10000499_pt1 | contig 27449 bp, 21 predicted proteins | sample czobulk116metaG_FD_108278 | JGI IMG/M metagenome (GOLD analysis project Ga0137394, IMG submission 108278) | Vadose zone soil microbial communities from Angelo Coast Range Reserve, California, USA - czobulk1.16 metaG | ecosystem: Environmental > Terrestrial > Soil > Vadose zone | place: USA...
CGCGCCGCCGTCGCGCGCCGCAAGCAGAATGTCGAGAAGCGGTTCATCGTCGATTTTCAGGCGATCATAGGTCATGAAGATCTTGATCGAGCCATGGCCCTGCTTGATCTGCGCGGGCAGATCCACCTCCAGCGTTTCCCTGTTCGGATCGGCGATGATCATGTGGAAGGCATAGTCGATGACGGCGCCCTTTCTCGCGAGTGCGTGATACTCCTCCAGCACCTGCGGCAGCTTCATGCCGACGTGCTGGGCCGCGAACGGGATTACGGTGGTGGTGCCGCCGAAGGCTGCCGAGACGGTCGCGCTCTCGAACGTATCGGCGTTCACGATGCCTGCGGCCGAAAACTGCTCGATATGGGCGTGGGTGTCGACACCACCCGGCAGAACCAGCTTGCCGCGCGCGTCGATTTCGCGCCGGGCGCCCGGCAGCCCGCGGCCAATGGCTGCGATCGTCTCACCGGAAATGGCGACATCGGCCTCGAACACGTCGCTCACGGTCGCGACGCATCCACCGCGAATGAGGAGGTCGTAGGCGGGTTCGGTCATGGCAAACTCCTCAAGTCTCGACTCTTGCGTTCACTGGATAAAAACACAGATCGTGCCGTCACACTCCCTTGCGCTTTCGGAACAGACAGCGGACGATGCATCACTGGATGGCATGGTCATTGCTTCTTCGTCATCCCGCAGGAAAACACGATGTCCCGGCCACGCATTCTCGTCATCAATCCCAATTCCAACCATCGCGTTACCCAAGGGCTGGAGGACGCCTTGAAGCCGCTTGGCTTTGAGGGCGGACCGGAGATCGTCTGCGAGACGCTGGTCGAAGGCCCCTACGGAATCGAGAGCCAGGCCGATGTCGACGGCGTGGCGATGCCGCTGCGCCGTCTGGTAGAAGGCGACGACCACTCGGCCGCCTTCGTCATCGCCTGCTACAGCGATCCCGGTTTGCATGTCTGTCGCGAAGCAACGGATCGGCCCGTCTTCGGCATCGCCGAATGCGGCGTGCTGACGGCGCTCGCGCGCGCTGAATCCTTCGGCGTCATTGCGATCGCGCAGCGCTCGATTCGCCGCCATATCCGTTATCTCAGGCAGATGGGGTTGATGGAGCGACTGACCAGGGAACGGCCGCTTAACATGAGCGTGGCGGAGACGGCGTCGGGCGAAGGAGCGCTCGCCAAAATGATCGAGGTCGGACGCGCTCTTAAAGAGGAAGACGGATCCGCCGCCATCGTGATGGGCTGTGCCGGCATGGCGCGTCACCGCAGACCGCTGGAGCAGGCCCTCGGGATTCCCGTGATCGACCCGACCCAGGCGGCCGTAACCATGGCGCTGGGCACGGTGCAGTTCGCCCATCACTGACTTTCGCCGGACGGCTCGCCCGCATTGTTGCCGCCGTTGACGCGCGCCAGCCACTGCGCGTGGCTTTCGCGCGCCAGCGCAAAGGTATCACGCTGGGCGGCGTAGAGATTGCCGAACAAGCGTCCGATTGGCCGGTAGACGTCGAGATCGACATGCATCCTGGCTTCGTCGATCAGACCTTCGCGCGCGTGCAGGCGCAGCACCTCACCGACCAGGAGTTCGCGGCCGGGCCCGAAAGCCAGCGCAACATGTTGCTGGCACTCGAGCGCAAAGGGAGCGGCGGCCAACCGCGGCACGGCGACATCGATCGACGGCAATGTCTTTAGCCCCGTCGCCTCCACTTCGCTGTTGCCGGAGGGAAAGTCGACCGCACAGTCGTTCATGGCTGCCGCGAGCGCCTCATCCACCATATGCACGACGAACTGCCCGCTGCGGTGGATGTTGCGCGTGGTGTCCTTGGGACTGAGATCGGCCTTGTGTTGCAGACCGAGCACCACGAGTGGGGGATCCTCGGAGAAGACGTTGAAGAAGCTGAAAGGCGCCGCGTTGACTTTACTGTTCTCGTCGAGCGTCGTGACCAGCGCGATCGGCCGCGGCACGACAACCCCGCACAGCAACTTGTACCGGTCGTTCGGATCAAGTTCCCGGAAGGAGATGCCGGACATCTAGTTTTCCGGAGGCGGCACCGCGCCGGTGCGGCTGGTGATCAGGCCGTAATGCTCGATGCGGCGGTGGCGGGCGAAGTCGAAGATCGTTTCCTTGCCGAAGACGGTGGCGTCGAGATCGCAGGGGTAAACCAGCAGTTCGTCCTCTTCGGTGCTGGCCTCGACGACGATCTCGCCATTGGGATCGACGATCAGGCTGCCGCCGATCAAGGGGTGTCCATCCTCAACACCTGCCTTGGCGACGCACACGACCCAGGTTGAGTTTTGGTAGGCGCCGGCCTGCGCGGACAGGCGATTATGGAACAACCGTTTCTCGGGCCCCTCCTCGCTCTTCTGGGCATTGACCGAGGGGGTGTTGTAACCGATCAGCACCATCTCTACCCCTTGCAGGCCCATGACGCGATAGGTTTCCGGCCAGCGCCGGTCGTTGCAGACCGCCATGCCAAAGATGCCGCCGAGCGCGCGCCAGACGTTGAAACCGAGATCACCCGGCTCGAAGTAGCGCTTCTCCAGATGCTGAAAGGCGCGTTCTGTATCGAACTCCGAATGGCCGGGCAGATGAACCTTGCGGTATTTTCCGACGATCCTGGCAGATCTATCCGTGAGGATGCAGGTGTTGAAATGGTGTCCGTCCGGGGTCAGTTCGGCATAGCCAAAGCTCATTGCCATCTGGTGTCGAGCGGCGTGCTCGAACAGCGGCTTGGTCACAGCGTTCGGCATCCCGCGTTCGAACCAGGCATCGGCCTCGGCCCGATCCTCCATGTACCAGCGCGGAAAGAAAGTGGTGAGCGCGAGCTCCGGATAGACGATCAGATCGGCGCTCCTGGCTTTGGCTTCATCCATCAGCGCGATCATGCGCTTGACGACGGCTTCACGGCTGTCGGCTTTCTGGATCGGGCCCAACTGGGCGGCGGCAACATTGATGACGCGCATGGATAGCTTTCTGGGTGCTTTTATTGAGGCTGCGTTGTGTAAAAATGAAGCAGTTGGCGGAGTTCGGAGTTCTTTCCGGCTCAACCTCAGTCAGCAATCTGAGTTTTGGTTCACACGAAGTCAATTCCGGAGAAGGCCCGGGTGTCGCACGTCAGTTCTGCGTTTCGAGCTGCCCCGTCGTCGCGACCGGCAGTTCTTATGCGGCGACGATCGCCAACTCAACGAAGCGATGGATCGTCATACGGGCCGCGTGACCGTGCTTGGTCCAGCGCGATAAACGTACGACAAACGGTACCGGATTTCGATCTCGTTTTCGAACGATGATCCGCGGCGGCGAAAGAACCAGCATGTCGCCGCTGCCGCGAATGAGATGCCTTGGTCGAAGCAACGGCTGGCCCTGCTCGCCTGACGCTCCATCTCGGCGCTTCAGGTTCGATCACGCGCTCGGCCGGCACGCAACGGCAGTTCAACTCATATTCGAGACCGCGGCCCTCCGCGCTGAAAAGGTTAACGGCCGAGGCCACCTACCGGCGGCAGGAATCAAATCGCCGTTGTGTTCAGCCGGAATTTGATTATACTGCTCGCTCAGCTGCAACCGCTGCTGATTTGATCGTTGGTGACCAGGCCCGTCTGCTTAGGCGGGCCGTCGCCGTTTCAGGGTCTGTAGCGATGACTCGTTCGAATCGGGTTGACCATATTCGCATCACCTCGCACCCGGCACCGGGTGCCAAGCTTAACTTCCCGATCGCCTGGGGCGCAACCAGCGCGCGCGAACGCGGACCGGTGATTGGCACGGTGTCGCGCCCGCAGGATCGCAACGTCATCGGTACCCATGGCGGCTCCTATTCGGTCTATCGCGCGCTCGCCGTGTCATCGGGCGCACTCGACCCGATCCGGCGTCCGGATCTCACCAACACCCATCCCGCCGAAACGATTGGGCCGTTTCCGCAATGGACCGATCCGCAGCGGATCGTCTCGCTCGATCCGTGGGGACATCTCGCCGCGGAAAACTTCGCAACAGAGATCGCCGAAGGCATCGACATCCGTCCGAGCATCGCCATTACGCGCGCGCGTCTTGATCTGCCCGAACTGCAGGCGGCGATCGAATCCGGCCGGCTCAAGCATGACGGCGAGTTCGTACACAAGAATGGAAGCGTCTCCGTGGTCAAGATCGCGATCGACCCGGTGTGGCATCTGCCCGGCCTGGCGGAGCGCTTCATGACCACCGAGAACAATCTGCGCCGACAATTGTTCGAACAGACCGCCGGCATGTTTCCAGAACTGGTGACACGGCCTGATCTGCAGGTTTTTCTGCCGCCGATCGGCGGCACGACGGCCTATTTATTCGGCGACATCAGCAAACTGCCGGACCACCGCACCAAGATAACTTGCCGCGTGCATGACGAATGCAACGGCTCCGACGTGTTTGGTTCGGACATCTGCACCTGCCGTCCATACCTGATCCACGGCATCGAGGAATGCGCGCGTGCCGGGCAGACCGGCGGACTAGGCATCATCATCTACAATCGCAAGGAAGGCCGTGCGCTCGGCGAGGTCACGAAATTCCTTGTCTACAACGCGCGCAAGCGCCAGGAAGGCGGCGATGCCGCGGCCCAGTATTTCGAGCGCACCGAATGTGTCGCCGGGGTGCAGGATGCCCGATTCCAGCAGTTGATGCCGGATGTGGTGCACTGGCTCGGCCTGAAGCGGATCGACCGCTTCGTCTCCATGAGCGATATGAAGCACGATGCGCTGACCAGCCAGGGCATCGAAATCGTCGAACGCGTGCCCATTCCCGACAATCTGGTGCCCGCCGACGCCCATGTGGAAATCGCGGCAAAGAAGGCCGCCGGCTACTATACGGCCGAGCCGCAGCAAGACCCGATCAACCCGGTCGGCCGTTCGCTCGAGAAATATTGAGAGGGGCGGCAGTGTCGCTTGCAAATCCGGAGACGTCAGCCGCTTTGTCATTGCTAAATGCCAGGGCGGTTCGCGAGCGTGCGCATCGTATGCTTGCGCTCGGCCTTGAAGACAAGCTTCCGAACTTCCGTATCGATCTCGATCGCATGGACAGCACGGTCGATCTGGTGCTGGAGGTGACACGCAAGGCGTATCCCTCGTTCGAGGTGCCCTTTCATTCGCGCTGGCGGCACTTCGTCATGAACGGGGACAATCGTTGGGCTGATATCGCCGACCAGACCGAATGGCCCGATCGCGCTGCCCGCGCCCGGGCTGAATTCGATCTGGCAATCGTCAGCGTCTTTCTCGATGCCGGCGCCGGCTCATCGTGGCGCTACCGCGATCCAAAAACCGGATCAGCCATCGGCCGCTCGGAGGGATTGGGACTGGCCAGCCTCGCGATGTTCGCCGGCGGCGCATTCTCGGCTGATCCGCTTGAGCCGTTGCGGGTCGATGCCGACGTACTTGCAAATTTCACCGTTGCCGACCTCGAGCGCGGCATGCAGGTCTCGGATATCAATCCGCTGGTCGGGATCGACGGTCGTGTCGACCTGTTGCGCCGCCTCGGCACGCTGGTGGCCTCGAAACCGGACATATTCGGCAGCCTCGACACGCCGCGGCCCGGCGGCCTGTTCGATCGACTTGCTAAGCTGGCAGACAGCCGAGAGCTTCCCGCCCCAACGATTCTAACGGAACTGCTGCATCAGCTCGGACCGATCTGGCCATCGCGGCTGACGCTGGGAGGGATCGCGCTGGGCGACTGCTGGAGGCATCCGGTGTTGACGACCGCGGATGCGACCAGCGGTTTGGTGCCGCTGCACAAGCTCTCGCAATGGCTGGCCTATTCCCTCATCGAACCGCTGCAAACAGCCGGCATCCGTGTGACCGATATCGATGCTCTCACCGGCCTTGCGGAATATCGCAACGGCGGACTGTTCGTCGATATCGGCATGCTCGCGTTTCGCGACCCAGAAGCAGCACAGCAAGAGCACGGGGTCGCGTCACCGCTGGTCGTGGAATGGCGCGCGCTGACGGTGGCGCTGCTCGACCGCGTCGCCGATGGCTTGCGACACCGGCTCAAGGTCGATGCCACCTTGCTGCCACTGGCGAAAATTCTCGAGGGTGGGACCTGGGCTGCGGGCCGGCTGCTGGCGCGCCAACGCCGCGCCGACGCTTCGTCGCCGGTGAAAATTATCAGCGACGGCACTGTATTCTAGATCCGGGGTCAGCAACATGGACGGCGTCACGATCGTTGAGCATCCGCTGGTGCAGCACAAGCTGACGCTATTGCGAAAAAAAGACATTTCGACCAAGTCGTTTCGCGAACTCCTCAAGGAGATCGGGATGCTGCTGTGTTACGAAGTCACCAGCGATCTGCCGCTGGCCGATGTCGAAATCGAAACGCCGCTTGCGCATATGATGTCGCCACGGATCACGGGCAAGAAGTTGGTGTTCGCGCCGGTGCTGCGTGCCGGCATGACCTTTGCGGAAGGCATGCTCGATCTGGTGCCGACGGCACGGGTCGCTCACATCGGCCTTTACCGCGAACCGGAAACATTCGTTGCGGTCGAATATTTCTTCAAGGCGCCCAGCGATCTGCACGAGCGGCTGGTGATTGTGATCTCGCCGGTGCTGGCAACGGCGAACTCCGCCGTCGCCGCGGTCGACCGGCTGAAAGAGCGCGGCGCGAACGACATACGACTGGTATGCCTTATCGGCGTGCCGGAAGGTATCGAACGCATGCGCGGCATTCACCCGGACGTTCCGATCTGGCTCGCCGCGATCGACAAAGGGCTGGACGCCAACGCCTACATCTTGCCAGGGCTCGGCGACGCCGGCGACCGTGCCTATGGCACCAAGTAGGCTAGCGATCAATTCAGCCGCAGAGAACACCATGCCGTAGTCCAGCGTCCCGCGCGAAACGTCCATCGGGTTGCCGAGCCCGGTCCCCGCATATTTGGCATCACTGTTTCCACTCGGCATCCTGCAAAAGTCGCCAGCTGATCTTGTTGCTCTCGCTGCGCGGCAGACTGTCGACGAAAACCACCGAACGAGGCGCCTTGTAGCTCGCCATCTTGCCGCGCGCCCACGACAGGAGATCTTCGGCAGACGTCGTCGACCTCGCAGCCTCGTGCACCGTTACCAACGCCTTCACCGTTTCGCCGCGATAATCGTCCGGCGAGGAGATAATGCAGCATTCCTTGATAGCGGGATGTTCATACATCGTCGCCTCCACCTCGGCCGGCCAGACCTTGAAGCCACTGACGTTGATCATCCGCTTGAGCCGGTCGACTGTGAAGAAATAGCCCTCGGCATCACGATAGCCGAGGTCGCCGGTACGCAGAAAGCGCTTGCCGTCGCGCTCGATGAAAGAGCTGGCATTGGCTTCCGGCCGGTTCCAGTAGCTCCGCAGTACCTGAGGCCCGTGCACGATAATCTCGCCCACGGCACCGTCGCCCAGCAGCTCCAAGGTATCGGGATCGATCACCCGCGCATCAGTCTCATGCACGGGGATGCCGAGGCACTGTCGCTTCGGCGCGGCAAGCGGATTGAGATGGGTCGGCGACATGGTTTCGGTCATGCCGTATCCCTCGATGAAATCCAGATTGAAGCGAGATTTCAACCGCTCGGCAACCGCCGCCGGCATCGCCGCGCCGCCGCCGGTGAGGACCTTTAGCCGCGAAAGGCTGCTGTCACGAAACCCTGCGCTGGCCAGGACATCGACGATCATGGTCGGGGCCGCGTTCCAGAACGTCACCCCATACGCCTCGAACAGATCCGGGATCAGGCCCTTATCCCACCGGGCCATCAACACCAGCGTCGCGCCGGCGACGACCGCGGCGTTCATCGATCCCTGCATACCTGCGACGTGAAACAGAGGCATGAACCCGGTCATGACATCGTCCTTGCCGAGCTGGTACCAGCGTGCCTGCAGGACCGCCGTGAACAGGACGCTGCGATGGCTGTGCATGCAGGCCTTCGGCTTGCCGGTTGTGCCTGACGTATATGGCATGATCGCGAGATCGTCCGGCGTAGCCGTCATCGGCACCGGTACTTCCGCCCGCGTGATCGCCTCTTGCCAGCGGAACCATCCCGGCGAACGCGGCGGTTCGCCAGCCTGCGTCACACACGCGGGCAACGCATAAGGCGCATCGGCCAGTACCTCGTCGCGATAGTTCGCCATCACCGCGTGGGTGAGTGCGTTCCCCAGCAGCGGCGCGAACACGTCGCATAGCTCGCCGCCGACGATTGCCACGGTCGCACCGCTGTCTTCGGCGAGATATCCGATCTCGGCGGTCTTGTTCATCGGATTGACCGGCACGACCACCGCATCCGCCCGCATCACCGCGTAATACGCGATCACATACTGCGGCGAGTTCTGCAGCGCGATCAGAACGCGATCGCCACGTTTGACGCCACACACCTTCTGCAGGAAGCCTGCCATCGCATCGACGCGACGATGCAGCTCGGCATAACCCAGCAAGGCGCCATAGAAGGCTGTCGCCGGGTGATAAGGACGATGATTCGCCGCGCGCGCCAGCGCATCGTAGAGCGTTCCGTCCGGCATTGGCAGATGCCAGGGTTCACCGATTGGCCAGACCGGAGACATGTCGCTCATGATTTGCCTCGCTCTGGCCTCTCTATTGGCGACCACTCGACGCGAGATACCGTTCGTGCTCCTCGTCGGCAACATCCAGCCCGTGATCGAGCGCATCGAGGAGCTGGCGGGATTGGTCCTCCGAGACCACCAGCGGCGGCGCGAGGAACAGCGAGGTCTGCTCGCCGCTGGTTCCGATCACGGCGCCCGCTTCCAGGGCGCGCAACGCCACGCGCGAGGCAACGGGTTCCTCATCGGTGTCGGCATTCCACAAGCGCCAGTCCGGCCCGTGCAGCTCGATCGTCCAATGCAGGCCCTGCCCCGCTACGCGCTTCACGCTTGGATGCCGCCGCGCAATCTCAAGCAAGCGCCGGGCGAACACGCCTTCAAGCCGCCGCACACGGGACAGGATGTCTTCGTCGGTGACGACGCGGAGGTAGGCGCTGATCGCGGCCATGCTGATCGGGTGACCACGCAACGTTCCGTAGTTTTGCCAACTCTTGCCCTTGAGTTGCTCGACAACGGCTTTCGACACCACAACTGCCGCGACCGCCGCGGCACCACCGCCGAGCGATTTGCCGAGCGTCACGATATCCGGGCGACTCTCGGCGCCCTGAAACGCGAACCAGCGACCCGCCCGCCCCGCGCCGGTCACCACTTCATCGGCAATCCAGATCGATCCGGCCTCGCGGGCGCGCAGCGCCAGCTCGTCCTGATATTCGCCGTCGTAATAGATGCCGCCTTGCGTATAGTCGATGATCGTTGCCGCGGTATCCGAGAGCGTGCTTGCCGCATCGGCGAGATACTGCTTCGCTGACGGATTGGTGGGAGACGCGCCGTAGATAGCGCCATCGGGCGCGGGTAAAATGCGAACGGGCGCCATCGCGGCAGGCCGATGTGAGCCACCGGCGTGCACCGCGAGCCCGCCATGCCAGTGCGGCTGCACGGTCATGCTGCGCGACAGACCGACCAGACCGTGATAGGCGCGTTCGCGCGTCGCCAACGCGTTGCGTTGTGTCAGTGCCTGGCACAGCGAGAGCGCCATGTCGTTCGCCTCGCTGCCGCTGATGCAGAAGCGGACCGCGCCGACCCAATCCTCCTCGCCCTTGAAGGCCATGCTGATCAGATCGTCGGCGGCTTTCTCGCGCCCGATCCAGGTCCAGCCTTCATTCACGACGGGCGTATCGGCCGCGCGGCGGATTGCTTCCACCATCGCCGGATGCCGATGCCCGAGACCGCCGCCGGTATTGCTTCCGTCAATCAAGCGCCGGCCGTCTTCGAGGTGGAAGTAAACTCCCTCACCACCGACGACGGTGAGCGGCGCGCTATCGCCGGCATTCAGCCCGGTCCGCAAAAGTCTACTCATCGATCCCTTCATCCAACAGTTCGCCGCGCGAAACCCCGATCGTCGCGCGCAGACATCATGCAAACAATACTAGGGCCGGCTCCGCAGCTTCCCAGAGCCAGAACGGCACAGAAATCGTGAACCAGAATTTTGCGCGAGAACCGCCTTCATCTAGGCCGCTCCATAAGCGCCGCCACCGCAGCTTTCGATGGTGACGCGGTCGTCTTGCTGCAGCACCAGATTCGACTTGCCGTCGATCTCGACATTTGTACCGCCCCTGATCAACGATACCCGGCAGGTCTGGCCGGGCTTGCCGCCCTGCATGCCGAACGGCGGTATCACCATCCGTTCGATGCATGTGGTCAGGTGCATGGACGGCGCGAGAACCCGATAGGAACGCACCACACCGTCGCCGCCCCGATAATTTCCGACGCCGCCGGACTCGCGGCGAATAGACTGCTGTTCGACGCGAATCCTGTAGTTGGCCTCGATCACTTCGGCCGGCGTATTCGAGGTATTGGCGAGATGGACGCGCGTCGCCGACACGCCGTCACGATTGTGCCGTGCGCCCTCGCCGCCGCCATGCACCTCATACAGCATCTTCCAGGAACCATCCGATCGCGGCTCCGCGAAGAACAGCACGCCGGCCGTCGTCGCGCCGCCCGCGGACAGTCGTTCCGGGATCGCATCCTGCATCGCGCGGAAGATCGCATCGACGATGCGCATCGAGGTTTCGTGATTTCCGGCCGCGACGGCCGCGGTCCAGCCCGGCTCCAGAATGGAGCCCAGACGCGTGATGATGGTCAGCGGCCGCAGCGCGCCCGCGTTCTGCTGCATGTCGCGCCCGCTCATGATGCGCGCGGAATAGGCCACCGCGGAGCGCGCGATGAACGGCGTGGTGTTGCAGAAATTCGAAACGCGGTCGGCACTTCCGGATAGATCAAAAGTTGCTTCATCGCCTGCGATGGTGATCTTGACGTGGATACGCGCTGGCTCGCCACCTGCACCACCATCGTCGAGATAATCCTCTCCCTCATAGACGCCGTCTGGTAATGCGCGGATCGCTTCCCGCATCTCGATTTCCGAAAGATCGTGCAGACGCGTCAAGGCCGCGACGAAGGCATCCTTGCCATGCTGCCGGCAGAGCTCGACGATGCGCTTCTCACCGGCTTTGGTGGCCGCGATCTGTCCGAGCAGATCGCCCTCACATGCTTGGGGATCGCGCACGTTGGCCTTGAGCAACTGCATGATCGGCGCGCTCACCCCCTCCGCCGTCGCAATCAGTACGGGGGGAATACGCATCGCCTCCTGAAAGGTATCGATGGCCTTGGCGAAATAGCTGCCCGGCCAGGTGCCGCCGATATCGGGCCAATGCGCGAGGCTGATCGCGAACGCGACGATATTGCCGTCGACAAAGACCGGCCGCACCACCTTGACGTCGTTCAGATGGTTGCCGCCGAGCGCGCCGAGATTATAGATCAGCACATCGCCATCGTTGAGGCTTTCGACCGGCAGGACTTTCAGCAGCTCCGGGACGGTGTAGGCCATGGCGCCGAGATGAATAGGGATATCCCGGCCCTGGCCGACCAGATCGCCCTTGGCATCGGTGATTGCGGATGACAGGTCGCCAGCCTCGCGCAGCAGCGGCGAACGCGCCGAGCGCGTCATCACCAGGCTCATTTCCTCGGCGGCCGCCGACAGCCCATGCCGGATCACCTCGACGGCAAACGGATCGAGCTTCATGACGCCACCTTTGCCAGGAAGAGATTGCCGATCGCGTCCGGCTCGGCTTGCCAGCCCGGCGGGATCACCACCGTAGACCATGCATCTTCGATGATCGCAGGCCCACGGATCGCATCCTTCATCGATGCGCGGTCCACGATCTGGGTCCGCACGTCGTGGGCACCCTCGAAAGAACAGATGCGCGAACAGGCGGACAACTTGCGAACCACCGTCGTCGGGCGGTCGACGATGGTGGTCGACGGCCGCCGTGCCTGCACCCGCACCGATTCGATCACGCAATCCTCCGCCGTCGCATAGCCAAAAAGCTCGCGGTGGCGGACGAGGAAATCGCTCTGCAGGCGCGCAATATCAAGAGGCAACACGAAGGGTACCGCAATGGCGTCGTTCTGCGCGGCATAGCGCATCAAGGCCGCTAGCTCGACATCGATCGATGTGCGCGCAATGCCGTTGGCAATCAATGGTTCCGACGCCTGCTCGATCAGGACCTCGATACGCTTGGACACCCGATCAAGGTCGATGCCATTCAGCCCCACACGCAACGTCTGCTGCTGCAGGAAGCTGAAATCCGCGGTCAGACAGCCGAGTGCGGAAAACGCACTCGATGCGTTGGGCACGACGATCGAACCGATGCCGTAGAGCTCCGCGAGACCTGCCGCATGCATCGGGCCTCCACCGCCGAAGGCAAGAAGCGTGCAGTCGCGCCCGTCGATCCCGCGCTCCACCGTCACCCGGCGCAACGCCCGAGCCGTCGTCGCATTCGCGACCTTGATGATCCCAAGGGCAGTCTCGCCGAGGCTCAGTTTCAGCGCCTCCGCGATGGGTGTGATCACACGCCTTGCGGCCTCGACGTCGAGGCCGATCCGATCGCCGAGCCGGGTCTCCGGGTTGAGGTAGCCGAGTAGAGCATTGGCATCGGTGATCGTCGGCGCTGTGCCGCCGCGGCCATAGCAGGCCGGCCCAGGTTCCGATCCCGCGCTCTCGGGTCCCACAGTCAGGCCGCCAGGTCCGTTGCGTACGATGGAGCCGCCGCCAGCGCCGATTGAGTGAACCGCGAGCATCGGTTGTCGCAGCGGCCGATCGCCGAGCATCCGGCCATCCGCCATCTCGGCCTGCCCGTCGATAACCAGGCAAACATCGGTGGTGGTGCCACCCATGTCGAAGGTCAGCATTCGCGGCGTGCCGAGCTGACGCGCGATGCTGACCGATGCCGACACACCGGCAGCAGGACCGGACATCGCCATCACCAGGGGACGCCGCTTGACCGCCGAGATCGGAACCATAGCGCCAGCGGAGTGGAACACCTGCAGGCCCGGCCCGATCGGCAGCCGCTCTTCAAGTTCGCTCAGATATTCGACGGCAATCGGCATCGCCGCCGCATTGAACACTGTCGACGACGTGCGCTCATATTCCCGCGCCTCCGGATTGACCTCATGCGACAGCGAGACATGCGGCACGATGGCCTTCAGCCGCTCGGCCAGCATCTTCTCGTGAACCGGGTTGGCGTAGGCGTGAAGCAAGGCCACCGCCACGCTTTGCACACCCGTCTGCTTCAGCCAGACCAGCAGACGATCGATCTCGCTCTCCTCCAGCGGCTTCAGCACGCGGCCTTCATGATCGAGCCGCTCGGCGAGACCGAAACACAGCTCGCGCGGCACCAGCGACGGCGATTTCGGCGGGATATCGAGGCGATAGAGATCGCGGCGCCGATAGCGGGCGATATCCAGCACATCTTCAAATCCCGCCGTGGCAACCAGCGCGACCTTCGGCAGTCGTTCCTCGACGATCGCATTGGTTATCCGCGTGGTGCCATGAATGAAACGCTTGACCTGGCTCTTCTGGAGCCCGACGGCCGCAATGGCTTCGAGCATCGCCTGCACCGGCGCATGCGGGCGCGACGGAACCTTGGCAATCCGGGTCTCCGCGGTATCGTGCCGGATGGCAATGATATCCGTGAACGTGCCTCCGATGTCGGTTCCGATTTCCCAGTTTCTATCCACGCCGATCATTCCATTCTTCGTTCGAGCTCAAGCCGTCTTCGGCGTTATTTGCGGGTGAGATCCCGGAAATCGAGCTGGCGATGAAACCAATAGGTATAGCCATCGAGACTGGGCACCATCACGGCGTCCTGGTTCGCCTGCCACAGCAGGACCAGCGGCATCTCCTTGGCGTATTCGGCGATCATCCGTTTGCTCATCTCTTCGTACTTGGCCTGGTCGAGTTCGAACCGCGCTTGAGCTCCGAGCCCCGTTACCAGTGCATCATTCCAAGAGCTGTAATTCCAGCGCTGATTGCCGGTGAAGAAGTTGCGGAAGAAGTAGTCGGTGGTTGGCAGCCACGCCGTCGACCCCTCGGTGAAGAACGGCAGCCGCTTTTCGTTGATGGCGGTGCTCATCTGCGCATCGGGCAGTTTCTGAATATCCACCTCGATGCCGATCTTCGCCAGCGATTCCTTGATCAGCGCGGCCATCGGCTCGGTAATCGCCGCCGAACCGACGTTGATCGTGAACGTGCTCTTGAAGCCTGCGGGGACACCCGCCTCGGCAAGCAGCTGCTTGGCCTTGGCAATATCGGTCTTGACCGGCATGGGCTGGGGGAAGTTACCGGTCGGCGGCTCCGTCCAGGACGCGCCGAACAGGGCATAACCCCGCTTGAAAATCGCAGCCTCGAACATGTCGTCGTAGGGCAGCGCCGCGGCGACCGCCTGCCTCACCTTGACGTTGTCGAACGGCGCCGCCTGGGTGTTGAACGCGATCATCGTAAAGCCGTTGCTCTGCGGCGTCGAATCCACCCTGAGCTTGCCGCGCGACTGCAGCGCGAGCACGTCACTGGCCTGCAGATCGGTGGCAATGTCCGCGTCACCCTTTTCAATCAGATTGGCGCGGGTGGCGGGGTCCGGAACAGTCTGTTCGATGACACGCTTGAAGAACGGCAATTGCCCATTGCGTGCCCCCTTCCAGCTGTCATTCCGCCGCAGCACCAGTTGCTCGCCCGGCTTGAAAGTCTCGACCGTGTATGCGCCGCTTCCGGCCGTATTGGTCTTGAGCCATTCCTGGGCCCAGGGATCCTCGGGGGTAGCATGCTGCTTGGCCAGCTTGCTGTTGAAGATCGGCGCCAGCGGCGTGGCAAGATTGGCAAGCGCGAGCCGGTCCGGCTTGGGCAGCGTCACCGTGACGGTGCGCTCGTCGACGACTGTAAACTGGTCGGGCGTCGTCAGCGAACCGGTCCCCAGCTGGCCTTTCGCGAGCGACTTCGCGCTGACGGCCCGATCCAGCGACCATTTGACGTCGTCAGCCGTGACCGGCGTGCCGTCATGCCACTTCGCATCCCTCAGCTTGAACGTGATGTTGAGACCGTCCGGGCTGACTTGATAGCTTTCGGCAAGTTCACCGCGGATTTTCGCGCGATCGAAGACCCAGACGCCCTCTTCCCGCTTGCGATCGAAGGCGACAAGGCGATCATATGTGCTGGTCGACACGCCGAAGGCTTCGCGCGCGGCTCCGGGCGTTGAAGGATCGAGGGTGTTGATGTTGTTGCCGGTTACCTGACGAAGCGTCTCCGCGCGCGTTTGCGCGTGTACAACGACCGGAGCCGACAAAAAGCACGCCGTACCGATCAATAGTCTCAACGAGACTCCGCGATTCGTCGAGCCAGAGTCGCCGCAAACAGGTAGGCCAGCCAGCCGCAAACGCCGTGTCTCTTGCGGCTAAAATCGTCTGCTCTTATCCGTGCATTGCTGCCCTCGAAAGAAGCATCGTCATGGCTTGCCAGCAACGGCGCGACACGCCACTCGGTTTGCGAACACATAGCGATTTCGGAGCTGAAATACTGGACTTATCCAGCGTTCATTGGTGTTACCCAAGTGGGCTATCGCGCCCTGGCTGCAATTAGGTCTCGAACAAGCTGACTAATTTGCGGGCGATAGTCATTTCTGGTGCGATCTGGTGCCGATGATGCATGAGGACATAACTCGGCATCATTTTTTCTTAGCGGCATTGCTGTGGGTTGCTCTTCTACTCTCGTGATGTCTTGCTACGGAGGCACGCGGCCATTTTCGAAATCAGCCGGTATGCGTCCTTGGTGTCCAGCCGCCCATATCCAAACACCAGTCCCTCCCGCGTCGCTTCGCCGAGGTAGTTCTGCGACAGCGGCTGCACGTGAATGCCGTCCTGCAGCAGGAGTTTCACCGCCTGGGTGTCGCTCATCCGCCCCCGCATTTGCTCGGTGAAGAAAGCGACCAGATGCAATCCGGTCGCCGCGGACGACACCGTCAGATCGTCCGGCATCAACGTGGTGATCGCGTCAATCAACGCAGCCCGCCGCGCGGCGTAGACCTTCCGCATCCGTCGCAGGTGTCGCAGCAGATGCCCTTCCCGCATGAATTCCGCCAGCGCGACCTGCCCGATTCCCGATGTGTGGACATCGATCCGGGCGCGGCCTTTCGAGAACGCCCCGATGAGACGTTCGTCGGCGATCATGTAGCCGAGACGCAAGCTCGGCATCATCAGCTTCGAGAACGTCCCGAGATAGATCACGCGTCCCTCGCGATCGAGCGAGCGCAGCGAGGCGATCATGCTGTCCTGGTGCCTGAACTCCGAATTATAGTCGTCTTCGATGATCCAGGCGTCATTGTTGTTCGCCCAGTCCAGGAGCTCGAGCCGCCGCTCGAGCCCCATACTGACGCCGATCGGATACTGATGTGATGGCGTCACGACCACGAGCTTCGCATTCGGCGCCAACCGGATTCCCTCGGAGACACGGAGGCCCTTGTCGTCCACGGGCACCGGGATCAGTTTCGCGCCGGCCGCGGTCAACGTCCAGCGGGCTTCGACGAATCCCGGCTCTTCGACCCAGACCTCGTCACCCTGATCGAGAATCATCCGGCTGCAGAAGTCCAACGCACCGGAGGTGCCTGAGGTCACGGCCACATTGCCCGGCGCACAGACCAGACCGCGAACCGATCCGAGGAAGTTGGCGATCTCGCGCCGCAGCACCGGGTGCCCTTCCGGCGGGAGATCGAGGCAATCGGAATTCTTGGGATTCTGCCAGGCCTGCCGCAGCAGCCTTGCCCACTCCTTGAACGGAAAACTAGAAACGTCTGGCGCACCCGGACTGAATTCGGACTTCCAGTTGGTGTCGTATTCGAATGCCAGCAGCGACCGCCAGCGATCGGACACAGGGCCGGTCTCGATGGTTGTTGAAGTTGAGTCCGCGGAGGACAACGCCGGCGCCGGGCTCGCTTGAGCCTGCTTGACCGACGCTACGGTGACGCCGCCCCGCGGCGTCGACTCAAGGTAGCCCTCCGCGTATAGCAGGTCCCACGCCGTGAGAATTACCGTGCGCGAACAGCCCAGTTCGCGCGCAATCTCGCGCGACCCAAGAAACTGGGTGCCGGCCGGAAGACCCCCCTGCAGAATCGCGTTCCGCATGTGGGCTGCGATCTGCAGATGAATCGGGACCGCCGACGCGCGATCGATATACATGCCTGCAATCGACACACGCTTCTTTTGAGGACGGCTCTTTTCCATGCGCGAACGGTTTGGCTTTCATAGACGGCTAGCCGACAAACCACGGTTTCATAGGCTGCGGCTACATTATCTCGACACTGCTTTTGAGCTCAACGGGGCCTTTGGGGCTCCAATCATCGGCGATGGTGTCTTCCCACGTTAGCGTTCCGGGGATTCTCGCACCATACGACCGAGCAGATCGTCGACGCGAACATTCGCTGGAGGCGTCAACAAATCTCGCAGCAAACGCCAGCCTGGATTCCGAATAAATTTCCGCCTGGCGCCCCTCTCGAAACATCGGACCGCCGCTGACACCGGAGCGCGTTCAGCCGAGCGCTGCTTACGCAGGCTGTCGCTAGATATTCTTTGGTCTCCCGGTGCACACATCGTGCACAGGCCGCCTGCTAATCAATTGAAAAACTTGAACTCTCGTTCCAATCCATCATGAGGAAGCTTAAGCTAGGTCCAGCCACCTAGGTCAAATCGCGGAAGCAGGAGAAGGGGCGTCCGCTCCATGTCTGCAACGATCAAGCCCGTTTTTGGCCACGTACGTTACTGTCCTTGGACAGGATATTTCTAGATTTTCTTTGATCTCCCGGTGCACACATCGTGCACGCGCCGCCTTCTTACGCCCGGATCGACGCCGGGATGCGGCGGCTGCTTGCAGCCGCATCCGAAGCGCAACGTTGGATCGCGCTATCCGGTCGCGAACGCGACGGCGTCGTCGTCACCGATGGAAATCCCAACCTGTGCGCCGATCGGCCATCGCGTCATCGCGTCATGTCCCGCCGATCGTACCAGCAGCCGGTCGCGCACCGATTCAGCGCAGTCGATGTAGAGATCGACGTGCCCGCCCTGGTAGACCTGCGCAGCGACCGTGCCGCTGGTGGCGCAGGGCTCGTCGGCGTCGACCATTTGCAACTGCTCGGGGCGGACAAACAGATCGACCGGCGCAGATGCCGCGACGCCGCGCAACGGGCTCGCCGGCACCTTGACACGCGCGACGCCCACGGCGACGACGGCATGGGCTCCGTCGAGGCCATCAAGCGTTCCGCGCAGCACATTGGCGTCGCCGACAAAGGACGCGACGAAGCGGTCGCAGGGCCGGCGATAGATTTCTTCCGGGGTACCGAGCTGGCGAATGCACCCTTCCGACATCACCGCGAGCCGGTCGGACAGGCTCAAGGCCTCGCCCTGGTCATGGGTGACGAAGATCGTCGTGACCTTGAGCTTGCGCTGGATCTCGCGAAGCTCCACCTGCATTGATGCGCGCAAATTCTTGTCGAGCGCCGAAAACGGCTCGTCGAGCAGCAGCACCGTCGGATTGATCACCAACGCGCGCGCCAGCGCCACGCGTTGCTGCTGGCCGCCGGAGAGCTGGCGCGGCTTGCGGCCTTCGAGGCCGGTGAGCCGCACCAGCGCCAGCACCTCCTCAACGCGCCGGTCCCTCTCCTTCTTCGGAACGCGACGAACCTTCAGGCCGTAGGCGATGTTGTCGGCCAGCGACATGTGCGGGAACAGCGCATAGTTCTGAAACATCATGCCGATTTCGCGCTTATAGGTCGGCACGTCGTTGACACGTTCGCCGCCGATGCGGATGTCGCCGCCGTCCGGGCTGAAGAAACCGGCGGCTAGATTGAGCAAAGTGGTCTTGCCGCATCCGGACGGGCCGAGCAGCGTCATGAACTCGCCGCGCCGGACCGACAGCGAGACCTCGCGCAGCGCGACTGCTTCGCCGAAGCGCTTCGTCACAGAGTCGAAGCGGACCGCAACGTCATCGCCGGCAGCGAACCCGCTTGTCTGCGCCGCAGCGCTGGTGTCAGCGAGTATGTTCAATATTCAGTACCTTACCGAGACCCAGGAATGCATTGGCGAAGATGATCAACGCAGCCGTGCCGACGATGTACATCACCGACAGCGCCGCCATCGACGGATCGGCATATTCCCGCACATAGTTGTACATGGCGACAGGCAGGGTCTGCGTCCGCTGCGCCGTGACGAACAGCGATGCTGTGAATTCGTTGAACGACAGGATCGCGGCGAACAGCCAACCGCTGACCAGGCCGGGCAGCAGCAGCGGCAGCGTGACCGTGAGCAGCACCCGCAGCGGTGGCGCGCCCAGGCTGGCGGCGGCGAGTTCATAGCTCTGATCCAGATTGCGCAACGACACATAAACGCTGCGGATCACGAAGGGCAGCACCAGCACGACGTGGCAGAATACCACCACCGCGTAACCGCTGGTCCAGCCGATCTGCGCGGCGAGAATAAGGAAGCCAAGCCCGACCGTGAAATGCGGAATGACGAGCGGCGACAGCAGAATGGCTTCGATCAGCTTGCTGAAGCGAAAGCGATAGCGATCGAGCGCGAAGGCAAACATCGCCCCGACCAGCAGCGCGATCGTCGAGCTCCAGGCGGTGACGATCAGGCCGTTGCGAAAACCGTCGCGAAAATCCTGATAGGCGATGGCCTTGGCAAACCAGCGCAGCGACCATGCCTGCGGAGGAAACGACAGGATCGCTCTGTCGTTGAAAGCGGCGATGGTGACGACGGCCACCGGCAGCACCAGAAAGCCGAGGATCAGCAGCACCGCGAGTTTGCCGACGAAGCCGAGCCCGAGCTGATAGGTCGAACGCGGCATCTCAATGCGCCCGAATATTGTCGAACGGGCGCGCCGCCAGCCGCAGCATCGATAGCACCACGATGGTCAGCGCCAGTCCGGCCACGCAAAGGCTGGCTGCGAACGGGAAATTGAAGCTGGCGAAGCCGAGCTGGTACACGAGGTTCGAGATCATGTTGACCTTGCCGCCGCCGATCAGCTGCGGCGAGGCGAAGGCGCTGAAGGTCCAGGCGAAGGCGGTGGTGACGCCGGCAACGACACCCGGCATCGACAATGGCAGGGTGATGGTGAGGAACGTTCGGACCGGGCCGGCGCCCAGGCTTTCGGCGGCCTTCTGGTAATCGCGATCGATATGCGACAGGCCGGCGGCGAGCATGATCACCATCACCGGCATGGTAACATGCACCAGCGCGACCACCACGCCGAAGGTGGTGAACATGAACTGGACCGGCTGTTTGACGATGCCGAGATTCATCAGCATCGAATTGATGAAGCCGTTATTGCCCAGCACGATGATCCAGGAATAGGTGCGCACGACTTCGCCGAGGAACAGCGGCGTGACGACGATCACCAGCAGGGTCGACTTGAGGATGGCGTTCTGCGTTCGCACTAGCGCATAGGCCAGTGGATAGCCGACGATCAGCGTCGAGATCGCCGTCAGGAAGCAGATCCAGACGGTGTCGAGAAACACCCGCGCATAAAGCGGTTTCAGCAAGTCCGCAAAATTCGCCAGCGTGAAGGCGCCCGGCTCCAGAGAGCCAGCCACGTAAGCGCGAAAACTGAACTGCAGTACCGCCGCCATCGCGGCCAGCAGGCCGACCGTGCACAGCACGGCCGGCGCGGTGAACGGGCGGAGGAAGGGCTGCGGGTTCACAGGAACAAGCCGGCGCCCGCCATCAGTTCATGATGTTCTCGGCGAACCATTTGCGCCATTCCGCGGTCTTCTCGGCGCGCAGCTTGGCGTCGATGTTGATCTGCTGCTTCCATTGCGCGGCGGTGGTGAAGACGCCGGGCAGCTTCGCGATTTCCGGATCGATCCTGGCGTTGAGCACCGCGGGGCTCCCCTTCTTGATCTTGGCGATTTCCGCCTGGACCTCAGGATCGTACAGCGCGTTGATGAACTTGTAGGCCAGTTCAGATTTCTTCGAGCCCTTCATGATGGCCACGGTATCGACGCCGAGCACCGCGCCCTCCTTCGGGATCGCGAGCGTGATCGGTACGCCCTGCGAGATCATGTAATAGGCATTCATGGAGAGGACGACCTGGACCGGCGTTTCGCCTGACGCCAGCAGCTGCTGGCTGTTGGCGTCGTTGGTATAGAACGCCTTGAAGTTCGGCTTCAGCGCCTTCAGCTTGTCCTGGCCCTTTTCCCAATGCGCGGCATCGCCGCCGGACAGGATCGCCGAGATCGCGATGATGTGGCTCGGATCGAAGTCGGGCGCCGCAATCTTGCCTTTCAGCTCGGGCTTCCAGAGATCTTCCCAGCTCTCGAATTTCATGCCGCCGAGCAGGTCGGCGCGATAGCCGATGGTGTAGACATAGGCCCAGGCGCCGAGATGGAACGGGCTGATGCGGGCTTCGTCGGCGAGGTTCTTGGCGTTTGGAATTTTCGTCGTATCGAGTTCTTCGAACAGTCCGTCGGTGGCGTAGATCCAGCCGACATGCGAGGTGGTGAAGGTCAGGTCGCTCTCGGGATTGTCCTTGGCGAGCTTGGCCTTGTTGAGCCGGTCGATGGTGCCGCCGGTGATGAACTCCACCGGCACGCCGGTCTCTGCCGTGAATTTCTTGGCGACGGTTTCGGCCACGAGGTCGCGCCAGCTGCCGCCCCAGATGCTGACGACAAGCTTGTCCTGCGCATGCGCAGGCACGGCGGTGACAAGAACGAAGAGTGCGAGCAACCAGCGCTTCATGTTCAATTCCCTGTTGGCACCGCGGCGCCAGCTGACTCATAAACTTGCCGCCGGACTTGGGCCGCGGCAAAACTCGGATCGACAACAGCACTGATCTTTTCTACGTTCGCTGCTGCCAGGTTGGAGATCGTGACTTCGCGCTTTCGGGGCATTGTTGATCGGCAGCAACCTGCGGGCGGTGGAGATGGATGATTGATGGATACGTCCGGTGAACAGTCTGCCGCTTCGCATAGGCCTTCAGAAATCCTCGACACGCTGAAACGTCTCGGCTTCGGTGCTGCAATTGCCGTGCCGGACAGCTGGCTCGGCGAGATCCTGGTGCGCGTCGAAGAGGAACCGGGCATCCGTCTTGTCCGCGCGACGCATGAGGAGGAAGCGCTGGCGATCGCCTGCGGCAGCCGGCTGGGAGGCGTGCGCACGGCGATGTTCGTACAGAATGCGGGCTTGCTCAGCATGGGCGCCGGCATGGTGTCTCTCGCCCAGCGCTACCAGTTTCCGCTCTTGATGCTGGTCTCCTATCGCGGAACGGTCGACGATCCCGTCTTCTATCACGTTCCCAAGGGGCGGGTGACGGAGCCCGTCCTCAAGGGCATCGGCCTTCCTTATGCCGTCGCGGATCGAGGCCGGCCGATCGGTCCCCAGGTCGAAGGGGCCGCCACCTATGCGGAGGAAGCATCATGCCCGTTTGCGCTTCTTCTGTCGCAGGAGGACGTTCAATGGTGAGTGATGCCCGCCCGAGCAGGGCCGACTATTATCGGGCGCTCGCCAAAACGCTGCCGGCGGACGCTCTCGTTGTGACGTCGCTCGGCAACGCTTCCTACCTGTGGGCCGTCGTGCGTCACGCGCCGGAAAATTTCTATTTCGAGGATGCGATGGGCCTCGCGCTGCCATTGGCGCTCGGGCTTGCGATCGCGCAGCCAACGCGGCGGGTTGTCGTGGTCGAGGGCGATGGCGCTCTGATGATGCATATGGGGTCTCTGGTCACCGTCGGCGCGGTGGCGCCGAGCAATCTGACCGTGCTGCTGATTCAGAACGGCGTCCATGCCGCTTCGGGCGGGCAGGCATTGACGAACCCGGGGCTCGATCTCGCGCAACTTGCCCGTGCAGCCGGTATCGCCCATGCAAAGAATGTGGCGACGCCGGAGGCACTTGCCTCGGAAATGGGCACCGCCTCTGCCGGCGACGGTTCGCAATTTCTCGTTCTATCGACCAAACCCGATGTCGAGGTCGTTCGACCGCCGATTGCGCTCGATCCAGTGATGACTAAACATCGCTTCATGTCTGCGATAGGGGCGCCGCGCTACATCCCGACCATGTTCGGCGGCGGACGGCTCGAACGCGCATGACGCACTTCGTGTACGAGGCATGGTTCTCGCAGACGCAAAACAATTGCCTACATTACGCTATCTTCTGCCACGCGGCATCGCGATCCTTCGTAAAAGCGGAGGTAACACCTGTCTCGACGGGGCGGTTAACGGGTAAATGCGGCAAGACCAACTCAGCAAAGCGATACGCTTCCTCGAGCAACGGCATACCTGAGACAATTAATACCTCATGCCCTGCATCCGGACGGCCAGGGAAAGCGGGTGCGCGATTTGCGAAGTCATCGTTCTGCTTTCGTCGTGAGCGTTTGACGAGGCGCCACAGCCTCGAGCCAGCCGGCGATGCGCAGCAGCCCGGCATCACGACCGTGACGACCGATCAACTGGACGCCGATCGGGAGTCCGTGGCGTCCCGTCAGGAGCGGCAGGGAGACAGTCGGCAAGCCGCACAGGCTCCAGGGCATCGACATGACGCCGGAGCCCGGCCCATCTTCCAGCCGTGGCGCCTCGCCCGGCGTCGACAACGTGATGATTGCGTCAATCTCATCAAATAGCTGATCGGCTCGCTCGACAAGCCGGTCGGCCAGCGCGTCGAGGGCAAGGTAGCGTTCGGCGCTGATCGAACGTCCCGCCTCGATTCCCTCTCGCAGCGGAAGGCAATAGCGACGCATGGTTTCATCAGGCGCAGAGCCGAAGCGGTAAGCGAGATGGGCGTTGAGCAGGCCGATCGTGGCATCGAGCGCGTCACTAAATTCGGCGGGAAGATCGATCGGCTCGATCGTCGTCGGCAAAGCCTCGAACAACGCTTCGATTGCAGCGCGGGCATCGTCATCAGCCGCCGGCCAGGCGGGTCCCTTCACGAAACCGAGCCGGGGCGCTCGCACGGCAGGGAGAATGCAAGCCAGAGCGGGATCAAAAGCGCCGGCGAACAGACACAGATCCATAATGGATCGTGCCAGCAACCCCACATGCGCCAGGCGTGGCACCAGGACGTTGGTACCCTCCATTGACGTGAAGCCGAGTGAGGGTTTGAAGGCGAATGCGCCACAGAACGAAGCGGGAAGCGTCGTAGACGCCGTGTGTTGGGTACCGAGCCCAAGCGGCACCATATGGTCGACGACCGCGGCGGCGGATCCTGACGAGGAAACGCCGGGCGAACGCGACAGGTCGAGTGGATTGCGGGTTGGGCTCGGATGGTACATCCCGAACTCGGATGTGGCGGTCTTGCCGATTATGATCGCGCCGGCCTGGCGCAGTATCGAGACGGCGTCAGCATCCTTTGATGGCCGACGGCCGCGAAGTGTTTCGCTGCCGTATTCGGAAGGCATGTCGGCGGTGTCAAAGACATCCTTCACGCCGACGGGAAGACCATGCAGTGGACCAAGCGGCAAACCCGATGCGCGCCAGGCATCTGCCAGCTTCGCGTATTCACGCGCCCGCTCCGCATCGAGAAAAGCCCATGCCTTCACCTGAGGCTCGCGCGCCGCGATCCGATCAAGGCACGCATTGATCAGATCGGAGGAGCTTATCTGGCCCTGCCTGAGACCGGCGGCCAGAGCGCTGGCGGACATCTGCTCCGGCGCTTCATCAGAGGTGGAGCACAAGGGGTATGGAACGGTCGTCCGGCCAGTGACCGAAAAGTCGTTCAGCGCGGAGCAAGTCGTCATCGGACGGGCGCCGCTGTGTTGCAGCCTGAATCGACCGCTGACCGGAAGGCGGTCGCGGCAGGAACCGTTGCGATCCGTTCGTAATAGTCCCATGACCGCCGGCTCTCGGCGGGCGATTTTACGCGATAGACGCCGAGGTCATAGGCAAGACGGCCGTTCTGCTGAAGAACTGCTTGCCGTCCGAATTTGTCGACCGGAAGTCTGCGCATCTCGGCGTTGACGATCGCGGCATCGTCACTCTTCGCGCTTCTTGCAGCCTTGAGGAAATGCAGGACGCCCGCATAAACGCCGGCTTGTTCCCGCGTCGGCATTCGTCTGTGCCCCTTGAAGAACCGTGCCGCGAAATCGCGGGTTCCCTCACTGTCGTCCCAATAAAAACCTGACGTAATGATCAGGCCTTGCGCCGCTTCCAGTCCGAGGCTGTTGACGTCGGTGACAAAGGCATGAAGCGCCGCAATCTTCTGCGTGCGCATGATTTCGAATTGACCTGCCTGCTTGATCGCGTTGACCGTATCGGCGCCGGCGCTTGCAAGCGCCACCACCTGCGCTTTTGAGTCCTGAGCTCGCAACAACAGGGAGGCGAAATCAGCTGTATTGAGCGGATGACGCGCGCTGCCCAGCACCTTGCCGCCGCGTTCTTCGACGACGACGGTCGCGTCTTTCTCGAGGTCATGCCCGAATGCGTAGTCGGCTGTAAGGAAGAACCAGGACTTCTGACCCTGCCCTGCCAACGCAGCCGCCGTGCCGCGAGCAAGCGAGTAGGTATCGTCGGTCCAGTGAGTGACATAAGGAGAGCAGCGAGCTCCTGTGATGTCGACGCTGGCAGCGCCCGACACCATGAGCGATCGCTTTTTCTCGGTTGCCAACGTCATCAAGCCGAATACGGCGCCGGAATGAGGCAGGTCGACGATGACGTCGACGCTTTGCCGGTCAAACCACTCACGCGCGATCGCTGAGGCGACGTCCGGCTTGTTTTGATGATCCGCCGAAATAATCTCGACCGGAACGCCGTCGAGCGCGCCGCCAAAATCCGCAACAGCCATACGGGCGGCCAGAATCGAACCTGGCCCGCCTACGTCCGCAACCACCCCACTTTGGTCGCCCATCACCCCAATGACGATTTTATTATCAGAGAACTGGGCCGATGCAGACGAGGTCGCAAGGCACGTAAGTATCAGTGAACTAGGGATTTTCCGGCGCATTTCGATAATCCCCCGTTTCGTTGGGGAGGTCATAGCAAAGCGACGCGACACATACGTGACATCAATGACCCATATGTACCCTTTGCCGCTTTCAGGCGACCAACGTTGGCTGCGGTGGATAGTGGGATCGAGGAACAGGTGAACGGCGCAAAACCGATCGACATCGAAAGCGGGGACGGACAGGTCGACGCTGCCTTGATGGCTCGAATTTGCTGGCATTATTTCAAGGAAGGCCAGACCCAGGATGTCATTGCGCAGCGGCTGAAGATCACACGAAAGCGCGTCAATCGAATCCTGGGAGAGGCGCGCGAAAGCGGCTTTGTGCAGATAACGATCGCGGGCATTACGGGACCCTGCTGCGAACTCGAGGTCCGCTTGGTCGCTAGGTTTGGCCTTCGCAACGCAGTGGTCGTGCCAGCGCCAATTGGCGACACTGACGTACGCAACCTGATCGGCGCCGCGGCGGGCCACTACATCTCGGAGAATTTGCCTGCTGCAGGCATGCTCGGCATCACCTGGGGCGGAACAATCAATGCGGCTGCTCAAAATCTCACGCGCCGTTCCGGCGATGGGAGCGGCGTTGTTCTGTTGTGTGGCGGGCTCGCGGAAAGCACCGCCATCAACCCTTACGACAATGCTGCGATGATGGCTCGCGCCTTGGGCGCACGATGCTACTACGTGACCGCGCCGATGTTTGCGCCCACAGAGGATCTCCGCGATGCGCTTGTTTCGAGCGAGCCTATCCTTTCAGTATTGGCTATGGTCGCGGGGCTGGATATCGCGCTTCTAAGCGCGATAGATTTGTCCGAGCAGTCGAAAGCTCTCGAATACGGCGTCATCTCCCGTGAAACTTGGCAGTCGCTGCGTGATGCCGGAGCCGTCGGCGACATTTGTGGTCACTATCTGGACATTGATGGGCAGCCCGTAGCACATCCGCTGACAAAGCGCGTGATTCACCCAACGATGAGCAGTTTGCGACAGGTGCGCGAACGCGTCCTTGCTGCCGGTGGCCTTCAGAAAATACCGATTATTCGGGCTGCGATACGCGCACGGCTTGCCGATGTCCTCATCACTGACGAACAAGCCGCGGTTGCCCTGTTGGAATGAGGATCCGCGGTTGGTCGTTAGCGGACTTGACCGCAGTCAAAACCATACTTCAGGGAATAGAACAGTTCAATTGCAGCCGTCCGGCGCGTATTCAACGTAGCGTTCGGTGAGACCAGTCTGGTGGCCGAGTTGCCCCTGCACTTCCCATTTGGGAACACCCTGCGACCGCATGAAACCGGAGAGCGTCCCGCCATGAGTAGAAGGTTACGGTATCATCGAGGCCCGCCCGCTCCCTCCCCTTGCGCCAGGCTGTCTTAACCGACTTCACAACCCAACAACTCCATCGGTCATCCATCGGCACGGCAATAAGCTAACAGATCATGCAGCACGTATCTTTCCAAGAAACTCGTCAACCTGACCGCGCAATCGTTGCGCCTGAGAACCTAGCACTCCGGCGGCAGATTTCACGTTCAGCGCCGCGGCGCCGGCAGCATCGGCACCGACGCTGACGCCCTCTATATTATCGGAAACGGCCTTCGTGCCCTGGGCCGCCTGCTGAGTGCTGCGCGTAATTTCCA
>Ga0137394_10000500_pt1 | contig 27409 bp, 23 predicted proteins | sample czobulk116metaG_FD_108278 | JGI IMG/M metagenome (GOLD analysis project Ga0137394, IMG submission 108278) | Vadose zone soil microbial communities from Angelo Coast Range Reserve, California, USA - czobulk1.16 metaG | ecosystem: Environmental > Terrestrial > Soil > Vadose zone | place: USA...
TCCCTCGTTGCTCAAGACGCGCTGGCGGACGAACTCCTCGAAACCGTTCCACGGCTTGATCCCGTAGGCATGGATCGGCCTGTTCGCCCACTCGCCGCCAAGTCCCAGATCGCCCCAGCTGCGCATCGGCTTCGCCCCGCGGTGACGCGTCGTCGAATAGATGGCGTCGATCTGCTCGAAGGTGAGCTTCTCGATGGGATTGTCCTTGTTGACGAAGAACGCCACCGCATCCAGCGCGCCGAAATGGCGATACGAGCCGCCGCAGACCGGCACGCTCAGCGGCTCGTATCCGAACTTCACCTTGAAATCTCGAACGTCGTCGGGCCTGAGCTCGCGGGAAACGAAGACGAAGTCGAGGCGCTCGTTGACCAGCTCGGTCGCTCCCAGGCTGCCCGCGTACGGCGGCGAGACGGAGAGGTTGACCTCGGGATGGTACGTGCGGAACTTCTCGAACCACTTTTGCACCAGCACGGTCAGCACGTCGGACGCAGCTCCCTTGAACGTGCCCGTCAGTTTCTGCCGGCGCGGAATGTAGGACGGGAGCGCCGGATCGAGCGTGGGCTGCAGCACCTCGGGCGGCGGTAGCTTCCGCCCAGACTTGCGTCCCTCCTCCGCTTCCTCGGGCGTCTGCGGCCGGTTGGTCGGCAGGGCCGGGACCACCCATTCCACCGCCGGCCGGTCCGCGGCCTGCCCCTGGGCCGCGGGCGACGCGGAGACGAGCGCGCCGATGATGGCGAGCACGGGGACCACCGATCAGATATCCACCTTCATGGTCATCCTGATGCTGCGATCCATTCCGATGCCGTAGGTCCCCGTCTGCACCGAGTTCCAGTAGCGCAGGTTGGCCAGGTTATCGACGTTGAGCAGAAAGGTGATGCGGCGCACGCTGAGCACACCCCCCGTGGCAACCCAGCTCGCTCCGGCCGAGTAGAGCACGTACCCGGGGATGGAGCCCTGCTGCTGGAAGTTGACGAAGCGGCTGGTCACGCCCGAGGCCCCTGCGTTCAACATCAGGCCCGCGATCCAGGGCACCCGGAATCCGAGGCGGACGTTCCCGATGGCCCTGGGCGTATTCTCGGGCGCGAGGCCGTTGAACTTCGGATCGGGGCTGTTCTGGACCGCGCGCAGCCACTGCCAACCGGCGTCGAGGGTGAAGAGGCGCGTCAGCTGGGCATTCACGGTCGCTTCCAGGCCCTTGTAGTTGATCTGGCCGCTGTTGACGAAGCACGCCGGGTTGCCGCCGCAGTACGGATTGGGATTGGGGTCTGTCACCGCGTTGGCCTTGTCGATTTCGAACAGCGAGATGCTGGCGTTGATGCCCGTGAAGTACGATGTGCGAACTCCCACCTCCTTCTGCTTCGACACTTGCGCCGGCAGGATCTCGTTGGCGTTGTAAGCGTTGGCCGGCGCGGTACCGCCCGCCTCCAGTCCTTCCATGTAGCTGCCGAAGATCGTGAGGCCGGGGATCACGTCCCACAGCGCGCCGAAGGAGGGCAGCGCGATCCAGCTCGTGTTGGGCCCGCACTTGATACAAGTCACCGGATCGTAGGCCTTGCCGTTGTTCTCGTAGTCCTCGGTGTAGCGCAAGCCGAGCAGCAACCTGGGAGCGCGGGGGTGGACGGAGATGGTGTCGTAGACGTAGACGCCGCCGTCCCGGCTGATCTGCAGCGGCAGCGCCGTGGGCGAGCCCTTGAAGACGGGCGGGTCGAGGACGATTGGATCGTAGATGTTTTGCTGCTGCGGGAGGATGAACTCCTTGCGGTTCTGGGGCGTCTCCGCGCGCCGATCGGTCACCGATCCGCCGAAGGTCAGCTCGTGCGCGAGCATCCAGGTGGGGAAGGCGGACTGCAGCTCGAGCATGCCGAAGGTGTTGCGATAGTTCTGCGAGACCGTCGAGACGCGAACCACGCCCCCCCCGCCGGTGTTGATGTCGTAGGCACCGATGCGGGTGGTGAAGCGCGAGCGATCCGACCACGACCGGCCGACGTCCCCCACTACCTTGAGGTTGTCGGCGAGGAGGTAGTCGGCGCGCACCTGGGCGTTGGTGGTCTGGGGCGTGTAGATGGCCCAGGTCCCGGAAAGGAGGTTGCGTGGATCCGGCACAGGCGTGATGGGGACCACGCCGTTGACCGGGTCGAGCAGGCTGATGCCGGCCTGCTCGGGCACGTGCTTGCGGTAGTACTCGAAATCGCCCTGCAAGGTGAGCCTGTCGAGGCGGTAGTCGACGCCGGAGCTGATGAACTCCCCGTCGCCTCCGAGGCCGTGAACCCCGTTGTCGAGCTGCGTGGCCGATCCGTTGATGCGCACGCCCAGTTGCCCTTCGTCGCCGTAGCGGTGCCCGACGTCGAACAGGCCACCGTACTGGCCGAAGCTGGTGGCCGCCGCGCTCACGCTGGTTACGTCATTCTCCCCGGCGCGCTTGGTGATCATGTTGATGATGCCGGCCGGGCTGGCCACGCCGAACTGGAGCGCGTTGGCGCCCTTCAGCGTCTCGAGGCGGGCCTTGTCCTCGTTGGGCATGGTGATCACGCCGGCGACCGGCAGGCCCCCGTTGATGCGGTAGTTGGAGAAGAGGTTGAGCTTGATGCCGCGGATGTAGATCGAGTCGTTGGCGCTGCCCTTGGAGTTGGCCGGCGCGACGCCCGCCACGTGCTTGACGGCCTCCGCGTAGCCCTCCTGCTCGTTCTCCGCCAGCGCCCGTCCGGAGACGATCTCCTTGGTGGTGGGGAGCGACTGGGTCCCGCCGATGTCTACGCCACCGGTCGGCCGCATCGGCTGGACGAGCTTCGCCACGGTGGTGATCTGCCGCTGCATCTCGCCGCTCAGCGCTTGCGCCTGGCTCACGAAGCGTGCCTCGTCCTCTCCCTCCGCGTAGGCATAGACGGCCTGCATCGCGCCGATGGTGTTGCCCGACTTGTCCTGCAGAGGCACGCCCACTTCGATGCGCCGCCCCGTCTGGGGGTCGACGGTCACCGCCGGCTTGCTGGTCTTGACCACTTCCAGCGCACGCAGGTCGCTCTCGCGGCCCACGCGATCGCGGTTCGTGGAGGCGATGACCACGCAGTACTGCGCGTTCGGCGGCGTCGCGTGGAGGTCGAGGCCGATCACCTCCGGGTGGTAGGTCACGGTCTGCTCGACCAGGTATTGTCCATAGCTCCTCGCGGCGGGCTGCTTCTCCGCTTCGCGGGCGATTGCAGACCGGGTGGCGCAGAGGGCAACAAGTGCGGCGGCGGCGATCGCGGTACTCATCGAGGGGCCATGCAGCATGGGAAGCGCTCCGGCGAATGTATGGCCGGAGAATGCGACCCGAGTCTGAACCGATCCTGACGCATCCCTGAATTCCCTTTCAGGACACATTGCGTCACGCCGCTGCCGGCGGAGCTGGAATCTCCGTCGTCACGCGCAGTCCGCGCCCTCCCTCGCCCGGCGCCGCCGAGATGCGCCCGCCGTGCAGGTTGACGATGCTGCGGCAGATGGCCAGGCCCAGGCCGCTGCCGGGATAGTCCTTGCCCGGCCCATTCAGGCGGACGAAGCGCTCGAACATCCGTTCCCGCTGCTCCGCGGTCAGGCCCGGCCCCTGGTCCTCCACGCTCACGCGCCAGCGCTCCGCGCTCAGCTCCGAGTGGACCGAGATCAATCCGTCGTTGGGCGAGACGTGGATGGCGTTGGTCAGCAAGTTGAGCAGCACCTGCCGCATCCATTTCGAATCGAGGGCCACGTTCCCTTCGCCCTGGTGATCGAAGCTGAAGCGGCGGCCGTGGTGCTCGGTGAGCACCGAGGCGTCCTGGGCGAAGGACTGCACCAGGGGCGAAGGACTCTGCGGCCGGAGGTCGAGCTTGAGCGCGCGCGCGTCCGCGCGGGAGAGGAAGAGCAGCTCGTCGATGATCTGGTTGAGGCGCGCGATCTCCTCCAGCTGCACCTGCACCGCCTCGCGCTGCGCGGGCGGGAGCTTGCCGTCCACCAGCATCTTCTCCGCGTGCAGGCTGATCAGGGACAAGGGGATCTTCAGCTCGTGCGAGGCGTCGGAGGTAAAGCGGCGCACCTGGTGGAAGGAGGCCTCGATGCGGTCGAACATCTCGTTGAGCAGGCGCGCCAGGTCGGCGATCTCGTCGTGCACGTCGGGGATCGGGATGCGCTCGCTCAGGTTGTCGGAGCCGATCCGCTTGGCGGTATCGCGGATCAGCCGCACCGGCCAGAGGACGAAGCGGGCCAGCCCGAGGCCGATCACCAGGCTGGCGATCACCATCGCCGCGAGCAGGAGCACGCAGACCTTGATGTAGCTGTCCATTACGTCGCGCACCGGACGCAGCGGCGTGGCGATGGTCACCTCGAAGGGCATCTTGTGGAATTCCTCGGCGCGCACCTCGCCGATGTCGGCGACCTCGACGGTGTAGCTGCGCTCGCCCGGCACGTCGGGAATGTCGTGACCGATCAGGTTGGTGGAGCGGAAGATCACCCCTTTCCCGGGGACGTGCATGTCGATGTAGAACAGGGTGGAGGCGTAATCGGTGATGTCGCGGATGCGCGTCTCGATCGACTGGGGGCTGAGGGTGCGGTAATCCGGCCCCAGCCGCGTCTCGATCTCGCGGAACTCCGTCTCGATCAACAAGTCGAGGCCGTGCACCAGCTGCTTCTCCAGGAGCAGATAACCGGCGACGAACAGGCAGGCGAGAGTGGCGGTAGCGGCGGTCGCGTACCAGGCCGCGATCCGAGTACCGATCGACTTCATAGTAGCTGATATCCGACCCCGCGCACGGTCTTGAAGAGGGGTTTGCCCGAGGTGGTCTCCAGCTTCGCGCGCAGCCGGCTCATGTAGACGTCGAGCAGGTTGGTGTCGACGTCGTAGCTCGAGGCCCAGATCTTGTCGGTGATCAGGGTGCGGGGGAGGATGCGCCCGTGGTTCTGCATGAAGATCTCCAGTAGCGCATATTCGCGGCTGGTGAGATCGACCGGCTGGCCGTTGACCTGCACCGTGTGTCCGAGCAGATCGACGCGGATGCCGGCGTGCTCGAGCACGGTCTGCTTGACGGTGGACTGCCGCCGGACCAACGATCGGATGCGCGCCAGCAGCTCCTCGCGGCTGAACGGCTTGGGCATGTAGTCGTCGGCGCCGTGGTCCAGGCCCTTGACCCGGTCCTCGACCGAATCCCGCGCGCTGAGAATCAACACCGGCTCGTTGAAGCCGCTCTGGCGCCATTGCTTCAAGAGCTCGATGCCGTCGCCGTCGGGTAGGCCGAGGTCGAGGACCACCAGATCGAAGGGTGTATCGGCCAGCGCGTCGGAGGCCTCCTTGCAGCTGCGGACCCAGCGCGCCGTGTAGCGGCATTCCTTGAGCGCGGCTTGGAGAAACTCGCCCAGACGAAATTGATCTTCGACGATCAATACTTTCACGGTGCATCTCCCAGACGGGGAGCCCTCTGGCGGCTACATCTTTGTATGATACCGCGCCGCCACAGGAGGGCATTCCTAGACCTTCGTCCGTTGCATTCCAAGTGCGCGGACGGGCGTCTGTTCGCCGGCCCGGAAGGCGACTGAACGACTTTTCAGGAAGATGTCAGGAAAGGTTCAGCATGCGGGCGCAGGCTGCTCGGGATGCAGATCACCGGCATGATGCACGGCGCAAGGTTGCTCCAGTTCGTCGGTTTTCCCGCCGCCGAGGTGCTGGGTCCCGCCGCGAGCGAAGACGAGATCAAGGCGCTGATCGGCAGGTGGGGTTCGATCTTCGTCAAGCCGGTCTTCAAGGGCGGCATCGGGAAGAAGGGCAAGGCCGGCCTGATCGGCCGCGCTTGCGACCTGCGGACGGCATTGAAGGAGAAGGAGCGGCTCTACTTCGCGGAGCACCGGGTCGGCGACGCCCTGGCCAAGGCCAACGGCGTCACCTTCGAAGGCGCGGTGCCGGCGGAGCGCGAGATCTACTTCTCCATCGCCGACAGCACGCGCTTTCGGGCCCCGACCATGACCTTGAGCTGCCACGGCGGCGTGGACATCGAAGAGTTGGACCCGAAGCGGATCGCGCGCATTCCCTTCGATCCGTTCACGGGGCTCAAGGCCTTCGTGGTCGCCAATGCGCTCTCCGATCTCGACGCGCCGGGGACCGTCATCTCGCCGCTGGTCCAGCAGCTACCGAGACTCTGGGAGCTGTTCCACGGCTTCGGCATGACCACGCTGGAGCTCAATCCCATCCGCATGCGGCCGGAGGCGCGCGGCCGCCTCACCCCGGTCGCCTGCGACTTCAAGTGCGGATTCGATCGCGACGACGTCCGCTGGCAGCGCCTGGGCCTGCCCGGCCACGCCTTCGCCGCCGACCACTCCGACTTCGAGCAGGAGATCAACCAGCTGCGCACCCACCAGGGCCAGAGCGACGTGTACGTCATCAACCCGGCCGGGACCATACTCGCCCCCACCTTCGGCGGCGGCGCGAACTCGCTGGTGACCGGGATGCTCGGCGACGACGCCATCATCTCCTCGGATTTCGGCGGCAACCCTCCGTATGAAAAGATGCGCGAGGTCGCCAGCGTCTGCTTCAAGCACTGGGTGGCACAGGCCAACGTTCTCTTCATCATCGGCGGAAAGTCGAACAGCACCGACATCCACGAGACCTTTCGCGCCATCGCCGATGCGCTGCGCGCGCATTTCAGCCGGCGCGGCCCCACGCCGCTCTTCGTGGTGGTGGGCCGCGGGGGCCCGAACCTGATCGCCGGCATGGGAGCATTGCGCGACACGCTCGCGGCGCTGCGTCTGCCCTACCGGATGTTCGGCTTCGACTCCGACATGAGCGAGGTCATCGGCTATGCCCGGGCGGTCGACGCCTGGATGAAGGCGGGGGGTCGCGCGCAGCTCGCCGGCCGCATGGGGAACGCATGAGAAAGGGAGCAGGCGAGTTCCGGTATTTCGTCGGCATCCACTCGCTCGCGCAGGTGGCCACCCGCGACGATCGGGTCTGCGTGCTCAACCTGCTCGGCGCCGAGTCGAGCCAGGTCACGCCCGTCGGCCATGCCTGGTCCGGCGGCAACGTGGTCTTCGGCACTTCTCCCGGCCGGCGCGGCCAGTCGCTGCCCACGGCCGCGGGCAACATCCCCGTCTACAACAGCGTCCGCGAAGGGTTGGAGGCCGGGCACCGCTTCAACTGCGGCGTCGTCTACCTGCCGCCGGCGGCCGCGCGCGACGGCGTGGCCGAGCTGATCCGCGTCAACCCCGATCTGCAGAAGATCTTCATCGTCACCGAGAAGCTGTCGGTCCACGATTCGCGCGAGATCCGGGCGCTCGGGCAGCAGCGGGGGATCGACATCTTCGGCGCCAACAGCCTGGGCGTGGCCGACTCCTGGAACAAGGTGCGCATCGGTGGAGCTCTAGGCGGCGACGATCCCGGCGAGATCCTGCACAAGGGATCGATCGCGATCTTCTCCAACTCTGGCGGATTCACCACCACCATCGCCGGCTACTTGCGCAGCGCCGGCTGGGGCACCACCACGCTGATCTCCAGCGGCAAGGACGTCTACATCCATTACGCGGCGCCCGAGTTCGCCTTCGCGCTCGCCAACGACGCGCGCAGCAAGGCGGCGGTCCTCTACTGCGAGCCGGGCGGCCACTACGAGCTGGACGCGGAGTTCACCAAGCCGGTCATCGCATGCGTGGTGGGACGGTGGAAGTCGAAGCTCACGCGCGCCGTCGGCCATGCGGGGGCGCTGGCTGGCGGAGACGACGATGCCGCAGCCAAGGAGCGATGGTTCATGTCCAGGCTCGGCGTCGATGCCATCTTCACGCCGGATCGTCCCGTCTTCTCGGCGCGCGGCGCTGTGGTCACCAACATCGCGCACGTTCCGCAGGCGCTGGGCGCCGTCATGCGGGAGAACGGCGTACGCCCCGATTTCGCTCCCGAGGGCAGCCTGGCGCTCAAACCGTGGTTCGCCTCGAACGGGGGACTTGCGTTGCCGCGCGAGCTGGATCTGCCGATGGTCGAGGCGATCTCGCCGTACGGCGAACAGATCGCCCTCTTGGAGAAGCAGATCGGCGCGGTCTTCCCCCGGCAGCCGATGAAGGACGCTTCCGGCGCCTCGCAGCTCGACAAGGTGACCGAGGTGGCCAGCCTCTACGGCGTGTCGATGCTGGAGGCCGCCGGGAATTCGCTGGAGGCCAACCTCTGCCTGGCCCTGGTGCACGAGCCAGGTGGCGAAAACGATCGGGCGCTGATCAACGTGGCGACAGGCATGGCGCTCCATCTCCATGGCGACCCGATGCTGGCGGCGGCGCAGGCAGCGCGCGAAGCGGGGAATGCGCCCAACGCCGTCCTCTCGGCCGCGCTGAGCATTCTCGGGCCCCGCCGCGCCGAGCGGGCCCGCCGGGCGGTGGATGCGCTCATCGACGCGTTCTCGCGGGCGGGCCTGACGAGCGCGGTCGACGGCGGCTTCGACGCGACTTCGATCGAGATGAGCCCGGAGGCACGCGCGCTCTTCGCCGCTCGGGAAACGGACCCGCAGGCCGAGCTGATGCTGGCGGGGCTGAAGGCGCGCGGCGCGCAGTCGGCGTTCGTCCGCTGGCTCTCGAGCTTGCCGGAGCGGCCGAACGCGGATGCGGTGCTTGCGGCGATCAGCGCCACGCTCGCCTGGGGACCGCTGCAGCGCAAGCGCCTCCCGCGGCTCACCGCCGTGAACCTGCCCTGGTTCATCCGCCTGCTGGGAGCGGCGATCGGCGCCTCGGTGGACGCGGAACAGCATCGCCGGGATCGGTTCTGCGGCCTTGCCCTGGAGGAGATCGTCGGGCGGCGGTCGCTGACGGAAGTGGCCTGCCGCGCGCTGCTCGGCCGCGAAGCCGACGCCGGCGAAGTCTTCACCTTCCAGGCTCTGGTCGGGCTCCTGCTCACCGGAAACGGCCCGGGAGCGATCACGCTGCAGGGAGCGAAGGGCGCCGTCTCGGCCGACGGCCCGGAGAGTCCCGAGCGCGTGCAGCTGAACAAGGCGATGGTCGGGTTCCTCACTCATTCGGGCTACGCTCATGGCGGCAACGGCTACGAGGGGATCACCTTCCTGCTCGAGCAATTCGGCGGCGCGGACCTGGCCGACCCCGGCGATCGGAACAACGGGCCCGACCTTGCGGCGATGGCCCGCCGTTGCGCCGAGGAGTACGCCCGGTACAAGTCGGACGCGAAGAAGGCAGGCGGCCCGGGCCTGAAGAAGATTCCCGGCGTCCACCATCCGGTCTTCCGCGACAAGCCGGTCAACGTCGATCCGCGCGAGCAGCACATCCGCCGGCTCCTCGAGTCGCGCGGCGAGCACAACGTCTTCCACGAATTCTATCGCGCGCTGGTCCAGGCGCTCTACGACGCCGGCGTGTCGCGCACTGTCTACTGCGTGAACATCGACGCGGTCATCGCCGCGCTGCTGCTCAAGATCCTCTGGAAGTCCTACCGCGAGGGCAGCGCTTCACGGCAGGCGCTGGAGACGGCGGCGTTCACGCTGTTCTTGCACGCCCGCATGATCGGGAGCGCCGCGGAGATCGACGACCATCTCAACCGCGGCAGGAACATGGATACGCGGACGAACGCCGCGCACTGCCGGTTCGTGACCTGAAAGGGATTTCAGAATCGTGTCAGGTTGCCTTTAGTCGGGCGCGTCAATCTGGGACGCGTCGCTGGAGCGACCAACTGGAGGTTCCGATGAGGCTCATCCGTCCCCTGCTCGCCGCCGCACTCTGCCTGTCCTACGCCTCGGCTCTTTGGGCGGACGGGCCGAAGAAAAAGAACTGGACCTCGCCCGCGGAGAAGATCCGCGCGCAAGCGCTGGCCGACGAGATCATGTCCACGCACCCCGAGTTGATCAGCGTGACGTTCCACGGCGTCCCGCCGGGGCTCGACAAGGTCTACACGATGTTCGCCGGCTCCTTCCCCGACCGCATCGGCAACCCCGACGATCCGGATGACGTCGACGTCATCACCAAGGGCATCACCATCGTCGACCCGCGCTGGCACCGGGTGAACGACACGGTGAAGAAGTTCGTGATGATGATGCCCCTGCGCGACGCCGCCGGAGAGAACGTCGGCCTGCTGGTGCTCGCGTACAAGGTCCCCTCCCCGGTCGCGAAATCGGAGACGGAGTTCTTGGTGGCCGCGACGACGCTGCGCGACCAGTTGAAGCAGCGGATCCCTTCCTACGCCGATCTCTTCAAGCCCGCGGCGAAGGTCACCGCGGACAAGAGGTAACCATGCGCCCCCTTGCCATCGCAGCAATCGTCGCCGCCGTCGCCGCGCCCGCTTTCGCGCTCAAGTATGCGGCGGCAGAACACAAGCTGGCCGTCGATCCGGCGATCCCTTCCTGGAAGCCGTCCGAGATCACCGTCGCACCCGAGGATGAGCTCAACCTCGTCGGCGCCGACGTGATGGACGAGATCACGCTCGGCTGGGTCCGGCAGTTCCGGAAGGCATACCCCCGCCTGAGCGTCACGATCGAGGCGCGCGCCTCCGGCACGGGCGGTCCGGCGCTGACGGAAGGTCGCGCACACCTGGCGCCGGTCGGTCGCGAGCTTTTGCCCGCGGAGGAGAAGGCCTTCGTGGACCGGTTCGGCTACAAGCCGCTCGCCATCAAGGTGGCGACCGGCAGCGTCGGTTCGCTGGGGAAGACGGCCACCTCCGTCATCTTCGTCGACAAGGACAATCCCTTGCCCGGGCTGACGATGGCCCAGCTGGACGCCATCTACTCGAAGACGCGGATGCGCGGCCATCCCGCGATCCGGACCTGGGGCGACCTGGGGCTGAACGGCGATTGGGCGGCGCGCCCGATTCACCTGTACGGGCTCAAGCCCGTGAACGGCATCGAGCAGTTCCTCAAGCAGCGGGTGTTGCTCGGGGGCGAGTACCGGGAGGGCATCGAGTTCGTGAAGGGAAAGGGCTTCACCCACGCCTTCACGGTCGCCGCCGAGGACATGGCGCAGAAGCCCGGCGGGCTCACTTATGCGCTGCTCTCGAACGTCACGAGCAACGTCAAGGTGGTGCCCATCGCGGACAAGGACGGCGCCCCGTTCATCGCACCCACGATCGAGAACGTGTACTCCCACGCGTATCCCCTCAGCCGCTTCGTCTACATCTTCGTCAACCGCCCGCCTGGCAAGGCGCTCGAGCCGAAGGTGAAGGAGTTTCTGGAGCTCGTCCTCAGCCGCGAGGGGCAGGACGTGGTCGCGCGGGAAGGCGTCTACATCCCGCTCACACCGGAGATGGTCCGCGAAGAGCGGGCCAACCTGGACTGACCCATGCGGGCCGCGCTCCTCGTCCTCGCCGCACTCGCCGTCGCCCTGCCGCTGCGTGCCCAGCAGCTGCCCGTCAAGGGATACGGCCAGGAGCTGGTCGATCAAGTGATGGCGAAGGAGCGCGGCCTGCTCGTCGTGGTCATGCACATCTCGCCGCCCGGGACGGCGACGTATCCGATCATCGCCTCCAACATCGGCCGGATCGGCAAGGTGGCTGACGAGGACGACATGCGCGTCATCACCACCGGCAAGACCAATCTGGAAGTCGCGCACGGCGGCGCCCGCTTCGAAGTGGAGATGCCGATGTACGACCTCGCCGGCAACACCATCGGCGCGCTCGGGATCGTCTTTCCGTATCGACCGGGGACGAGCAAGGCCGCCCTGGAGAAGAAAGCCGTGTCCATCCGCGACTGGCTCGCGCGACGCATCCTCGACGCGCGCTCGCTGGTGGAGCCATACCCCTTCGAGCCGCTCGCCACCACCCGCACGCATGCGCAGAAGCTTTTGGACGCGACGCTGGCCCGGCATCCCGAAATCGACCTGCTGGCGGTGCGCGCCAGGCCGGCCAAGGGGCGCGACTACGCCATTATCGCCTCGAGCTTCGGCCGCATCGGGATGAAGGCCCAGGAGCCCAGCTCGGATCAGCCGCGCGCCGGCGCGCAGTCGGACGGCAAGCGGTACGAAGTTGAGCTGCCGCTGCTCGACGCCAAGGGGAACGCCGTGGGCGCGCTCACGGTCGGCTGGCCGCTGCGCAAGGGTGACGACGAGAAGGCCTTCGTTGGCCGGGCGGAAAAGATTCGCGACGAGCTCCGGAAGCGTATCCCCGCGCTGGAGAAGCTGGTCGAGTTGGATCCCTGAAGAAAGGCATGATGATGAGAGTCAACGTTGCCGTGCTGTTCGCGTCCCTCTGCTCCGCCGTGATTCCCGCGCGGGCTGCCCCCGAACCTCTGCGCCTCGCGGGCCGCACCGAGATGCCCGGGTACAGCGGCGACTTCGACCATTTCGAATACGATCTGCCCAGCCGCCGGCTCTGGCTCGCCGCCGAAGACCACGGCACTCTCGACCTCTTCGACCTGAAGACCGGCGCGCACCGCAAGAGCTTCCGAGGCGTGGTGGACACGCCGCACGGCGTCTTCTACTTGCCGCAGAAGAAGCGGCTGATCGTCACCGACAGCGGCGGCGACGCGATGGCCACCCGGGTCATCGAGGGGACGACGAGGCGAACGCTCCAGCTGGCGGCGCCGGCCGCCGACGCGATGGCGTACGACCCCTCCGCCGGCCGCCTCTACATCGTCAATGGCGGCCGCGACGCGAAGCTGCAGCGAACCTATCTGTCCGCTGTCGATCCCGTGACGCTGAAGCGCCTGGGCGACCTCGAGTTCGACACCGACAAGATCGAAGCGATGGCGGTCGAGCAGAAGGGGAACCGGCTCTACGTCAACGTCACCGGCAAGAATGAGCTGGCGGTGGTGGACAAGCGCGACCTCAAGGTGATCGCCACCTGGTCCATCAAGGAAGCCGAGCAGAACGCGCCTCTCGCGCTCGACGAGGAGCACCGCCGCCTGTTCGTGATCACCCGCAAGCCCGGCAAGCTGATCGTCCTCGACGCCGACAGCGGCGCGACGGTGGCGAGCTTCAAGGCGCCGGAGCGCTGCGACCAGGTCATCTGGGACGCCGGCAACCGGCGCGTCTATGCGCTCGGCGGCGAGGGCTACATCGGCGTCTTCCAGCAGGATGCCGCGGATCACTACCAGGAGCTGGCCCGGGTTCGAACCGCGCCGGGCGCGAAGACGGGGATCCTGGTGCCGGAGATGAAGAGGCTCTTCGTCGCGGTCTCGCCAGGCGAGGGCAGGACCGGAGCAGCCATCTTGCGTTTCGATGTCGCGCCGGCACAGCAGTTCTACCGGCTGGAAGCGGCGGCGGTGCTCAAGAGCCCCTCGCCCGAGTGGGACTACCTGACGCTCGACGAGGGCCGCGGGTACCTGTTCATCGGCCGCCGCGCCGATGGCGTCTCCGTGTATGACGTGAAGGCCAGGCGCGTGGTGCGCACCATCGCCAATTCGGAGGACGCCAATGCGGTCACTCTGGTGCCGGAATTCGACCGCGGCTACACCACCAACGGCGACGGCTCGACCACCGCCTTCCGCCTCTCCACGCTGGAGACACTCGAGCGGATCAAGCTGGGGGAGGACGCCGATGCCGGCATCTACGATCCGGTGACCAAGCAGATCGCCTTCACCATGGGCGACAGCCAGAAGATCGCGTTCCTCGAGGCGAAGACCGGCAAACCGCTCGGGGTGCTGCCGGTGGAAAGCAAGAAGCTGGACGGCGCAGCTCCCGACGGCGAGGGCCACCTCTTCATGGCGCTGCGCGACCGCGACGCGGTGGCGAAGATCGACATGGCCGCCCATCGGCTCGACGCGCAGTGGAAGACGGAGGGCTGCCAGCAGCCCACCGGCGTGGCGTACGACCGCGCCAACCAGCGCATCTTCGTCGGCTGCCGCGGCGCCAAGCCGGTGCTGGCGGTCATGGACGGCCGGTCGGGGAAAGTGATCTCCACGCATGAGATCGGGCGGGGCAATGACGGCGTCGTCTACGACGCCTCGGCGCAACGGGTCTACACCTCCAACGGCGTCGACGCGAACCTGGTCATCTACGATCAGCTCGACGCCGACACCTACCGGCTGTCCGAGGCCACCACCACGCGGCCTTACGCGCGCACCATGGCGCTCGATTCCAAGACGAAGAAAGTCTACCTGGTGACCGCCGAAGGCACCGCCGATCCGGAGAAGAAGATCAACAGGGCCGTCGCGCCCTTCTATCCGAACCGGTACTACCCGGACACGTTCACGATCCTCACCTTCGCTCCCCACGAGTGACCGCGATGATCCGGCTGCTCATCGTCGCGTTGCTGCTCTCGCTGCCCGCCGCGGCGCTCGACCCCTTCGAGATCCAGGTCTACGACGGGACCGCGAACGCCGCCGGAGAGGCTGGATTCGAGCTGCACTTGAACTACGTGGCCCGGGGACTTACGTCCTCGGTCAGTCCCGAGCTGCCGCCGGACCACCAGGCGCACGTGACCCTGGAACCGTCGTACGGCGTAACGTCGTTCTGGGAGGTGGGCGGATATCTGCAGGGCTCGCTGCGACCGGACGGCACCTTCGACTACGCTGGCGCCAAGCTGCGCTCCAAGTTCGTCACTCCGCCGGGCTGGCACGAGCATCTGCGGCTCGGGATCAATCTCGAGCTGTCGCTGCTGCCGGCGTCGTACGATCGCTCGCGCTGGGGCACGGAGGTGCGACCCATCATCGCCTGGGAAGACGACCGCTTCATCTTCGCCTTCAATCCCAATCTGGGAATGGCGCTTGCGGCCCCGAACGCCCACGACGGACCGGAGCTCGAGCCCGGCCTGATGGCGAAGCTCAAGCTGGCCGGGATCGCGCTGGGCGTCGAGTACTTCGCCTCGCTGGGGCCGGTGCGGTCGTTCCTGCCCGTCGGTCAACAAGAACACTACCTCTTCGAGGCGGTCGACGTGCTCTCCTGGCGAGGAGTCGAGCTCAACGTCGCCGTCGGAGAGGGGCTCACCGCCGCCTCCAACCGCATGGTCCTCAAGACCATCGTCGGATACTCCTTCGGCCGCTGAACCGAAGCTGAAAGCGATTTCAGGAACCGTTCACGATGGCTTCAGCATGAGCGCGCAGGCTGTGCCCGATGACGATCGCGCTCGCCCTCGCCGCCCTGCTCGCTGCTCCGGCCTCTACCGCTGAAGACGCGGGTTCGCTGATCATCTCCTATCAGTCCGCTCCGGCGAATCGCGCCGCGTTCCGACGGGAGTTGGAAGACTCCGGCGCGCGGCAGCTGCAACGCTGGAAGGACGAGGGCGTCCTGCAGGCGTACCAGCTGCTCTTCTCCCGTCACGTCGACTCGCTCGGTTGGGACGCGATGGCGATCCTCACGCTCAAGGACGCGGCGCGCTGGAAGAAGATCGAGCGCGAGTTTCCCGCCGGTCTTCCCGCAAACGTGCTGGCGCTGACCACGGCGATCGAGACGGCGCCGGCGACCCTCGTGCGCCACGGCGTGCACGCGAAGGCCGACGAGCCGGTCTTCCTCGTCGTCCCTTACGAGGTACTGGCCACGACGGCGGAATACGTCGCTTATCTGGACGACTACGTCCTTCCGCAAGTCTCCGGGTGGGCCGAGGAAGGTGTTCTCGCCAGCCACGCCGTCTACCTGGCGCGCTACCCGGCGGGGCGGCCGTGGCAGTCGCTGCTGGTGCTCGAGTACCGCAGCGATCGGGCACTCGCCGCGCGCGACGCAGGGGTCGCCAAGGTGCGCGCCCGCCTGGCGGCGAACGCGACGTGGAAGGCCGTGAGCGAGAACAAGAAGAACGTGCGGGCCGAGAAAGCGCCGGTGCTCGCCGATCCAGCGCCTGCGAGGCAAATCCAATGAAACCGATCGCCCTGCTCCTCTCCCTGCTCTGCTCCAGCGCTCCCGCCACGCCGCCGGCGCGGCAACGGATCGTGCTGCTGGTCGACGAGATCAAGGCCGTCCGCAACTTCCCCGTGGTGCTCGCGGAGCGGCTCGGATACCTCGACGGCGTCACGGTGATGAACATCCGCGACGACGCTCCCACCGCCGAGATGCTGATGGACGGCCGCGTGGACGCGGTGATGGCCTACTACCATCACACCGTCGTTGCCCGGTCCGCGGGCCGCGATTTCGAAGCCGTGGTCACGCTCGGGGTGACGCCCGGCGTCAAGGTGCTGGTCGCCAACCACGCGCGGGACAAGTTCAAGACGCCCAAGGACCTCCAAGGCAGCCGCATCATCGCCGGCGGCGCGGGTTCCTCGAAGACCACGGTCGCCAACGCGCTGCTGCTAGCAGGCGGCCATTCCATCTCCGACTATACGCGCATCGCCAACGAGACCAAGGACAAGATCGCGGCCACGCTCCGGAGCGGCGCCGCGGATCTGGTGGTCGCTCCCACGCCGGACGGCGCGTACTACGAAGCGCAAGGCGTGGCCACCGTCTTCGCCGACCTCACCACCGTCGAGAGCACGCGCAAGATCCTGGGAGCGCTCTTTCCCTCCTCGACAATCTACATGGCCAGCGAGCGGGTGAAGGCCCATCCGGAGTTCGCGCAGCGGTTGGCGGATGGATTCGTGCGGACGCTGAGGTTCATCCACTCGCGCAGCCCGGAAGAGATCCTGGCCGTGATTCCACCCGAGATCAGCGGGCCGGATCGCGTCACGTACCTGAGCACCCTGAGAGAGGAGATCCCGATGTTCGCCGGCGACGGCCGGATGCCGGCCGGCGCGGCGGAGCACGAGCGACGCGTGCTCGCCGAGCTCAATCCCAAGTACAGACAGGTGAAGGTCGAAGAGACCTACACCAACGCGTTCGTCGACGCAGCGCTGCGGGGCGGCGATGCCCGCTGACCTCGTCATCTCGCCCACCGTCATGCCTGCGCCCGCGAAATCGATCCGCGCAGTGATGCACCGGCTGGTGCTCTCTTGGCATCGATGGACCGGCCTCACCATCGGACTGGTGCTCGTCTTCATGGCCGCGACCGGAATCCTCCTCTCCTACCGGTCGCGGATGGAGCCGGCGGTGTACCGCCATCTGCTCACCGCGCCCGCCTGCGCGACGCGCGTGCCGCTCGACGCGCTCGCCAGCAGCGCGCGGGCAGCGCACCCCAAGGGCGAATTCGACTACATCCGCATCAAGGGGGCCTCCGCGCCATCGACGCGCATCCCCGCCACGCAAGTGCGGCTGAGCGGCCCCGGATTCCAGGATGACGTCTTCTTCGATCCCTGCACCGGCGCCGTCCTGGGCCAGCGCGGCCGCTACGGCGGCTTCTTCGGCGCCACGGAGGCCTTGCACAAGTTCAAGTTCGTCAAGAACGGATACGTCATCAGCGGCACTGCTGCGCTGCTCCTCGTCTTCATGCTCGCGGGGGCGGGCATCTACCTCTGGTGGCCGCGGCGCCTGAAGTGCCTCAAGCCGGCGCTCAAGCCCAATCCGCACCTGCGCGGTCGCGAGCGCACGATCAACCTGCACAAGGTGCTGGGCGTATACGCGAGCTTCATCCTCGTCCCCACCGCCCTCACCGGCCTGCCGCAGGCGTTCGACTGGTTCCAGAACGTCATCTACTGGATGACCGCCTCGCCGAAGCCCGCGAAGCCGCAATCCGCGCCCCTGCCCGGCAGCACGCCTCTCGGCATGGAAACATATTGGCGGAAACTACAGTCGGTCGTGCCCGACCCGGCGGAAGCGCTGATTCACTTTCCGGCCAGGCCGAGCGATCCGGTCGAGATCTTCGCCATCGAGCGCGGGGCCCCGCACGCCAACGCGCGCACCCTGCTGTTCCTCGACGCCTACAGCGGACGCGTGCTTCGCTTCACTCCGTACGCGCAGAGTAGCCTCGGACATCGGGCGTACTTCTGGACACTCTCCTGGCATACCGGGATGGTCGGCGGAGTCGTCGGCCCGTCCATCCTGATATCCGGCGCGCTGGCGCTGTTGTTCCTCGCCTGGTCGGGCGTCAGCAGCTTCCTGCGGCGGGCGCTGCGGGCGGCTCGTTGAAGATGAACGGGATTTCAGAATCGCGTCAGCATGCGTTCAGCCTTGGCCCCTAGCGTGCGACGCATGCGAAGACACGAACTGACTCTGTTGACGTTGACAGCGGGGATCGGGCTCGCGTCTCCGGCGTTCGCCTACCGACCCTTCGACGGAACCGACGGCGACGTCGCGAACGTCGGCGAGTTCGAGTTGGAGATGGGTCCGGCGCAGTACCTCTCCAGCTCCCAGGGCCACTACCTGCTGGCGCCGGCCACCGTGCTCAACCTCGGCGTCGCGAAGGGATTCGAGCTGGTGGTCGACTTCAAGAACTATCTCTCCCTGCAGTCGGTCCCGGGCGAGCAGAGGATGAGGTTGGGCGACACCGACGTCTTCCTCAAGGGCATCCTCCGCCGCGGCACGCTGCAGGGCGAGACCGGCGTGAGCCTCGCGCTCGAGGCCGGCCCGCTCCTGCCCGAGATCGGCGGCAGCAACGGCTTCGGTTTCGAGGCGAACTTGATCACCTCCTACCGTTGGGACGCGCTCAGCCTCCACCTCAACACCGCGGCGGCGCTGACCCGCGACCACCAGGCGGACGGATTCGTCAGCCTCATCCTGGAAGGCCCGCACCACTGGCCCGTCCGGCCGGTGAGCGAGGTCTACGCCGATCACGAGTTCGGCAACGACACCACGTACTCCGCGCTGGTCGGAGCGATCTGGCAGTTGCGCGACGGCCTCGCCCTCGACGCCGCCGTCCGCTACGCGGCACGGCCGGGCGACAACGCTGTCGAGCTGCGCTTCGGCCTCACCTGGGGCGTTGCCCTCTGGCACCACGACGAAACCCATGACTGAAGGGGAATCATGCTGACCGCAAAAGAACGCAGAGCCAAAATCCGCTCCGTCGTCCGCGTCGCCAGCGGCAACTTCCTGGAGATGTACGACTTCATGGTCTACGGCTACTACGCCAAGGCCATCGCCGCGGAGTTCTTCCCCAGCCAGAGCGAATTCGCCTCGCTGATGGCCGCGCTCGCCACCTTCGGCGCCGGGTTCCTGATGCGGCCGCTGGGCGCGATTGTGCTCGGCGCCTACATCGACCATCACGGGCGCCGCAAGGGGCTCATCCTCACGCTCGCGCTGATGGCCGTGGGCACGCTCTCCATCGCCGTGGTCCCCGGCTACGCCGTCTTTGGAATCGTGGCCCCGCTGCTGGTCCTGCTCGGGCGCCTGCTGCAGGGTTTTTCCGCCGGCGTGGAGCTGGGCGGAGTCTCCGTTTACCTGTCCGAGATCGCCACTCCAGGCCGCAAGGGCTTCTACACCTCGTGGCAGTCGGGCAGCCAGCAGGTGGCGGTGGTCTTCGCCGCTACCCTGGGCGCCCTGCTCCACAAATACATCTCCGGCGCGAACATGACCGCCTGGGGCTGGCGGATCCCGCTCCTGATCGGCTGCGCCATCATCCCCTTCGTCTTCCTCATCCGGCGATCGCTGGTCGAGACCGAAGACTTCCTCAAGCGCAAGCAGCAGAAGCACCACCCCAGCCCGATGGAAATCTTCCGCTCGACGATGATCAATTGGCGCATCGTGCTCACGGGCGTGATGCTCGTGACCATGACGACCGTGTCGTTCTACACGATCACGGCGTACACCCCGACCTTCGGTCAACAAGTTTTGAAGCTGACGCCGAACGACAGCTACATCGTCACTCTCTTCGTTGGACTCACCAATCTCCTCTGGCTGCCCATCTCCGGAGCGCTTTCGGACCGGATCGGCCGCCGGCCCATCCTCATCGTCTGCGCCCTGCTGGCGCTGGTGACCGCCTACCCGGCGATGTCGTGGCTGGTGGGAGCCCCTTCCTTCGGCCGGCTGCTGGCGGTGGAGCTGTGGCTCTCCTTCCTCTTCGGCTGCTGGAACGGGGCGATGATCCCTTTTCTCACCGAGATCATGCCGGTCCGGGTGCGCACTTCCGGGTTCTCGCTGGCCTATAGCCTCGCGACCGCCATCTTCGGCGGATTCACGCCGATGATTGCCACCTGGCTCATCCACGTCACCGGCAACAAGGCGATCCCGGGCGTGTGGCTGTCGTTCGCGGCCCTCTGCGGCTTGCTCGCCACCCTGGTGACGGTGAGCCTTTCGCATGAGGGGAACATCGCGGTGGAACCTGCTCCCGCCCGGGCCCCTGCCGCGGCCTGAGGAATCATGCCTGCCGTCGCCATGATCTGCGGATTGTTCGTCGCTGCGCCGCTGCGGGCCTACCAGCCGCAGGCGGCGGTGAGCGGGACGATCCGTAATTTCGGCTCCGGCCTGGGTGGCCTGGTGGAGCTCTGGGAGCAGGGTTTCGCCAAGGTGCAGCCCGCCGTCCGGTTCGACGACCATCTGCCCACGAGCGACGCCGCCATCCCTGCGCTGGTCACCGGCGTCGCCGACCTGGCTCCCGACGGCGGCGAGGCCACCCTCACCGAGAGCCTCTCGTTCTACGAGGTGCACGGGTACGCACCGACCGACGTGGTCGTCGCCACCGGCTCCTTCGACGTCGAAGGCCATTCCAACGGGCTGGTGGTCTTCGTCCACAAGGACAATCCGGTCGAAAAGCTCACCCTCGCGCAGCTCGACGGAATCTTCGGCGCCGAGCGCATCGCGGGAATGCGCGGCTTCAAGTGGACGCCCTCGGACGCGCGCGGCGCGGAGCGCGACATCCGCACCTGGGGACAGCTCGGCCTCGCCGGCGGGTGGGCCGACAAGCCCATCCAGACCTACGGCCACGCGCCGTCCGGGACCGCCCGTTTCTTCCAGGCGGCGGTGCTGAACAACGGCGACAAGTGGAATCCGAACTTCCGCGAGTTCGTCGAGACCGGCAGCAAGATGATCGCCGACGAGGACCGCGCGGCGCAGCGCCTGGGCCTCCTGCACATGCTGCGCGACGAGCTGGCCAACGACCGCTACGGCATCGCCTGGACGGTGATGCCGCAGGCGAAGGGCGTCGCCGGCATCAAGGCCATCGCACTCGCGCCTCGCCAGGGCGGGCCCTACGTGTTCCCTGCGCGCGAGACGTTCCAGGACCGGACGTATCCGTTGGTGAGGAACATCAACATCTTCCTCAATCGCGCGCCCGGCCGGCCGCTCGAGCCGAAACTGCGCGAGTTCTTGCGCTTCATCCTCAGTCGCGAAGGACAGGAGATCGTCGCGCGCGACGGCGGCTACTTGCCGCTGACCGCGGCGATGGTCCTCGAGCAACTGAAGAGGCTCGACTGATCGAAAAGGACACCATGCGCATTCGCCTGAAGATTGCCCCGTTGCTTGCCGCGCTCTGCTCCTCGGCCGCCTTCGCCCAGGCGCCCGATCCGAGCGCCATTCCGCCCTACAAGAAGGAGCTCAACGTCGTGGGCGGACTGCGCATCGCCGGCAGCGAATTGAAGGGCGCCGTCGATCTGTTGGCTGAGGGGTTCCGGAAGTTCCAGCCCGAAGCCAAGGTCTCCACCAACTTCATGACCAGCAGCGAGGGCGCGCTGGGGATGATGATCGCCGGCGTCTCCGACGTGGCCCCGATGGGCGACGACGCCAAGATCACCGACCAGATGCCGTTCTTCAACGCCTTCGGCTACGTGCCGACCGAGATCTCCATCGCCACCGGCGGATACGACAAGCGCGGTACGCTCTTCGCCTGGGCGATCGTCGTCAACAAGGCCAACCCGTTGGCCCGGCTGTCCATCGATCAGCTCGATCGGATCTTCGGCTCCGAGCGCACCGGCGGCTGGGAGATCGGCGCCAACGCCGCGAACAACCTGCTCTACACCGCGAAATATGCGCGCGGCCGCGACAGCAACATCCGCACCTGGGGCCAGCTGGGCCTTGGGGGCGACTACGCCGACAAGGAGATCCAGACCTACGGCTACGTGGCCCCGGGATTCGCCGTCAGCTTCGAGCGGATGGTGATGCACTGGTCGGTCAAATGGAATCCCAATTTCCGCGAGTACGTAGAGATGAAGGAAGCCACCGGCGACGCGGACGGCCGGGCGGTCGCGAGCCAGCGGATGTACGAGGTGTTGGAGAAGGACAAATACGGAATCGGCTGGGGCGCGATGATGCACGTCAACGGCACCTGCGTGAACCCCGACGGCTCCAAATGCCCCGGCCATCCAAACCTCAAGGTCATCGCAGTCTCGCGCACGGCGGACGGCCCCGCCGTTCCGCTCACGCCGGACAACGTCGCCAACCGCAGCTACCCGCTGGCGCGCGACGCGTACATCTACGTCAACAAGCCCCCCGGCCGCCCGCTGGACCCTAAAGTAAGCGAGTTCCTCCGCTTCATCCTCAGCCGCGAAGGGCAGGAGATCATCGCGCGCAACGGCCCGTACTTCCCCATCCCCGCCAGCTATATCCGCGAGCAGCTTAAGAAGCTGGATTGAGGCGAGCATGAAATTCTTTCATCTGGTCCCGTTCCTGTTCGCGGCCCTGCTCATTGCGGAGAGCGCATCGGCGCAGTACCAGTCGCAGCCGACCGAGGAGTCGCGCAAGCTGCCGCCCGGGTCCGCGGCGGAGCGCAAGGCGCGCATGTCGGCGCGCGCCAACGCGGTTTCCTACACGAAGAAGTTCGACCTGAGCGGCCTGCCGCATTACCTGCCGGAGGAAAAGGCGGCCGGAAAGCTGCGCGTCTACGGCAACAACTACGTCGGCGACGCGCCGCTCGGGCGCTGGTGGAAGGAGGCGTTCGAGAAGACCCAGCCTGCAGTCCAGGTGGAGTACTACCTGCCCTCGGCGGCCATCGCCATTCCCGGTCTCTACTTCGGGCTGGCGGACGTCGCCATCAACCACGAGCCGAGCTTCTACGATTCGCTCGGCCATCTCCGACTGAAGGGCTACGAGCCGGTGGGCTTCTCCGCTTTTACCGGTTCGTACGACTACGTGGGCTGGCAGAACAACTTCGTGATCATCGTCAACAAGGACAACCCGCTGGCGAAGATCACCCTGCAGCAGCTCGACGGCATCTTCGGCTCGGCGCGCGATGGCGGCTGGGTGGGAACCACCTGGCATCCGGAGCTCAGCCGCGGCCCGGAGCAGGACATCCGCAAGTGGGGCCAGCTGGGCCTGACCGGCGAATGGGCCGACAAGCGGATCGACGTCCACGGCTACAGCCTGCGGTACGCCACCGCCATCGAGTTCTCCAACAAGGTGCTGCAGGCGAGCGACAAATGGAACGGCGATCTGCACGCCTATGGCAACTACCGCCGCCCGGACGGCACCACCTATCTGGAGGCGGACCAGATCGTCGACCAGGTGCGCAAGGATCCGGCGGCCGTCGGCTACGTGCGCTTCCATCAGGGCCTGCCCAAGGAGATCAAGGTGCTGGCGGTGGCCGGGACCAGCGCGGGCCCCTACGTCGAATATGGCCTCGACACCGTGCAGAATCGCTCCTACCCGCTCTGGGGCGACCAATCGCTCTGGGTCAGTGTCAAGCCCGGAACGCGCATGGACGCGAAGACGCGCGAGTTCATCCGCTTCGTGCTCAGCAGGGAAGGACAGGAGATCGTGCAGCGCGACGGCAAGTACCTGCCGCTCACGGCAGCGGCGGCGCGCGAGGAACTGAAGAAGCTCGACCAATTCACCGGAGTGAACCAATGATCAAGACAGCGCTGGCCGCTGCCCTGCTCGTCTCGGCGGCATTCGCCGCGAAAGAATCCACCGAGGGCTTGGACATGCAGGCAGCCCGGGCCAGGATGATGACGGCGCGCGGCAAGAAGGTCTCCTACACCACCAAGTTCGATCTCAGCGCGCTGCCGCACTACCAGCCGCAGCAGAAAGTGAGCGGCACCCTCCGCATCCGCGGCAGCAACTACATCACCGACGGTCCTCTGGGCTCGTATTGGGAAGCGGCCTTCCGCAAGTACCAGCCCGGCGCGCGCATCGACTACCAGATGAAGACCACGCTGGCGGCGGTGCCTTCGCTCACCTTCGGCGACGGGGACGTCGGCATCGGCCGCAAGGTCACCTTCTCCGAGCAGGAGATGTTCGAGCGCTACAAGGACCGCTCACCCGTCGAGATCGAGCTGGCGACCGGTTCTTACGACGTGCCCGGCTGGCAACCCGGTTACGGCATCGTCGTGCACAAGGACAACCCGCTCGCCCACCTCACCATGAAGCAGCTCGACGGCATCTTCGGCTCTGAGCGGCTGGGAGGGTGGGACGGCACCAGCTGGCGGCCGCAGTTTGCGCGCGGGGAGGAGGAGGACATCCGCACTTGGGGACAGCTCGGCTTCACCGGGGAGTGGAAGGACAAGCCCATCCACGTCTATGGCCTGACGCTGCGCTACCACCAGGCCACCGAGATCTCCGACATGATCCTCAAGGGCAGCGACAAGTGGAACGAGCATCTGCGCATCTACGCCAACTACGTCTCGGCGGACGGCAAGCTCGAGCGGAGCCTCGGCGATCACCTGGCGAACGATCGGTACGGCATCGCGTACGTGGCGGCGCCCACCGCGAAGCTGGGCGGTGAAGCGGCGCGCGGCTTGAAGGTGCTGGCGGTGGCCGAGAAGGATGGCGGGCCGTACGTCCCTTACTCGCTGGAGACGCTGCAAGACCGGTCGTATCCGCTCTACTCGCGCATCTATGCCTACGCGGATCGCGTCCCGGGGAAACCGATGGACCCGCGGGTGGCCGAGTTCCTGCGCTTCGTCGTCAGCCAGGAAGGACAGGCGGAGGTGCAGCGCGACGGAAAGTACTTGCCGCTGACCGCAGAAGTGGCCAAGGCGCAGCTGAAGGCGGTCGACGAGCGGACGAGGTAGCCATCCGCCCGTGGGCGCGAACGCTATTTCAACAGCGTCGCGCAATAGGTGGAGTCGGGCCCGAAGGGGCCGCCGCACTGGCGCGTCTGCTGGAACTGATCCGCCTGGCCGAAGTCCTTCAGCGTATCCGGGTAGTCGACGCCGTAATGCCAGCCGCTCGCGCCCAGCGTGTACCAGGGGTAGATGCAGAACGGGTCGCCGTAATTGGCGGCCCCGCAGTAGTGGTTCACCTCCGCCTTTCCCCCCAAGTCGCTCACCGATGCCCAATGCTTCGCCGTCGAGCCGTCGCCAAAGGTCACACCCTTGATCCGGATGGGCGAAAAGCCCGCCCATTCCCGCTCCTGTTGAGCTTCGGGACTTTTTCGGTGACTCCCGTTTCCGGGTTCTTCAATTTCCTGAATTCCGTGATTCGGTCGAGGTCCTCGCCTCCGTCCTTCAGGACCTTGCCCTTCAGGAGAAGCTCCCAGGTGTTGCTCATGAGAATCGCGAACGACTCCTCGCGGTAGCGGAAGTCTGGCTTGTTGTACAATTCAATTCCTGAAATCGCGGCCTGAATGGACTTCTCGACCAGTTCCTTGCTGGTGATTGAACCTGTCTCGCGAACTCGTCCGGTCACGACCGTTTCTACCGCTGCCATGCGTAGGATCGTGGGTAGATCTCGTCTGGCGGTCAAGTCGCCTGGGGCCGCTCGTGCTACCGTCCCCCTGATGCTCCGGGCCACCACGCTCACGCTGGTGCTGGCGGTAGCGCTGACGACTCCGGCGCTCGCCCATGGCGGGGGTCTCAACGCCTGCGGCTGCCACTTCGATCATCAGACTGGCGACTGCCACTGCCACCGACCAACTGGATGCGGCTGCCCATGTCAGCCTTCTAGCTGCGCCCAGCTTGGGGGCGTCGGCCTGGGCAGCCGCGAACCGGCTGCGCCCGTCCGAGAACCAGACGGCGGTCACGAACCAGAACTGCTCGCTGTCGGCGCCGCTGCGGAGTGGAGCGGTGGGCGGTGAAGACGCTCTCCGACCCGGCCGCGCGGCCTTCACCGGCAGACCCCGCAGCCCGCGACCGTCGCGAAGCTCGTGTCGATCCCGGCGCCTCCTTGGAGAGCCCGGGCTCCGCGACGGGCCGCCGTCGCGGCTCGCCATCGCGGTGGGAGGCGACTGGAAAGGGAAGATTTCGCCGCTGTTCTACATCAGCGGGGTCGGGCTCGCGTTCGTGCATCCCGCGCTCTCGGAGGGCCTCTACGTCCTGGTCGCGCTCATCTGGCTCGTGCCGGATCGACGGATCGAGCGCGCGCTGGAACGCAGCGGAGAACAGTGAAGCAGGTCACTGAACGAGCTGGCCGCTCTCCATCGATGAGAGCGGGACTGCGACGTCTGACGTGCCCGACGATGCTCCCCCCGCGACGTACATCTGCGTTCCGAGCGTAGCCGGAGCGGCGAAGTTCCGCGCGACCTGCAGCCGTCCCGCGTCGGCCCAGGCGGCGAGCTGCGGATCGTAGGAGTCGACGCGCGTCGAGGCGGGCGGACTACTCCCGGAAGTGCCGGCGACATCGGCCCCCCCGATGGCATACAACTTCCCGTTCAGGGATGTGAGCGCCGACCACCAGCGCCTGCTCAGCGATGGCAGGATGACCCACGCGTTCGACGCCGCATCGTAACGCGCGAGAGCGGAAACCGGCGTCGAACCGGCAAATGTCGTCGCGAGCAGATAGAGCGCTCCCGACGATTCCGTGAGCGCGTAGATCGAGTTGCTGAACGGGGGGGCCGCCTTCGCGGTCCAGCGGTCCGCAGCCGGGTCGTACTCGAACAACTGCGTCGGCGGACTGGAGTTGGTGTTGAACACGGCGAGATACAGCTTTCCATTGGCCGCCGCGCCGCCGATGTGGACGTTGCCGTAGACGTTGTTGAACGCCGCGCCCGCCGGGCAGGCCGCTCGCCCGGCGGTCCATTGGTTGGCAGCGGGATCGTACTGCTCCGTCGTGCTCACATAGCTGACGTGATTCGGGTCGGTGTAGTCCATTCCGCAGGCGACGTAGATCTTGCCGTCGACTGCCCCCGCAGCGAATTCGCGGCGCGCTGTGAGCAGGCTGGCCGCGGACGACCACGATCCGCCCGCGGGATCGTAGCGGGCGACGCTGGACAGCGTGGATCCGGAATACCCGCCGATGGCGTAGAGCGCGCCGTTCAACGCGACGAGCGCGTGGTCCCACCGCGCGAGCGGGAGATCGGCCTTCTTCGCCCACACCGTCGGAAAGCTGCTATCGCCGCCGTCCGGCGTTCCGCTCACCATATTTCCGCCCGAACAGCCAAGGAAGACGAGCAGCGACAATGTTCGCCTTGGGATCACGAAGGCCAGATTAGGGCATGCGGGCGCCAATCGACAAGCTGCGCGGCTGAACACTGTCCGGCGTCAGCGAAGCTGGCCTCCGACTGGTAGATGGGGCGCAGGTATTCCTCCACGTGCTCGGCAAGGATGCGGTGCTGCTCGTTCTTGTCGTAGAACACCGCGATCTCGCGCTCGTCGAGGCCCTTGAAGATCGCGTCGGCGATGTCGCGCTCAGCCCCGGCGAAGGAGAGCGCGAAGTCGTACCGGCGGTCGAACTGGACGGCGAGGAATCCGACATCCTTCGCGAACGCCCGTCATGGCTACTTTCTTGGAACCGCGCCGATCCTGCCCCAGGGGCCTCCTCCTCTTGATACGCTGCCGCGGTGCTCGGCGCACTCGTGGGGTTGGTGGTGGGGCAGTTCCGTTCGCGCGCATCGCTCGTGGCAGAGAACGAGCTTCTCCGACAGCAACTGGCGGCTGCGAAGAGTCGGCTGCAGCGCAAGCGAGTGATGTTCACA
>Ga0137394_10000503_pt1 | contig 27320 bp, 32 predicted proteins | sample czobulk116metaG_FD_108278 | JGI IMG/M metagenome (GOLD analysis project Ga0137394, IMG submission 108278) | Vadose zone soil microbial communities from Angelo Coast Range Reserve, California, USA - czobulk1.16 metaG | ecosystem: Environmental > Terrestrial > Soil > Vadose zone | place: USA...
CATGACAAGACGCGCATACCTCGACCGTTCTCCGCATGCCCTCCTCCAGGCCGACCTGCGGCTCATATCCCAATACCCGACGAGCCTTCTCAATATTGTGCCAACGGTGTGCACACGTGAACGTCACCCGAAATCGTGTAAAGGTTGGCTCGCGTCCGGACAGCCAGCCCCACCACTCGGCCAACGTCGCAACTGCAAAACCGACCGTTTTGGGCAGCACGAAGGGTTCGCGCGCCGGGTACGTATCAGGCGCGAGCATGCGCCACAGTCTCCGGGGGAAATCCCAAAAATAGACTGGCTCGCCATTAGTGATGAAGAAGGCCTGGCCGGCGACCTGGAGTGGATCTGTGCCGACGCGATCGAGTGCTGGCTCGGACAGCTGGTCAAAACGCGAGCGTATGACGGGCCGCTCTGGTGTGTGTGGTCCCTCAAAGGCAGCGATAATGGCATCACCGTCCTCGGGACGCTCGACGTACGGTCCCAATGGCCGTGCGAGAGATGTGGGAACGCGATGCTGGCCCGTAGTCAGGTCAATGGGTGGCAGGGCGGTATCTAGGCCCTCTGTGATCACTTCCGGCTTGCTGGGCAGTTGCGGGACGAGCTTGTCGGCTGCAAGGATGTGCGCATACGCAACGTTGCCGACATAGGTCCAGTCGAAGAGGTTGGTGTTGTCACCAATTTGGAAGTGAGAGCGGCCCTCTTTGAGGACCTTGGCGAAGCCCGGGACAGCCTGGCGATCACCTGGTCTGTTGGCGAGATTGTAATGTCAGTGGTGATGATGCGGTCCTCTCCCCCTCGAGAATTGCCGACTTACCCAAAGATGCCCGCGGGGCGAAGGGCAACAGTCAATAAGCCATCGGTCCCGTTGGCAGCGAGGACGAGCTCCTCGGCTTTTGCCTTGGACTCGTTGTATGCATCGAGCGGCTTTTCGGGAAACGGAATTCGCTCGTCAACGTTGATGAGGTCCTGGCCATTAAAGACCACACCAGCGGAGCTAGTGTATACGAGTTTGGGAACTTTGTTTTCCTTAGCGGCGGCAATGACGGCCTTGGTGCCGTCTACGTTTACCTTCCAGTAGAGTGCTGGGTCTTGAAGACCGGCGGTTGGCGAAGCAGTGTGGATGATACACGTTGCACCGCTCTGAGAAAGAAAAGAGACATTAAGAAAAAAGGGGGGAATATGTGTGAATGGGTGGGTACTTTTTTGATAGCGTCGGAGACCTGGGCTTGGTCGCTGATGTCACCAGAGTAGAAAGGCGTGTCATGATGGCGCTGAACGATGTCAAATACGGCCACTGGATCACTGCGCGCGACCAAAGCTTGTACGATATGCCGACCGAGGAAACCGCTGCCGCCGATGACGAGGAAAGTGTCGCGCTGTGGGGTGGCCATGAGTCGAGAGAGCAAGAAATTTATTTCGAGTATCGTCTCACCATTTCGCGGCTCAATTTACGCGACCACGTGACCACGTGGATTCTTCGCATCTCCAATCCAAACACTCGTTCTTCGTACACAGCGTCCCATGCAGCGCACCAAGTTCTCTCCAGAGCAGAAACAGCAACTGCTCGCGAACCTGGACATCGAAGGTAACGTTCCTCTCTCACACATCCTGCCTTACTCTCCCTTTATGAGATCCTCCCAGTCGCACATCGTACCCGCCAACTCGAATCATGGCTCTCAGACACCCTCGCCGCATTCCGCAACCGCCACGAATTTCAGCTGGCCAAAATCCCCCACCTCGTCCGCGGGATGACGATGGCAGAGTTCGGCGACAAGTACGACGGCGACGTCCAAGCTGCCCTCCGAGGTCTCCAGAAAGAACGGCTCGCCGTCGACGTCGCTCCCATCGATAGGAATGCGATGAAACGGAAATGGGCACCGGCTCTCGAGGAGAATTCTGAGACTCGTCCAGCGGGTTCCGGTAGGGATCCAGAGAACAAACAGGCTGCCAGGGCTGCCAAGACTCGTACGTGGTCCCACACAGCTGGTCGTGTCATCCCCCTCGTTGACTGTTTTTTCGACTATCGAAAAGCTCGCATTGCACCTCCATCGCCACAGAAGAAGCCACCTCCTCTTCCAGGAAGCACTTTTCCCTCCCGCATCCAAACCCTAAAGACACCAGGCTCAGTACGTCCCTTTTTCCCAACTTTCCCTTCTGTTTGGAGAGTGCGGTCTCAAACATGAGTTCGCCTCCTCAAAAAAAGCCCCACAAAGTCGCCCGCATACCCTCTGCACCCGTCATCCGCCCAGCATCTCCCACCAAACCCACCGCCGCTTCCCTCGCCCGCCAAGTCACACACCCCTCCCCCGTCCGCGTACCTTCGACCTCGAGTTTCAAGCCCGCAATCCCAAAGACGCCCGCGTACCCGCCGCCGTCGCGTTGGCCGCGGAAAGACGAGAGCATGGTCAGCATCAACGGCTCGCCGTTGATGAACCCGTACGAGCTTGGCATCGAATGGCTCGCAAGAGAGGGCGGTGCAGCCGATGCAGGAACTGGGACAGGAGAAGGGAACCGAGGTGGAGATGGGGAGCCGGCCGGCCGGATGGGGCTCAGACGTACCGCGAGCAACATCGTCATCCGCCGCGATCCTTCTACCGCCACAGCCACCGGCGCCAGCAACCACCACCACCAAGCCGGACGCCCACGGAGCAACTCACAATCCCAGAGCCAAAGTCATTCTCGCTCAGACTCACGTCCGGTCGGGTCGAACGGGATCGCCACATCCAACTCTAGTCATATGGCTGCGCGGGTCGCGGTCCCTACGCGCGACGGTCATCTTCTCGAGTTTGACCCTCTACTTACATCTCCTGGCGCACTGGATAAGCTTGTGGGAATCACGGACAGTGCAAAGAAGCAAGCAAAGGAGGACGTCTCAAAGCTGGTACAGGTCGCCGTAGCAAAATGGAGCATCAAGTGATATTTTATTGCTTACGCGTCCTCCGGACAATTATTCTCCCATCTGCTGCTCTCATTGGTATTTATTCATGCACGCACAAAGTCCTGTCAACCCAACATTCGTTCTTCTCTCATAGTCTCATTTTGTATTTGTCCTGTAATAGATGATCAACCCAAGTAGTCGACGCGCGCCGCCCTGCAAATCGTCCCATCCCGGTTTCTGACTTTCACCAACCAATCGTTTCCTTGTCGCAGTCTGAACGCACGCTATGTAATCAGCGGCGCAAAAGAAATGTGAGCCAAAGCTTGCCTGTGGGCCTGTTCCTGCGTCTCGAGGAACTTGACGAGAGATATCGTACCAATGGCGTATCCTTTGCCACGGGAGAGCGAAAAATTGCCGCTTGTGACGAAGCCAACGACAGCATTGTCAGATGGGACGATCTTCGATAGCTGCGGCCCAAGATATATTTGTTTGAGCAAACCAGCGATGCGCAAATAGTTCCCACTGACCTCGGCCGCATCTGGCGGCTCCTCACCTACTTCATATCCAACAAGTCCTTGTTGGTAGTGCGCCTTCGCCCACGCGCGAGCTTCTCGGTCGTCAAGTGCGTACATAAACGCCATATCATCTGGCGCGCCCCGTCCGCAGAGCGTCACACGCACGTGCACAAGCGCGACTTGCAGCAGGTCACTCGCATCCACGCTCGCATCCAAGGGTGGGAGCTCGCGCTTGCGTCGCAGCGCATTGATCTCGGATAGCAAACCTGGGGCAGGCGCGAGCAGACGCGCGATATTCTCGACGATCGTGCGTGCACATGGACCGCCCAGAAGCCATGGGCGGATAGACGGGTCGGATGTAGATGCGGGTAGGGGATCGTCACGCTGCGTCGGCACCATGTCCGGGTCACCCTCGTGGACAGTTCCTTCGCCCATGCTGGGCACAGAGTTCAACCCAAGCGCGGTATGCCACGCAGACTTCCAGGGATCGAGTGTGCTCAGTTTGTCCCAGCTCACACGCTTCGCAGGGGGCTTTCTCTTCCACCGTTCTTCGTCCACGCTCGCGCGCGCTGCGGCGAATCCTTCATACGCTGCACATGCGGGAAAGTCCGTTGGGAAGTACGCTGTGCCCGCTTCGAATGCCTGGTGCCCACGCTCACGTTGCCCGCCGACACGTGTACCAGTGTAGATGAGGGAGGTCAAGAAGGGCATACCCCAGCCTTTCGGAAGGATGAGTGTCCAACCATGGAGATTCGGATCTTGATTCGTTGTACGCTGAAAGGACTGGGCGGGAAGTGAGGTGGACGAATTGGCAGACGAACTGGACTTCACTGATCGCTGGACGAGGAGGACGGGGATGCGATTATCCGGAGTAGTCGGCTTTAGTGACGTTCCAGGGACAGGGTTTTGTGCACGGCGAGCATCAAGCTCCTTCTTTTTGAATCTTGGAACTTCGAGAACATCTCGAACACTCTTGTCCCAGATGTCGCTTTGAGCCAAGGACGCTGAAGGAAAACATTCCCAGGGCTGACGAATGGTTGGAAGCTCTTCCTTTTCTAAGTGGACCTTCGCATTTTTCGGGGGAAAGCTGCACAAGGATCGCTTTATCAACCAGAGCCACAGGACAAACAGATTGTCTCACTCTAATCGAGGGTCTAAAACGGTAAAGCCAATGATCATGTTGCTTGGGACAGAACCCGTACTCTGGAGGCTAGCCAAAGACGACCAAAACTAGGCATAAACGATGAAGCTGTCATTAGTTGCGACAACTCAAGGTATCTCACCTTCTTAAACTCGTCGTTATGATTGATAATGGCCGGTGTCAGCGCACCATGAACGACCTGACTTGACTTTGGGCCCGTGATCTCGAAGACGTTAATCGACTCGCGAAGATCAAGAATTTCCACTGAGTGAGAATTCTCGGAGTGTCCTGGGGATCTTTTGAGAGTATCAAGGGTCAAAGATACCGCTCCCTTAAGCGTAGAAAGAACTGTGGAGAAGATGGCAGGATGACAGCGGATCCACACCGTCCGTGTTTCCTCATCAGGAGAACCAGACTGGGATTCTAGCACCTCTTCTTTTATAAGAGACATGAGAACTCAAGAAAAGTGTTCTCACTATTACCCTTCTTTGCATGTTTACGTTTTCGCTTGCTGGTGGGTTTTGACGCGGTAGATGGGACTTCTGCAGGTTGCGTACTATGAGATGCTGTGGCCATAGCTTGCCAAATGATGGAAATTGGTCCTATGTACCCAAACGGATATGATCCCGCTTCGTACATGGCTGTTTCCACGCCTCTGATGCCACTCAGAAATCTAGCATTTTGTCGGTGCTACTTTCGATTGGATCTGATATGCCACACCTTTTCGATGCGGGCCCCGCTCCGGCAGGATCACAGCATATCTCTAGCGCACGACATAGGACTAACTGTGCTCCCTTCAGTTCGATGAGGCCGTAATAGGATGCATCGTGGAGGATAGAACCGTGAACAGACGCGCGATGGGATGGTCTAAAGGATTTTTCTGTTGGTTTGACTGCCTATCTAGAGATTTGACTCAATAGAAACAGACTCGGCAATAAATACCCACCAATCGATAACCCCACAACTTTTCCATGTGCATTCGTTTTGCATGCCACAAATGCGTCTCAAGCCATTTCTTATCCCCTGAGATCGAATGAACACGTAAGACAGGGCCAGGAGTCTTTGGTACTTGAAGCTCACTTTGTCTCCGCGCGAAGGCGTCACTGCGAGGCTCACGTTTGTTCTTCCCTCGCTTGGGAAGTGATCGCCCAAGAGCTTTTCGGCGCATGGAGTCCATCTTCGAGAAACGCAATGAGACCAAATGATGCGCGTGTTGGTACAAAAAAATCACTCCTTACTTCAGAGCGCGACTTGGCGCGAAGGCGGAGGGGTACCCGTCGCACACGATGGCTCGCAGCCCGGCGGCGCAGGTGACGCGGAAGCTCTTGCCAGGCCCGATGCGTCGAGCCCGCCCTGTTCAAATTGAGTCAATGAAACGGCGACACCACGAAAGTCCACGGACTTTGCATTCTTCATGGCCTTTTGCATCGCAGTTATCTCAAAAGAACGAGACTGCATGATACAAATTTAGACGTGCACTGAAATCAGAACGCTGAACCAACCTCTACGAATTTCTCCACGTCCATGGAGTCCGGAAGCACTGTTCAGTTGTGGATGTGACGAGTTCAGCTTCACTGGCAGCGTCTGAGTGTGCCGCCTACTGACCATTGGAATCATTTGATCTGGAAAACCCGCTGAGGCCACCCACTCCCTGTACAGAGATGGAGCGGGCTGCGGTAATTTTGCGCTTCTTATTTTGACGGCCTGAATTTTCTTGGGCAGAGGGACGCTTGGGGGCCATTTTGGAGGCGGAAGGGGGAGCCGTCGCGTCGTCGCGTGCCGTGCGAGGTCCTTTGCACGTGCCGGGAACTTATTCCCAAATATAGACGAATCGTCCGCACCGAAATGGTCGGCGCTGAAGTGGCAATCCCAAAAGTCGACAAGAGCGCGATGGCCTGCGCCTTGATAGCACGACGCGCATCCCGCACAACACAAACTCGATTGCTATCATCTAGCGCTTTTCTTCATGAGGAAGCGCCTGCACATGTCGGAGTTGCCCCAAGTCCAAGAAAACCGATCGGCGGCATACGCGGCAGGTGAGCCTCAATTGGTTTACTTCGCTCTGTTAACATAACATATCTGTCTCTTGCTAGCGTGATTGGCTTTCTATTTGGATTCTCTCTCGCCTCTTCCTTCGCTGCATATAGACTATTGGACGAATACAAACAAGCGTCCGCTACGTTGCAGGCCAGCGTGGAAGAGCTTCAGACAAGTACGGAGAAGGTCCGTCGGCATTTTGCTTTCAATCAGCCATTCCCCATTTTTCTATAGGTTTCCGCGCACGTTCGACGCATAGAAGCTGTTGAGAAGGACTTGAAGGCCTTATCCAATTCTTCGGCAAGCAAGGATGATCTCTCGCGACTACGGGCCGAGGTCAAGAAGATATACGATGGCCTGCATATAGGTGATTACGTTTCTGAAAACAGGCTGTGGTGATCTCTGAATTTCTCCTCGCAAGAATTCCTCGACCTGCGGACGTTTGTATGGGGTCTCCGTATGTCTTCACACTGACACTTGGTTTGACGGCGCTCATCTTCATTTGATCCGCAGAGCAAGACGTTCACTCGATCACAAAGAGGGAGGCGGCAGACGCGAAGCCACCTCCACCCGAACGTATCTGAACCCGTTTGTCACGTCGGTGCTCTAGGTTATGTAGGGCATCGTTTGGTCAAATGCCAAATAGATTCACATTCAATTTCTACCCTCGCATGCGACTTCAGACAGGCCTCGGAATGGATATCATCTCACAAATTTCTGCGAACGGTGAACAACACTCGGAACGCACGCCTCTTGGGTCCTGCCTGGGGCTGCTTGACCAAGGCCTAAGGCTAGATCCATGATTTCGAACAAGCCGACCTGCCAACGAGCCCAGCCGTTTGCGTGATCGTTCGTGACCATTTGAGACTGATCTGGATGAAGTCCAGCCTTTTTTGAAGTGTCGGCGTATATACACCGTTGAAAAATATGTGGAATGGTCAAGAAGCATGGGCTGATGCATCGTTTATGAAACAGGTCCAGATCAGAATGTCCTTATGAAAGACGCACGTCGTGATAGTGACCGCGCGTGGCTGATGGGCGAATTTTGAACATTGGTGACGGCTTTCCAGATCTCCAGATGTGTGCACGGCGACGTGAAATTCTGTTACTGACATTCCGAGGACATCACAATACCACGCGACAAGAGCATCCGGGTCGAGTGGAGGCCTAGAAGATCACACCACTCTTCTGTTCTTTGTTGCAGAACCCTCATTGCCGCGGAAAGTGGGTGGTTTTATTAAACAGCACTGTGACGGTCGGGGACATTCATAAGTAGCGTCACTTACACCCTCAAAGCAGATCCACATTGCCAGGTGCCTGGTTGCTAGACTCCTTTCATATCCAGTGAGTTCGACCCGGAAATATTGTCCAGGAATAAACAGCTAGCAAAATAACCTTATTCCAGAGCCTAGAACGAATGTATGGGAAGACGTAAAAGGTGAGACCCATCCGTATGCAGTCTGAGCGCCCATTCCGCCAAACGTGACATACGCCTCTTACTACGAGTCAGCGATCAGACGGCTTGAGCATGACAACTGCCATGACCGTGCCGACTCATATCCAACCCCGTGATTATCTTGGAGGATAGTAGGTTCAGCAATCATGGGCCGTTGCTTGCCGGGCCAGCCGAAACTACACGCGCTTCTTCCGTGTATAGATAGTGTGGCCGTGATTCCTCAAACCTTGACAAATCTTGAACGTGAACGCTGGCAACCAGTGCTTCCTGTCCAATCAGAGTCGTACGAACTTTGCCGCTGGGCTCGAACGCCCACGAAACGGTGTCACCATCAACGCCGTGAACACTGCGTAAACAATTCCGCGTGAGCGATGCTGGTGCAAGAACGGAGAACATAATCATCTACGGGCTTGCTACGTGTTTTCCTCTACCTTGAAGCCCACATCGTCGGAGCACCATGCTCTTGTCACGGAGACATCTGGCGAGGTCTGCCTGTTCGCCAAGACTGTATAACCAAGCTTGATGTTTGATGACGTCTTGTAGATTACTCAATACAACTCGTTACAACTATAGAACGGGGTCAATCGGAACCACTTTATGGTTCTCGGCGCGCACGACGCTGCGCATATATAAGGCACGTTGGACCTCGTGATAACGATAACTTTAACTGCAGTCCAATCACTGCCATGTCATTCGAAACGGAGCGGACGAACCTGCGCCCCTTCAAGCCTGGTGACAGCGCCCTCCTCTTTGACTTGTATAACGATCCGGAAATCCAATCGCTTGCTCTCACCGACCACTGGCACGTCGCGCCCAGATGGGAGAAGTGGATCGAGGAGATAGCTTCCTCGTCCTACGGCGACAAATTCCCGGGGTTCCTTGAGCTGGTGGTGGAAGATAAGGAGGCTGGAACGTTCGTCGGCCACGTCAGCCTGATCACCGCTGGCACAAGGAAACGCGAATGCTCGTTTGGTATCGCCTTGAAGAGAGAGTGGTGGGGTAAGGGCATCGGCACCGAGATCACCCGGTGGCTCGTGAGCCACGCGTTCGGAAAACTGGCCGCCCATCGCGTGACGCTCAAAGTGCTCTCGAACAACCACAGGGCGCTCGCGCTGTACAAAAGAGTGTGAGTCCACTCCTTCTAGATCTTCTCCCCCCGCAATGGATTGTCCAGACGGTCGGCGTTGGTTTTTCCCCGGTTTTCATGATCTTTTTATTTGGCAGCGGGTTTGTGCAAAAGTTTCGAATAACGAAACACAGCTGGGACGAGGACGGGAAGTGGTCAGACTTGATCTCGATGGTGATTATGAATGAGGAGTGGGACACGCAGCGAGGGGTCAAAGCGACTCACCGGGTCGAAGCATGATGAATCACTAGCACCCAGAGGAACGAGTCATATGTGAGGGGAACATATGTTGACATTTTGATACGGTGATACAAGTTGAAGGGGCCATCGTTGTCCGAGTCCATCCACAGCATCATACATTGGGTGACCCGAAATCACAGCGGGTGCACTGGCCCAGTCCTGACCTGGTGGACATGGTGAAGGGCCAGCATTCTGTAGAATGGGAGTTCTCGTTCCAAGTTCCGCCCGAGTCACAAGCTCTCGCTCAGTCTGGGTCTGCATCGTCCACATCCACATCCACATCCACTTGCCTTTCTCACATCTCTTCTCATGCGTAATCCGCAGCTCTCGCCCAAACCACCGCCAAAATGCCGCGTGCCCACATCGTGGTGTGATTCATTACAGATCACACGTCCGAACGGACATCGCCAGCAGATCAATGTGGATACCTGTGAGAAAGCGATGAGAACATCGAATGAGCTTTTTGCATGGTACAGACAGCGAATCTCGAGACGTCCGCGAGAGGCCGGCGATATAGTTGCGCAGTGTTTCTGGAAGGAAATAGAGAAGGGCACATGTCCACTATAGGCCATGATCAATCATCTCTGCGTGGGCAGAACCGAAGGATGAATATCACCAGCCACGCATGTCTGGCAGTCCGCAGCACATCGATGAAAACGCCCGACTCAGTCTCCGTGCGTTGAGAAGGTAATCGGTACACTTCTTGTGAGGGTTGCTGCCGCTTCCTATTCAGCAAGGGCATTTCACCACGGGAGTAAGAATTCATAACCCCGGTTGTCGCTGTTCGTAGCAGAGCAGCTGCCCAATCTCAAAGTGCTGAGAGCGAGAGCGCGGGATGGGTTGACGCATTGTTTTGTGAACCCGTCCTGCGCCGCTGCGGCGGTCCGTCGGTGAGATGCTTTCCACCCACTTACATCCAAGCAAGCAAGCAGCGACATAGGAATTGACACTGCGATCGGTTGGCCATCGAAAGTATGCAATGATTTCAGCAGAAGAAGACGGTGCGAGTGCCCTTCCAGGGCTGTACGCTGAGTATGGAGTATGGGTCGATACACCAAGGGACGCGTGCTTAGACTACCTACCTCGATGAGCCGAGGATCCACGTACCTCCCTCAGTGTATTTTTGTAAGCAGAGACACGACAGGGGCAGCAGCTCTTGGCACTGAAGGCACCCACCGAGTCCAGTGGCCATCGTTGGATCATCGCTCGTATGTTGCGGTACACGCCGGGACCAGCGTCCATAGGATCGATCGTATCTTCCGAACAATTGGCCTTCCGCGCGCATTTTTTTAACCCTGACCATGCAAGTGGAGGTGTCACGAACCCACAGATATTGAGACCCAACCATTCAAGTCGAACTGTGTTCAGAAAGTTGCGCCACATTGAAGTCCACAATACGCTTTGAGAATTTACATGTCAACTCTTTCACCGTCTGTGGATATGAGTGTCGGGTTCGATAAACGAAATCTCTGAAAACGCTGCGAGAGAGAACACAGTGACCGGCCAGAAAAGGAATTCGGTGTCCACATTATGCCCGGGCCGTTCGAACCAACGGATCAGTTTGATTCACCCGCGATGACTCTGAATCTGAATAATTTTACGTCTTTCGTTTGAAAGCATTTCCGATGTCATGTCACAAACAACGTCCATATGCGCTGTCGTCGAGGTAGAATCAAGTGAGAAAGGACATGGTTTCTTCCTGATGTTTCGGTCAGATATCTGCATCCGGGACAGAGGACTGAGTCTAAAAAGCGAAAAAAAAGAGAGACAACAGCCACAAATGAAACCCAGCTCGGTACGTGTCCGGGCCCCAGACCTGTGGTCGCCACGCCCTTTGAACCTTTTGTGGCTTTGGCGTGTTCGAGCTGCTACCATATGAGCTTGAATGTGGTGAAAGCCACCACCACACATCGAATGTATATAGGTGCCGCTAGAGTGCCTCTCGGGAACCCCACTCCTATCAGCGGAAGAATATTCTTAATCCCTATCCATTCTCATACTCATACTCATACTCATACGACATCACCGTCACCGCACAATCATGGTCAAGGTCCAACCCCACAAAAAGATAGTCACCCAATCAGATTCGAGGCGCCAAGCCTCCACCGTCGCCAAGCAATCCGTGCTCCCATCAAGGGATCCTCGTACGGTCTGCATGACGGAAGGTGACCTGGGTGTGTTGCAAGCCTCTTTCCGGGCCAACCGGTGGCCCGAAAGAGCTGAAAAGGAGCGGCTCGCGCAACTTATCGGCAAGTATGTATCGCCTTTCTCTCTCTTCTTTCTCTCTTCTTTGGATACGTGGCTCATTTTCTTCGAAAGGTCATACGAGAAGGTCCACCATTGGTTCTCGAATCAAAGGCAAAAGATGGCGAACGTGGAGAAGGCGATGAAAACGCCCCGGAATCCGCAAGCTCTACGGTCATCATCCAATCTCGGCGCCACGCATATGGGAGGGACAGGACGGGCCGCGGCCAAAGACGGGAAACGCGAAGCATTACCGAGAACCCAATCGAAAACCGCGTTCGTGCGCGAGGATAGCTCCGACAGATCCGATATATCTGTCGAAGATGGCGCGCGCATCCTACTTGAATTTATAGCATCTGCGTGGGCGGCTCACGAGACGCCAAGTCCATGACCTCTCTTCGAGTTCTTCCCTTGATGGCGTACGAGCTCAAACCTATACCCCTGATCTTCATACCTTACAATATCCGCTTCAAGTGTCCTCTCGTGTATTAATGTAATCATAGACGTTGGTTAGAAAAATGATTAATTGTACTCTGACTCATACATATGGAAACCTCTTGTGATCTGATGCGTGGCATGAAGTGCGGAAAGCGGAACTCGGATGTGGAAGACTGACGTTGAGTACGGCAAGCTCCGGGTACCGAACTTCTGCGTTGCTAAATTTTCAACTTTGAACGCGAGTCGTGCCATCCCATCCCGCCGACGCCGAGGGCAAAGTGGATTTTGTCGACTGCGGACTCGGATAACAGCGAAGCGCTCGCCGCAGCAGTTTCGTGATTGGCACAATGGGCACTGGCCACACCCTTCCCCGTTTTCAGATCCAACCTCCCGGAAAGCGAACACGATCGGGGGTAATGTTGTGATCCCTTTCATATCCATACACGCTGCGCCCACAGACAGATATAAAGACGTGACACATTGCGGCAAAATTGGGCGTGCCAGCCGTCAACTGCATTGACAACCCCTCCTCCTCTTCTTCCTCCGACGAGCAATTCCTTACACCCAGTCGAAAACGGCCGTAACAGTAGCATGAGCATGTCAACGTTCCCATACACACGGTGGGAGACGGGTCGCACTATCTTGCGGCGGTATCTCCCGGCCGATGAAAGGGCACTCTTGAGCTTGTGGAGCGACCCGGTCATCCAGCGATGGTCTTTCCTCGAGCATCTCTCCCCCTTGTGCATACAGCGGTTTCTACAGAGGACGATAGAATCGATGGACAACGGCTCTGTCTTCTTTGTGGTCGTCGAGGACAAGGAGCGGCACGAGGTCTTGGGGCACGTCAGCCTCAACTTCAAGCCGCGGCCTCCCAATCGCGAATCGGACGGCGGCGTAAGCGACAATGACGACGAGTCGGACGCCACGGTGGGAATCGCTTTGAAAGACAGATACCGAGGACGCGGCTTTGGGACCGAAGTCATGCACTGGTTGATTACTTATGGCTTCCATGAACTTGGGCTGCGTCGAATATCGTTGACTGTGCTGGAGGACAATATGCCCGCCCTGAGGATGTACAAAAAAATGTGAGTACCTCGAGGAGGTCTCCCGAACGTCGGAGTAGACCGTGCTGACCACGAGGCGTGTAGCGGGTTTATCGATGAGGGACGGAGAAAAGAGGTGAGCCGGAGTAAAGGCTACCCGAGGCACTTCATCTGCATGGGCATCACCCGGGAGGAGTGGGACATCCAGCGAGGCAGAAAACGAGCTTTCACTTGATACGTAGCGTACATCCTTTGTTTCCCCTTCCGTTACTAGACAAATCCAGATCATGTGGATGTACCCATCGGGTGTTGTTACTGTAGTGATCTGCGCCCAGCACAACCATCACTCTGTCCTCTACAAACAAGCGTGAAGACATGCTGCGTATCACGATGATCCAACCATGGCAGGTCCCACGGATGACAGAATTGTACGCCCCAGGAACTCAGTCAGGTACGGAAAGACAGGCCCACCTGGTGATGGGGACACCTTCTTGGAATATGTTCGTCGGGATCGGAGGAAGCGAAGTTTCCTCACTGTAGCCTAATTCTCAAGGATCGGATAACAACACTGATAACCGTGCGGGTCGGATTGTCCTCTCACCGGAACATTATGGAGGGAATAATGATGTCCCTGGCAGAAGGGCCGCTTGCCAGGGATGGATGTTCACGAATTTCTCTCCTCGTCCAGATTGACCTGGTAGGAGACCCTTCAGAACGCAACAGCTCGCTACAGCTCCTGGCACATCCGGGGATCTATGCACCAACGAGGCGGCCTTTCAACCGGGGCAACTTGAACCTGGAAAGGTCCGGAGCAGCCTATCGTCAAACGACACATCTGAGTGGAACCGGCGGGATGTCATGTCAACGTCCCGCAGCACTACGCGACATTTGTTTGCGGGGCGATGCCAGAACGCCAACTACCACATCACTGCGCGTGGTGACGGGCACATTGAAGGCTAGAATACCGGGTCCAAGTACTATTCAGACACGGAGAATTGAGACGATGCGCTTCGGATTGCATGGGGAAAAAAAAGAACACACACGGGAAACTGGGTTCGAGAAAACGTTTGGGATTCGCTACATGCCACTGCGATGAAGAAACAAAGTTGCAATACCAGCCAGGGGTGGATGCCAGTCCAATCTCTCTCACTCCTAGGATGTCTTACAGACTGCCAGGGTTGTCACGCCATGCATTTGGCAATCCAAGACGAAGAAATTTTGAATACTCAGGCCCAAGTCAGGCGCACAGAAGTAATGTGCCTGGCGGAGTCGGGAGCGAAAATACAAAGTCGAAAGTTCCCACTCATCTCGGGAAAACATCGGAAAGAAGTTGTCATGCTGGGCTCAGAGGAGTCCCTGGCTAGGTTTGAAGGGGAGGAAACGAGTGGCGGCTAACTCTTCAACTTTGCATGTAAGGCCCAAGTCGCCCGTGTGGCTGGCTTCCTTGGAATGGCGCTTACAAAAGAAGAGGATACTCGAGCGTGAGACTAGCCAAATTTCTTGGTTTTCCACTAGAGCCTTCGTTTCTTACGCGTGATCAAGCTAGATTAGGCGGAATGGAGACCGGCAGGGTCTCTTCTATATACAGGGCTTGGATTGTTATTGTCCCGCTGACCGTCCGGGCGCAGCACGGGTGTGCGGCAGGTAGCGACTTCTAGGGAATGCCTTTTCCCTCGACGACCTTCTCGCCATCTTCAGAGAATTTGACGTTCTCCTAGATCCAGAAGGGTGGTCAAGGGTTTGCATCGGGAAACACTCGAATAAAAAATGGCGCACCGCATGCCCAGTTGACTTGCCAATGTATTTCGTATGCGCTGGCCCCCAACAAATCCTTTGGTTAGCAGTGCGGCGGACAACACTACGATAGCACGAGGGGATACCCACTCCCGTAGGCGACCAACTGCCCCGCCGGATTGGTAAAATCGACCCGGGTATACGCCAGCGACCTCCCTGTAAAAAGAGAAGGAAGGGAAAATAAATTCACAGCAAGCGGCGCCAAGTAAACCGCGACGAGGAGAAAGGCTCGGGACGAGAAAAGGGAGGAACTGCGAAACGTACCCATCGCCGTAAGCGTCGCCGTGATCTTCAGTTCATCTCCCGGCTTTCCTGCTGGCTTCACGAAGGACGTCGAGATGTCCGTAGACACCCCGGTCATGTACTGACCCTGGCTCGCCACAGCAAGCGAACCGAGCGTATCGGTGAGCGACATGATCAGGCCGCCGTGCACCGTCTAGCCATCTTTTCTGTTAGCGGGTTTGAAGAGGAATTGGGAGTGCCGGATGTTAGAGACGTACGCCGACGCGGTTTACTTTACATGCGGAAGTTGCAGGTGAGCAATGAAGGTAAGCGAGGATGTGTGATTCACCGTTGTATGGCTCGATCCGCAGAGAGGCCTCAACGACCCCAGGTCTGGCGTTTAAAATACTTAACTGTTTTGGGGTCGGAATTGCTTAGACTTGACCCAGGAAGAATCAACGTACGTTGGGGAAGCACCGTGCATCGTGACCTGGTCAGGTTGAACACCGAACAGGAGAACAAACGCCAATTGTGAGAACATACCGCCGTTGTCGATAAAGGAATTCCACACCTGTTCTGGTGTCAGAGTTGACATCACTCACGATGTATACACAGGCTCACTCTGCGCGTAAAGCGGAGGCAGGCAGTCATGTTTGCTAAAGGAAACAAGTTCGATTTACGGCAGACTCGGAAGTACAGGATGGCATGTCATCATTCGTCGGTACAATTACCCATTGCCACTCACTACGATACACAGATCGCGGTCTAGGTCATGAATGATGTTTTAATCTCTGCCCCGTTTCCCCTAACCACCGTCCATAGATATCGGATGATGTAGTGAATATAGGGCACCCTTGTACATGTAGTAGTCTCACTCTCAGACGAGAAAAACGTCGGCCAAAGCATCGCATTGGCAGGAATCGGTAGATATAATGCAGTAACAACAATTATGCCTTCAGTTGGTTACGGAGGTTAACCTCCAGTCGACCCCTGGGGCGAATGAACTGAACGTATGCGCCATCCCTACACAGCCTGTATCAGACAACGATGGCATCGAGGAGGGGAGGTGAACACACTGTAAGACACGCTTATCCTCCTTCAACTTCGGGTAATCCTCACGGTTGACATTGGTGAAGCCCCACTTGCGCGAAACAATGATCTTTTGACGGCCCGGGAACTTATAGCGAGCGCGACGGAGAGCTTCTTGAATGACAACAGCATTCGACTCCTTGCAGCGAATGGAGAGAAGGATCTGGCCAATGTTGACACGGGCAACGGTGCCGTAGGGCTTGCCCCACGCGCCACGCATACCAGTCTGCAGCCTGCATTAAATAAGCGTTATGACAAACCCACTCTCTAGTCATGATAGAATAACGTGCCTATCGGCGCCAGCGCATGACAACATCTTGTTGATGCGAAGGACGTGGAAGGGGTGCACACGAACTCTCAAGTGGAACGAGTCTTTGCCAGCATTCTTCGTCACATACTTGTTGGCGCAGATACGGGCAGCTTCTAGCGCTTCGCTAGAAAGCTGCTCATACTCGTCCGAGACAAGGTGACAACAGAAGGGGAAATCATCGACCGAAGCACGCTTCCGGCCGAGATCAAAGATACGGATCTTTGGAGGGCTTGCGTCAGCGCTTTGGTGACAAGCGCAGCCTCAACGACGCGTACCTTCGAGTCGGGGACACCACGGTTGTACCTTGACTTGGGATAGGGCTTATTCTTGCAATAGCGGTAGCAACGAGCAGGACGGCGGCCCATGACGAACTCTGTATGGAAGTGAACGCAGTCGGTTAATCTGAGTGCGTCATCCCAAACCAAGCGACATAATCCACCCCTTTCCAACGAGGATTTCCGCCGAAAATCGCAACGTGGGAGCGTGAAAGATGTGGAGAAGTACTCACATAATGTGCACGTAGATTTGGGGGATGTGGGATTGAGACGAAGGGGGGTCGGCACTTTTGAAGGGGTGGGGACAAGGATGACTAACGCCAGTTTTACAGTTTGCTGACTGATGACTGACGACAATTATATCACGTGTCCTTATTTCTGCCGAAGAAGGAATATAATGGATGACGCGAGCCGTCGGCTCTACTCGACTGTCAGGTGCGAGTCATTTCGATGTCTCTAAGCAGTTTCTACACCTGTTTTTCATCGCATGAAGTTGTGATATTGGAACCGGCACATCGCGTATCACAGTATTCTCGACAGCAGCGCCCTAGATCGTTTCCTTATCGGCCTTGTTTGGGGCTTAGCGCTTATCCCTCCATCTATAATGCCTACTGTAGTCTGCTGTGGTTTGCCGCTATCGGCAAGTTTCTCTTCTGGTCATTTTCATTTTTTGTTGCTACCCGCAAGTTGCGGTTTTTCGCACGACCTGTGATCACATACGGTGAATGATGCGAACAATTGTCCGGGTCCAAGAGACCGACGCCAAATAATATCTAAACTGTGATGCAGCTTAATGCATGACTGTGATGAAGGTGGTTGATAAGCTCAGTCTTGCAACAATGCATATGTATTCTGCCATCGAGTCACGGTATTAAGATACCAACTAGGACAGTCGTCTGTTGCAATATTTTAGTGATACAATTTATAAGGTTATAAGGGCTTCACAAGTATGAAACGCCATCCAGCAATTAGGATAACACAGAGTTCAGAGCCCACGTCAACTCTGTCCCTGCAGCAGTTGTCGATAGATGTTACGGCGACACGTACGGCAAGAGGTGACAACTATGAATGGCGTCTGTGAGGGCGACTCGTTCGCAGTGCAGATCATGAACATACCCTAAGGAGCCGCGCCCGCCCCAGCCCTGCCTCGGTATCAGCCTCAGGGCAGTGAGACCGTCGGCTCCAGACCGCCGCACGAGCACGCTAATAGCATTCTGCATACACGCCAAAGACATCATCAAGATATCACCGCAAGCGGCGTAAGACCAAAAACGAGAGCCGTACATTCTCATTTTCTGCGGCCACGGCAGCGAGAGCCTGCAAGTTCGGTTGCGGGTGTCGCAACACGCCAAATTTCACGACCAAGTCTTCTCGTTGCATACCCTAGACACGCAGCAGGTGGTTTTAGACGCAAAAGTGAAACGCTGCCGCACACCGATTGGACAACAGGTGACGGACCGCATCAGCGGCGGGGCTACCTGGCGCCACGCCGTTTACCCTCGCAAATGGCAGCAGATCCGTTGATGTCGCTTCGCCTCCGGAAGCAGAGTCGGTGGCAGAACCACTCGTGCCACTACCTTCATCCGCACCTTTCTTGTCTGCAAGCGGCGGCGGCGGAGCTCGTGGGTAGACCGTCTCGAGTGTCTTGGCGATTTCATCCATGAGCGCTGCCAGGTCGCTTCTCAGCTCGATGATGCGCACCCGCGCATGGCGCACGGCCCAGACGTCGAGATCGTCGCGCGGGAATCCTTCGCGGTCGACGAGCGGCTGACGCATGTCCGTGTTGTTCGCTTTGAGTATCGAGCCTTGCGCCTCGAGCTCGGCCTCTATCGCGTCCTTACGCGCCATGAGGGTGCGCGCACGTTCTGCGGGACTGTCTGGTGGAGGAAGTGTGTAGCCCATGGTATTTAATGATTATGCTTGCGGTCAAGTTTCTGACAATGCATTACGCAACTCACAGCTTCAAGCGCTCTAAAGGCCGGCTCGGGCCGCTCGTCGTTCATGATTGTTCATTCTGCAGTACTCGTACAAAATTCGATTCTGAGAGCCTTTTGTGTGTTTACGATCATCAAAATTCCGCATTACGTCCTTCGCAACGTCGGTGAAGCTCATCGTCGTTGCGCGACGCGATGAACCAATTCCAGTCCAAAAGATGCTAATCAGTACCATGGCCCGCGAATGGGCTCGTTAATTTTGAGGCGCTCAGAATAGATCGCTTCTCTAGTCAGAGACCTCTCCTCGAAGTCTTTTCCCAGTCTCTCTCTCTTTCTTGTATTTTCCGGCCCGACAATCCTCTTCTTCGTGTCCAAGTTTGCCACATCTGCCGCACTTGTTTTGGCCAAGACGGAAATCCTCTGTATAATGACTCGGATTCCTCCGTCCACAGTGCTCGCAAAACATGTTGAGTGCCGGCTTAGGGCGTGCATTTAGATGCGTGAACCGATTTGCAAGAGAAGGCTTTTGGCGTACGTACCATACTTTTGGCTTTGAGCGACATCTGCCGTTTTCGGTCCTCGCGACGAACGTATTCCGCTCTGAGGATTCCGATTAATTCCTGTGACCGAACAACCTTCTTCGGATCATCGTGGACGAAACTTTGAACGTAAGGGTCGATGAAGTCGTCCCAGGATGGGGGTAGCGATTTGGCAATGATCACTCTGAAATGCGCCTCGGATATTTTGATGCCGAAGTCGCCCAGATTAATTCGGTCCCAATACAACTTGAGTTTAGTCAGATGTTCCAAAATGTCATCTCCATCGTTGGCGGTAGTATGAAAAAGGCACCGAAAGTATGAGATCATGGTGTGGTAGTCCTTTGGATCGTGCACGGCCACGAGGTCTCTCCACACTTCGTGAGCGGTAGTACATTGACCAATGTGGACCATCTGTGAGGGGCCAATATTGTTTTTTATAAGATTTTTTGCATAATTGTCGTTGAATGCCCAATTGTTTGCTCCGTTGGAATCGATGGTAGGGTCGGGACGCCAAATTTCTCCTTTGACGTATTCTGTGAGACCGCACACCGTTAAAATGTGGTTCATGCTTGTACGCCAAGAGATCCAGTTCGCATCATCCAAAGGATCAGTCCGAATGATCCTTGCATGAAGTCGCCTAATGCTCGCTTCTTCAAAGCGACTTGATCCCTCATTTTGTCCCCAAGTGGTCTGGGCAGATTGATTTTGTTGGGTGTGGTCCATTTTCTTACGTTCGCCACTCCACGCGTCGCACGAATAGGGGCTCCCCACTATCGTTGTTGGTCCTCCGTGTTTGTACTAGGGTGTTGTGATGCGATGGAAATTATGTATGTGTCCTTGATATGTTAGGCCACAAGGAATGGGAACGAAGATTTTGGGACGTGGGGAGTAAAGACAGGACGCCTTACCCCTATTGTTAAAGCGACCCCCTCAGGCTATTTGTATGGGTTTGGACATCGACATCCTAACCATAACAAGCAACGACGGCCGAACTGCGAAGGCCAGGCCTGCTGCGCGCCCACCAGTCCTTGGCCCGTTGCATAGGCGAGGTAGTCACATTTGATGGCGCAGGATTCGCAGATCATGATGCTGTGTGACAAACGCCCAGCTTGTCGCTTGACTAATGACTGGGCGAGGTCTTCCACTGACGACCTTCGGCATGTACGGGGTCTTGAATGAAGAGAACTTGTGGGTCTACCAACAGACCTACCTTCGTCCTCGATGGACCGTCTATCCCGACCAGGAAAACCTCTGCTGACTTGCGGACGACCCCAGAGAAAGACGGAGGAAACTCAGGAAAGCGGGAAATAAAAGTGCAAGACATACGGAGCGTCACAACTGCTCACTGAGCCACGCGACGCCATATAGCGCGACATGAACTTCCAGGATAGTCATCTGACAAGGCGCGCTTGTGCGTCTGAAGCAAATGATCAGCGCAGCACACGCATGAGAATAGTCAGCGACCATCTCTCAGTCGACGCGTGCAAAGCTTCTCCCTCCACTAAGCCACTGGAGGAAAAGCGACCGCCAACATGATGGAGAATATGGGTGATCCCGAGTCTTTCATAGAGAGGGCGGAGTTGCTTCTAGGAGCCCCGTACGGGTCATTTTCTCCCACTAACAAAGCTCTGCCTCAACTCTGTTGAGACAGCAGGTGCAAAGAACCCCGGGAACGGAGCATGGGACGAGTCATGATCTCCCCAGCCGATGGCATATGTAACATCAGAATGCTCGGAATCATCACCCAGTGAATTGTGCTCTAGCAACTTGTGGATTGCTACGCAGCGAAAGACCAAACAGATTGGGGTGAGATTGGGGGGACTACATGGTGTCTAACTTGAGCAAGAACCTGCTTAACAAGTAAAAGTCAGCATTCACCCTCCATTCTTAAACGCGCATCGTAATTAAAGGTCAGTGCGACTGAGGTCACTTGAACGCGACCTCAGCGGATAAGCCGGACGTATATCAAGCCACTTTCGAGATCCGCCGGAAGCGGCTCTCAAAGAGTCATATGGCCCCGACAGACTATCATCACAAGATACAAAATTGTATGAGATAGATAGAATGGAGGGCTCACCAGAACCAGTCGTCAGGAGTTTGTGATACCACTGATGCATAGTTGTCCCAAGGGTGGCCTCTCCTTCAGCTGTCTTCCTCGTCCGTGAGCTCCTCGTCTACGCGAACTCCGTGATGACGTTCCAGCCCTGGTCTGCGTGCCCAAGAACGACCATCTGTGTATGGCGGTACGCGAAAGGGGAAAAACAATGTGTAAATAGGGCTAATAGACATAAGTCGCAGCACAAGTAGAGGTACGATGATGCGTACTATCCATCTATTCCGATATTAAAAAAGAGCTGGAGATTCTTTGATTTCCTGTAGAAGTGAGGTCGGATGAATGATGGTTTTATCAGCGATGAAAGCACGAACCCAAGGTCGTAAGAGTTCTGGAAGGTCTACAAGGGGCATCAGACGAGTTTGGGGGGCAGTTAAAATCAAGGCACACCTCTCCGCGGGAAGAGGCGACCTTGCGATAGTACTCATGGTCATAACTTTCCACCGCTGTCTCCCCAATGGAGACACTCCACAGTTGCCATGCGAGCATCATGCCAAGAGCTAGGCACATCACAATACACACGAGGTAGATGATAGTGAAGAGGATGGGAGAGGTCCGATGCTCCCAAGTGTCCTAGAGAGGGCTACGCTTAGGCACACCGGACATAAGGGCTTGAACTCACATCAAAATTGAATCCCAGAGCCACGGTTAGATGTGGCCAACCAGAGCCAACAAAGCAGAAGGTAGCTATCGCGACGTACGCCCTGAACGATACCTCAGAAGGGGCAAACGGAAAGCGGAGCAGGTGAATACGAACATGAACAAGACAAAATGCCGTTCATTATGGAGGCCGACACACTGGTTGATCCCTGCGGAGGTTGAACATCGTGCAGAGCTGCTGAATGCACATAAGACACACACTAAGCGAAACGAGTAAGGCACGAATAGAAAACAGGTGTGGACATCTACGCACTGGACAATGGTGGTCAAACTTCAACACGCAGCGATTGCACACTCGACAATGGTGCGTCCTCTGCGAGGCATTTCCAGAAGATGGAGGTAAGACGAAATGACAGCATACTGCCTTACCTCAGTCTTGGTCTCGCTGCACTTGGGACACTTGGTTGAAGACGCAGGGGTGATGTTCAGATGCGACGACCAATACACGCCATTGGACAAAGTTCTACCGTGCGCGCGTCGTTTCTTTGCCCAAATGAAGCTGTGGCCCACGCGCTGAGGCGGGTCACCCGCAAAACCGGGAGATACGGTGCAGGAAAAGTAATAGTGGGCGAACAAGTTGATGATGATCAGAATGCACGGCGGAACGGACAGCCATGGCCACGGAATAGTAGGCAGGATGACGTCGACTGATTTGTGAATCGTTTTCAAGAAAATGAGGGGCTTAAAAATGATGAGAGACGTACGGAAGCAGAGTGTCCCGAGGATGAAAAGCACGGTCGCGGCGGCAACGAAGAATGGGCCGGCGGCTCCTGTGACCCAGTCTCCACAGCGTTCGATTCGTTTGAAGCAAGCAAAGACGAAGCGGGGTCGGGCACCGGGCATGACGCGTAATGGCTTGTACTGTGTAGTGTAGCACTTTGGTGTTTGTTGAGGTGATGCGAGCTGGACTGCATGCGCGCGCGTTTGCTGTGCCATGCCGTGTGTGCCGCTGTCCCGTCCCCGGTAATTTTAGAAGCCGGCTTCGGAGGGGCGCTCCGCGGAGACCGACCACAGTGGGTGGGAAGGGATCAAGGATTTTTTTTAGGCCCCCGGGCTACCAGAATAGTTGATTCGATGATACACCGATTTTCTTGAGACGGGTGTATGTCGCTCAAGCTCGACCGTCAGGCCTTTGGTCGGTTTTGTGCTCGACACCGTCAGTCGCAGCTCGGCTGAGCTTAGCTGAGGTACACCCTCGGCTAACAACCCCACTTGTCGCCGAACTGCGATTTGTCTTCCCTGATCTGAAGCCGGCGGTGAATGGGAGCCAAGCCCAGCAGGCAAGAACAATCAGAGGGCAGACTTTGGCGACAACCCGTGGTGGACAACATGCAGGCCAATTATATGCTCGCAAAAGACCCGCTCTCCCTGGACAGGATCAGGTCCATCCTCACCCGCCTCGAAGATACGATCATATTTTCTCTCATAGAGCGCGCGCAGTTCGCACACAACCCCAAGATCTATGAGCGTGGCGTCTTCAAGGAGCTCGAGGCGCTCCAGTTCAAAGGGAGCTGGCTCGAGTGGTTCTTGAAAGAGACGGAGTCTTTCCATGGTGCGTTCACTCGCTCCCAAAGTTACTTTTACTCACCTGTCTTGGATTCGTAGCGAAAGCGCGAAGGTTCACAAGGCCGGTTTCTTTCCCTCCCAGAGGCTCCACTCATCTGACGCACAGCGAAAAAACAGCCCGGACGAGTATCCCTTCACGACGGGGCTCCCCGATCCCATCCTCCCCCCGCCCGAATACCCCCCGATCCTCCACCCTAACAAAGTGAACGCGAACGCGACCATCCTCTCCTTCTACATCCGTTCTATCGTCCCGCGCGTCACCACCCAGGCGTCCCTCACCCTCGCGTCCCTCAAACGTTCAAAGGGCATCACTGGCGAGGACGAGCTCGAGGACGACGGGAACTACGGCTCGGCCGCAACCGTCGACGTCGAGGTGCTCCATGCCATCTCTAAACGTGTCCACTACGGTCCGTATATCCCTATCTCTCTCATCCTCATCTTAGCCCCCACCTCATCCTCTCTCCCCCTTTTTATGGGGTTGGCATAGGTAAATTCGTGTCCGAGTCCAAGTTCAGGCAAGACCCCACCACTTTCATCCCGCTCATACAGAAAGGCGACGCTGCAGCGCTCACTGGTCTCATCACGAAACCCGAGGTCGAGGTGCGCTTGTTGATACGCCTCCGGAAGAAGGCGATGCTCTACGCGCAGGATTTTGCCAGCGATGGCGAGCCATTACCCAGCTGCACGAGCAAGGGCAAGGGAAAAATCGATGTCGACTGCGTGGTAGATCTGTACGAAAATCACATCATCCCCCTAACGAAGGAAGTTGAGGTACGTCCAAGTCATGTTGTAGTCATGGTGCCACATCCTGACTACGGCTACAGGTTGATTATTTGCTACAGAGGTTGGATGGCCTATCGCAGGAGGAGATAGAGAAACTCGCAAACTCGAAGCATCAATGTTAGCTATACCTTTGCCTTTGCGAATGACGATTGTTAAGCCAAATGCACAGAGCAAGTGCAAAGGCCACCCGGTGATTGGCTTGGCAACACAGTATCCTCTGATAGCATCACACGTATCCAAGTTTCGCGTTAGAGCGACATATATTCGTCAATGCCTGTTAGAATCGAGGAAACGGACATCCTCAGTGCCCTAAATAAATACAGCAATGAGATGGAGGCAGCGATAGTACGAGGTAGCTGTTGGTAGAATGGGTTTAGGGAGAGGTGGACAAGGTAGAGAAAGAGGTAATGAGAGTGAACTCAGAAAAGGGCCGATGGTAGGAAATAATGTAGAGAAAGTTGGTAGGTATACACAGCAGACGAAAGTTATAACGGAAACGGTATCCAGATCTTGACTCGAACTATATTCTGAACTAGCCAAGGAAAAATTCACAATCCTAGATCTGGATAGAAATTAGTACTGAACTGATGGCGGGAAAGTCAAATGAAGACGAACCCTCGAGGAGTTTTTTGGTTTCTTCCTCGCCAATCTTCTGAGTAGCACGTCGTGCGAGTAGTTTTTCTGTGCGGAATTTTTCATACAGAACTTCACGCGTGTGCGTCTTGAGCACCTATTCACGAAGTCTATGAGCCACCTCGAGTCCCAAAGATCGACGCTGGATTCACCTTCATGTGAGTGGACATCACGGCAGTGCGTAGTGCGGCAAAGTCGCAGTGTGTTGGGTCTAGTACATCCACCTTACCCCAACGGAACCGCCGCACGAACACCCCCTTTAGGTCTTCCGGGGGCGAGGTCACGAGTGGCCAAGAATGCGCCTTCACGGCCGGCGTGACAGGTGAGTCGGAGTTTGACGGTAAGGACTGTGCGTTCTCGGATGCTGCATCCTTGATGCTCGCCTCGGCCGCGGGTTTGGGTCGGTGCCAGCGGTACTTCTCGGGTGCGATAATCGCAAAAGGCAGAAGCGGGGAGAGATCTGATCGTGCGACGGTAGACGCGGAGAAGCGCACATTCGCGACACTTTCCGGATCTAATGGGTCAGGTGATTGTGGCTCGCGTGCCTCCTCGGGGAGCTCCAGTCGCGAGCGTGAACGCGAGCGGCGGGGAGGGGCACTCTGCCGCCCGCTACGCAACGTGATGACGGGCCGGGAGGAGGGCACGTCGTCGTCGTCGTCATCCGACTCGGACTCCGTCTCTGCGCCATCTCCAGCAATGTCCCCGCTCCCATTGACAGTCGAAGCGTCGGCTGTCAAAACGCCACCGTCTCTGGAAAAAGAGGATTGGGAAAACTTCGTGGATTCGGGCGTGAACACCCCGAAACTGAGATCAGCTTCATAGAGCTCGCGCTTAACTGTTGCCTTGACAGCACGTAATTTGTCATCCGTAAGAGAATCTGCGCGACCAATGACGGGGAGCACGTTAACGCGCTGAGCGAGCCGTCGAATGACGCGAATATCTGCGGGCGACATAGTCAAATTGCGCGGGTTACTGTCGGTGTCAACATCCGAATCGCCATCATCATCGGTTAGTGGCGGCGTCTCATCTGGATGCTGCGCAGATACCGTCGTTTTGGAAAGTGTATTGCGGGGAAAGAGGTGACGACGAGAAGTGGATGACACGATGGAGGCAGGGTCGACGAGGTAAAGGCAGCTGTGAAACGTTTAGTTAAATGTGGGACACGCGGGCACTGCAACTCACAGATGCACATGTTCGTCACCCTTGCTCTGTCGCACGACCTTTGATTCCTGGGAACGATCAGTTCATTTACTCCCAATCACAAAGACAACATGGAAACGAACCTCACTCATAGTGTCGGCGTAAAGCCCGTCGAGATACTTCATGATGCTGGACACCTGCCTCTCCAGTTTGAGCTCACGACCGTCCTGGAAGTCCAAGCCGGGGGTATCGATCACAGAAAACAAAACGCGGTCGAAACGGGACTCGTGGATATCTATAGTAGCGGATTGGATGCGAGGGGTAGCCTTGACGCCGCCGCGCATAAAGCGGTCGTACGACGCGCGTTGTTCGGCAGTGGTGGTGGGGGATATGTCTGCTGTGTCGAGAAGAAGGCGCAAGAGGGAGGTCTTGCCGGTACCTTGAGCTCCAGCAACCTAGACCGCGTTGGTGAGCACGCACGGCGCGACGTGAGATGCGTTCCGCACACTCACCATAAGGTTGAATTTGGGTGGTACGCGGGCGCGACGCTGACCTACGCGGGTCGTTGGTCCGGAGGGTGTATGGAAAGCGGAAGGTGGATGAGACATATAAATTGAAGAAATGGAACGGTCCCCGCCGTCATGAGAACGTCCTGGAAAGCGACGAAAAGGTTTGTGAAATGAAGTGGCGCCTGGTTCATCTGGCTGGAAGGAGATGGGAGCTGCACCTTGAAGTTGGTGTTCCGGGGGAGGTGTGTGGCGAATAGCAGCGATATCGACGAGGTCCTCAGGCCACTGAACATCCTGCGAAGCGATATCTGGGAGCGAAGTCTTGCGAACGGGCTCTTCGACGGGCTCCTTCTCTGCTTTCTTGCGGAATCCGCGGAACATTGAAGAAAGAGAGATGGAGATGAAGAGAAAGAAGGAAAGAGGGTGATAAATAGAAAAACAACAGGGAGAGGATTTTACGGAGCGGAGAAGAATAGCGAGCGAGCGAATTTGCGGTCGAGCAAAAAACCCCGATTTAGTTGTACATTACATAACACAGCTTTTCTAACACACACAACACGCCAATAGAAAACAGTCCACAAACCTACGGAATCCCCACAACAGCGACAGTCGACGCCATCGACCCGCCTTCCACG
>Ga0137394_10000504_pt1 | contig 27287 bp, 35 predicted proteins | sample czobulk116metaG_FD_108278 | JGI IMG/M metagenome (GOLD analysis project Ga0137394, IMG submission 108278) | Vadose zone soil microbial communities from Angelo Coast Range Reserve, California, USA - czobulk1.16 metaG | ecosystem: Environmental > Terrestrial > Soil > Vadose zone | place: USA...
CAGGGCGCATTTTTACAATATATGCCGCGTGCGGTGTTCAGCATCATACTGTAATATCAGTTCTCTCGCACCGTACAGGTCCGTCCACTAGTAGTACTTTCACCAGTGGCGGGGATCGCTAAAGGCGTGCACTGCCCAAGCTCGGCCAACGTAAAAGTCATTCTCTTTTCGGTACGCACCACGCTGGAAAACCAGATGTGGTGTCCAGGTACTCGAAATCTTCGTGTAACGCAGAGACAGCCCACCTATGCCAGGCCAGTGATTAGAGCCTTGGGCCCGAGGAGGTATTCGTGTACCATGTACTAATCACAGGTATGAGGATAGTAACTGGATTATATTTCGGTGGAGGCTTGTTTTGTCTTTCTGGTGGTGACAACAATCGATGTTCATTGTTCTGCTTACCTCGCCATACCCACTACAGAACCCCCGTCTCCACCCGTGGACTCGCCGCCCATTTTGGTCACCCCCTCAACACCCGACTGACTACGAAAACCCATAATTATATTCCCATCCATGTATGCAGGGGTGAGGAATGCCTGGAAAACATCCGCCGTAATTTCGTTGATGACATGATTTATTGGCGCACAAGGCGGTTAACTCGGACGAGTGGATTTAGTACTAGAGAATGCCATCTACAAAATACGAAACCTGAATGAGGCGACAGGCTCGGAGGGGAGTTGTCAATTACTCGTGCCTCCAGAGTGGTGTTCTTCCTTCCTCGCGTCCGCCGGATGAGCCTCTGCAGCATCCCATATCTTCAACTGCTGCTCAAAGTCATCCCATACCTGCATGCCAAGCGCTACACCACCCAGCTCACCATCATCGGGACGTGTTTCATCAACCCCCTGAGTGTCCTTGTCCTTGCCGCCTCCTTTGGATTTGTCCTTTGCCGGAGGTACGGGAGTTACCGTCACGCGTACTGGCACGACAGCACACTCGGCGTATAAGGCTCCAGGCTTGAGCACTTCTTCTGGTGCCCGTTTTCGCGTGTCGTCTGGTGAGAGCGCGAGGTGCTTGAAAGGTGTCGGCAGAAAGAGCGCGTGCAGCGTGGACTGCAGCGCAGAAGTCGGCGACTTTGTCAGGATGCGGAAAAGCGGGTTGAGTAAAAAATACCTGAACCATGTTTCAGTCAAAATTTTCTTTTCCCAGCATTGAGCATGTGACTCACAGTATCAAACCCCCCCATGAGACATTGCCTCGGGTAGTGTCGGCGCCAAGCAGAGGCGCGATCACGTCTGTGCGACTTATGCCTGGCGACACGGACACAGCGACGATATTCGAACGTTGGGCCTTGTCGCTCACGACCGGTATGGACTGGGAATTAACATCAGTACGGGGAACCTGCGAACCCGACGGGAGGGCGTCCAAGACGCGTTGCAGATGTCGCATGAATACTGCCGTGCGGAGAGCACGGCGGCCCTCGGTAAGGAATAGTGAAGACGATGACGGTGCCGAAGATTGAGACACGGAGAACGCGCGCACTGCAGCGGCGTAAAAGGGGTTGATGAGTGTGACCAGGCGTATGTCGCGCTCGACGGGGGCCGTCAGGAGCAACGGGAGGAGCAGCGTGACGATCAGGAAAGTCGCACACGACGCGGTCCGCCGTTGCTCCTCCCAGTCCGAGCTCTTTGCGCGCGAGAACAGGTTCCCAATAGGCGCGTACTCGTGCGCAAATATGATCGCGTCCAGGCGCTGTTCGGACTTGTGATAGTTGGTGCAGAAGCTGCGGATCGATGTAGGAGAGGTGAGGTCGCACTGCTCTGCGTAGATGTTCTCATTGGAAGTCGTGCTGCGGAGTAAAGACACCAACAAGCCTGGAGCACCCGTATCTGGAGGCTCGGGTGTGAGAGCTATGACGTGTGCGCCGCGCCGAGCCAGGGATGTTAAGAGGGTTAAGCCGTTCGGGGTGAAGGCACCCTGAGGATAGGTGTGGTATTAGCAAGACTGCGAGATGATGAAGTTTTGAAATAGACGCAGCTGTAATGAGGATGGTACGGCCGTGAAGGTCCCTTTCCCTATCTGTTTTGCAGCCCTGCGAAAAGGCGTAGGCGGTCATAATGCCAACGACGGCTACGACAACATGGGTGTAGTACTTGGGTGGCAGGATGGTATTCCCAACAACATACAGAATTTGGAGTACCATATCCCCGCCTTAAACACCAACAGTCAGACGACTCTTTCGTAGGTCCGGATGGCGTGCCCTTGGGCTAGGCCGTGATTCTGGTCCTTTGAGGTGTTAATGCAAGGGCCGAGTGTTTGGAAAGCGCTTATATAATCCACATATGACGACTGTAAACCGTAAACGACTTGCGGCCTGAAGGGCGCAGTTTTATTTCTTTAATGCTGCTATCTGCTATACGGTGGAACCCCCAATACAGTATATATCTACATGCCAATTTTGCGTCAATCCTCGTCCCAATTTCCTGCTTGCTGGGGAATTTTTGGTCCACCTGCCGGCCGGCTCATAATGATGCTATCTACACTGAGAACCGAAACGGCAGCTTCAGTGGCTAGACGGATAGCCCACGCTTTGGCTGCCAATGAGTCCACGATGTTATGTTCTGTAGCATTCAGTGTGCCATCCGTCTCAGCCTAACGAAGAAAAAATGAGGGTTTTTCAGTTGCCACACGAAGTTGGCTTCAGCCGGAGGAAGGGCTGACCTCAACATCGACGCCCCAAGACTCGCCGCCGGCCTTTTCGTGCTTGACCAGTAGTCGCGCCACAATTTCGTTACCCTCTGCACCGCCATGGGCATTCTCTGCTAGTGTACGTGGGATCACCTCTAACGCAGACGCGAAGCGGCGCACGGCATGTTGCGCAAGTCCACGTAAGCCAGCGCCATACGTATCCACCCGACACGCGAGAGCGAGTTCTGTCGCACCGGCACCGGGCACGAGACGGGCATCTTTCAAGAGGGCTTTCAATGACGCAACGCCATCGTCCACGGCGCGCTCAAGATCGTCGAGGTGATTCTGCGTCGCGCCGCGCAAGATGATCGTCGCCGTGCGCGTCTTGACGCCTCCGCCGTCTTGCTCCTGCCGCAATACTGTGACGCGATCTCCTCCGATTTCAATCGTCTCGCAGATGTCGACGTAGCCCGCCTCCTCAGGAGTGGGTGCGCCGAGACGCGCGAGTGGAGTCGCTCGCACGACGCGGCAAAGTCGCCGTAAATCGAATTTTGAGAGTACTTTCAGGACCAGAATTTGACTCCGGTTGAGATAGTGGAGAGCAAGCTCTCCCACGGTCGTTCCGGCGATGATCACCCTCACACCCGAGTCGGCGAGCTCTTTGAATATCTGCGAGCGGGAGTCAGGGAACGGCACACATGCGCACATGTATGGATACTCACTTTCTCCATGTGCTTCTCTTCTCCCCTGGTGAAATTTAACATGTCATCGGCATTTTTGATCAAAACAGTGCCCTTCGTTTCCGTCTGTGTAATGTCGATGGGGTTCGTGAAAACTGCGACCTTCGCCTTTGTGACTTTTTTCACGTCGCCTGACCAGGATGAGACGTCAGTGCGAGTGTAGCAGAATATCAAGCGACGATGTACCTTCGGGTTCCCTACCAAATACCATGCCCTGCACGACTGTGCTTCCCGCCAAACTACCTCCCATGATTTTAACCACTCGAACATTATCAACGTTGAACGTCTTGGGGTTTTCCGGCATGACCGATAGCGCGGCCTCCGCCACAAGTCCCGCAAGGACGTCTTCAGACCCATATTGCTTCGATGCTATGGCGGGAATGACGGCACGCACAAGAGCTGGTTTTGTCAACGGTGATGGAAGCTCGCTAACCGATAGCGCTAGTAAAGAGAGCGCTCTTTAGGGAGATAGGATCGTCCAAACGGGGTAGCCACGCACATTCCAGCTCAGCTAATGCCTTGGTGCATGCAAGTTCATAGCCCTTGATCACCTCACTTGGGTGAAGACCCATGATCAACAAATTTTCCGCCTTCTTTAGCAACTCTCCGGCGAGGATTAACACCGTGTTAGTCGCGTCTCCCATCTAAGTCCAAGGTTCACGTTGGTCACCCGACATAACAGACAGATGCGGAGCTCACCTCCGTTTCTTGTGCCTGCGAAGCCATTACCAGTAACTTCGCGGCTGGATGTACGACTTCGATTTCGCGGATGATAGTGGCAGCATCGGATGTCACGAAAAGTTTGCCCAAGTGGTTGATGACGAGTTTATTTCGACCTGAGCTCCCGTCAACCCTTTCCGTTGGCGGAAAAAGAGAGATCGCGTACCATTTGGCCCAAAACTTGTCCTAACGAGGTTCGATAGCTCTGAGACGGCTTCGATGTTTCGAAGGACTGCGTCCTCGAGACCAGACATTTGCTAGGACAAAGATCAATAAAGTTTACCTAGCGAAAAGATTGTATCATCTCGTACTTTGTATCCATCCTTGAAAAGTTGGATATTATTTGCCTTTGGGACCTTCAGGGACATTGTGAGAATAGATGCGTTGCAACTGAGCTAGTATTCGCCAACAGTCGACGCGGCGTACAGGCCTCGATTTGAGGAGCGCTTCCCGGCCCGTAGCTCCCGGAGACCTTAGTTGTCACGTGTCACATTCTACATTCCGTTCAACACATCATTTCAACAGTATTTTAACCCTGCGACCACTGACTAGCTCATGCCTTTCAACTGTTGCTTTACTCTACTTTTTTCTTTGAAAAAAAACCTCCGCTGGCTTATGCGGAACTGGTGGGCTTCAGGACACTCTCGATCAAGCTTGCATCGCTGTTCTCGTAACGAGTCTGGGGACTAGTATTAAGTTCTGACGACACTCTCGGAGATGAAGCGGAACTCCAGATAATTGAGCGCCTCCTGGTGGAATCTGAGCTCATCTCTTCTGCGACTGGGCTCTAGGAACTGGGAACGAGCCTGTATGACCCCTGGTGATATCCAACTTGTAATAAAAGCGTTATCTCTGCGAAGCGGTATCATGACTGCTGTAATACCTGTCATTTGAGACGTCTTAAGCTTGATTTCCGAGAACCCTACATTTTTTTTGTGCAGATCTGGACCCCTTCCTCCCCTCCTTACTTACCACGGACAATTGCCCGTATCCCATCCTTTCCACGGTAGAGCACAATCTCTACTTCTATCCGCCCTGATACTGCTTCGGAGGCCACATTAACTGAGGAATGAGGAGTGGAAAGCGTGCAGTCGCGCGCGGCGTTCGCCCGTGTCCCCTCCATATCTCGGATGATGGCAGTTCCACTCCAGCTATCCTGCTGGTTATGTGTGCCTGCGACGATGCGTATCAAGTGTGTACTCCATTCGACGTTTATTTGACTTGTTTGGAAGTGCCAGAGATGCCAGTACAGGTGTGATGGTATGGTGTTACAAATTTAAGTGTGTAGTATTCTGAGGATGGCCATAATTTAGCTCAAGTCTATGCAAAGATAGACCCCGTGTCTCTTGCATAGCCGCTACTTATGAATAGACCGCATAGCTCTAGCTCGAGGCTGTGTGAGCTAGGGGTCTGGTTGTGGTTGTCTGAACAGCCACTTCTTTGCTCCCCAAGCCCACCACTTTCGTGGCGCCCTTTGCTTACGTGTTGCTTTAGTCCTACTTGCCTCCATCTCTATTCTATCCACACCATGTCTCTTGCATTTGTTTTCATTTCCCACTTCATCTGCAATGGAATTACCGTGGATGACTTGGGCATGCTGCTTGTCATGGTTGCTGTGCTCATTTTAATCGCCGGTGTCATATATCGACCTAGGGTAGGCCTGTTTCGTTTCCTGTGGGTTATGCGTCCTGACTTGAATCGCCTCAGGGTGTCTTTTCGTTTATAATCACCTTGATGATTCCTACTGCATACGGGGATGCACTTTTTGGTCGGGTCAGTACCATCTTTGGCTGCTGAGACCACCCGCCTAAAGCGACACTGGTGCACAGGACATGATCACCTTGGAGGAGGGTGCGATTCCAGCAAGCCGCGAAGACTCGCCAGGTCTTCCTTCCGGTACGTCGAGTAACTCTTGGCATCTAAAACTCCCGTATGAAAGATCTTGTCAGGCCTCGACGATGTCCCCGTTATCATCCCCGAAGAAGAGCAAGGCGACAATACGATGTAGCACGAACTCAACGTGCGGCTCATTTCCCATATCTCAAGTTTGGGTCTCAAGGGTGGAGACGCCCCTCGTAGCAGATGACGTCGAGCGATTACGCACTTACGCGCCGATTATCTCCTCCCCTTTCCCACTGGTTCCCTGGATTTTGGCAGTCCTTTTTCCCCCGTCGAAAAGAATTAAAATGCCGGACCGGAATTCTTGGCTAGGCGCCATTCTCAACGGATGGCGCCAGTCTATCCTTTGCATGCAGGCCAAGTTACGCGCCTAGATGAGCTGGGTCCATACTGTTCTATATCCCCCTTTATTCAGGCACTCCATAGACACCTGATCTTTCGCCCCCCTTCTTCCCTTGTTACACACCCCTTTTTTCCCGTATTAAGGGCTTTTTCTGCAACGGGGCTTTGTTGATTGTGGAACACCGTTAGTACCTGGTCGCAGGAAGTCGTTTATTTCCAGATTCGCTGCAGGGCCATAGGAAAACGTCTGTTCTGTATATGCGTATAGATGATGCTTATGGCGAGCGTGTTTACACCCTAGCTTTGGCTCTGCCTTTCTTGTGGTCCTCGCATGTAATTTTTACCCGATACAACTTGCGAAAATAACTCCGTTTATTCTGCCTCATACCGTGAATCGTGTGCGATCGTTGAGACATCCATGAATCTTGTCTTGAGTGGCGAGATGTCATATGTCCCTTGCGGACGCCCGTCCCCGAAGGTCTCTATTATTTGGTGACCGATACGTGCCAAGGGCAAGGAACAACACGTAGTTCTCTGCCCTGATCTTATGACACCACCGATGGGCAGAATATCTCGAGCCGTCTCAAGCCGATACCCTCATCCGACGGTCAGTCCTTATCCAAGGCCACGTCTCGCGGCGGTATGATAATTTTGGGGTGTCACAAGGACTACAAAAACACTAAGCAGGTCTTTAACCCAGGTGAGGCACACTAGTGAGATCTCTTGAGCCGTAGCAGCCATAAGGTACTAGACACCAGTATACTCCTGCAGGTATTCTGGGGAGACAAGTCAACAATCTCTTCGGTTCCAGGGAAATATACACCCACCTCGGGTTAATTCAAATGCGGCAAAGGTGCTCCCAGCGGCAGGAATACTACACATATGCTTAGAAGCGGATCAAGAAGATATGCTGCTGATGGAGTACCTTCGGAGGACTAGAGACCGTCAGCCACGTAGCCCGAGTATGAAGAGTGACGATGAACTCACGACAGGGTGACAGGCCACGAAACAAGCCAGCTCTGGAAGGACGCACATTGAGGAAACGTGAATGAAGAAGCGAGGGTGGCAGGTGCTCACACTCCGAATTCTGTGACGACGGCTTTCAGTTCGCTCGCGATGTACTGCACCGGTGTGCCTTTTGGGGGGACTGTGCGGAGTTGCACGCGTGACTTGACGACGTCTCGAAGGAGAGGGTGTAGGATGAGTCTGCAAGAAGAAGAACCGTAGCTGACTTACCCAGAGGGTACGAAGAGAGCCAGTAGGCGATCTGTGATAGGATTTGACACGATCTAGACGATGGGTGAGGAGAGAAGCTCGACGTACACCTCCAGTGGACCCGCTAGCCAGCAACGCCCATACGGGTAGATCGGGACCATATACGCTCACGAATTTTCGTTTCGAGTATTCAAACGCTGCGCAATTTTCTTGTACTTCCAAAGCGTTGAGAGCTCCCGGAACATACCTGTGTAGAACCTACGACATGCTCGAGTTCAGCCACCGCATATAGCCAGGCAGTCGTCAAGTCGGACAGAACGTTACGCCTCACCCTGCATAAGCCGGGATCTCTCTCGCCACGGTAACCTCACGACATAGAACGTCATTTCAGGCCTTATGGCGCACCCTTAGAAAAAAAACAAAAAGCCGACGCACCCAATAACCGCGCATGATGCCCTTCCGAAACCCCCACTCGGCCCACATCTCCCTCGCGACGACGCGCAGACGCTTGTCGAACGGATTCCCGTACTGGCCCTGCATCCGCACCTTGAACATCTCCACCGGGCTCGCAAGGACGGCGTTTGCGGCTCCCGCCATCGCGCCCGCCGCAGCGGTCTCCTTCAACGAGAGTTGTCCGAACGGCGAGATGATGCGTTTCGAGACACCGTACGCAGCAAAGAGCAGCGAATTGACGCCGGCGATCCCCAGGAGGGGGCTGGCCATCCCTTTTGGGAGAAAATCATGGTCGAGAGACGTTGGGAGGAAAAGAGAGGGGGGTCATCATAGATATGGGAGGGAAGAGGAGGCGAACCTTTGTAGAGTGCCAGAATGCCCTCTTTCCGCACGGTCTTAACCAGAATATCCATGGGCCCTTTCTTCGAGGCATAGTCAGAGAGCGTGTCGCAAGGAGCCCAGAGTGGGCGTGGCACTGACAAACATGCCGTCTGTCATCCATGATGAGGTCGTGAGCCTATCACATAGAAGAGTGAAACTGAACTGGGGGCGATTTGTGCGCGCGTCTTGACCGTGTCTAGCGGTTGTCCAACCAGGACTTGCGCTGCGCCCCCAAAACTGCCCGCGATAAGTTCATTGACAGTCTGGAGAGTGCTGTGTCGCATGACAGTGACGAGGCCAGGGTGTGATAAGATGAGCAGAGGCGACTTCGCGATTGACGCGACATTTTTCCCGAATTACGTCCACACGAAAAACAGATGCTACCGAATTCCCTGCTACAGACAGATAGATAGAAAGGAACATGATAGGTGATGATACTAAGTCCAATGCCATGTGTGTAGAAGCCGTGAGATCTAATGAAAAGAGTTGCAGTGTCCGAAATTGCAATAAAGGTACAGCATGCTGCGCGAAATTGCACCGAGGTAATGAGTGTGAAATGAACATAATGAAATATCGAGGGGAGAGTTGGAGACAGTATGATGCATTTTTCAAGTGACAAGCGCTGATAGCGAAGTCACCAAGCAGGCGGAAGCTCATTCAGAGAGCGTGCGGTATGTCTGCGTTCTCCGCTTCCGCCTCTTCGTCCTCCTCGACGATGGGTTCGTCGAATTCGTCGTCATCGTACTCTTGATCCGCTTCCCCATCCGCATCCGCGTCATCAAAGATAGTGTGGAACTACAAACGATGAGGTTTATATCTCTAACCTATCGAAGGGACGGTTCAAAGGACACCTACGTGTGTGACAAGTGCCTTCACCAGTTTGTTGGTGTGTGGCATATTCGACAAAATCATAAGGAAATCGTTGTGAGGAGCTCGCAGCAGGTTCGGACTGAAGACGATAGCCAGTGCGTCCGTTGTCATCTGGTTGTGCTCCTCGTAGTCTGTAACCCTAAACTTGGTTTAGCGGGCTATATCGCCGAGTGAGAAAAATATTCACTTGTCAAGGTGCTCAACAACACGTTTCAGAATGTCGAAGTTATGTCGAGGCAGTGCTTGAATTACTGTCCGTATTCGTTCTATCCTGGTATTGAAGTCCTCGATCTCTGCCGTGACAAAGAAATATAAGTCACCCGGTGATAGGAGCCATCGCGGTTGCCTTACGCGTCGCTTTGATGATATCGTGATACGAGTATGATGGGAACGCGGGTTCGGGAAGGACACGGAACCATGTCTTGATGAGGTCACAAATCGCATAGATGTCAGTTGAAGATGTGATAGGCCATAGTCCTACGAACAACGTCAGTAAAATTTTAACATGAAGGATAACGATTCTACCTCGATTCAACGCATTTTTGAGTGCATTTACTTCTGAGCTAGCGCCAGCGATGCGATCTAGCACAGGCCGTGAGCACATCCAAGGACAGCAATCTCGAGCACTATCACTTACAAATACCGACTTCTGTCAAACCTCTAGCCTCAACCTCTGATAGACACTTTTCCAGGAATGAAGGGATAGTTCCAGGTGGAATAGCAGAGCCTGCTGCCTCGCGCTGGAGCAAAAAATCGAGATCAACGCCGAAAACTGTTCGCAACCGTTAGCATTGGTCAAGGAAACTAATGGACAACAACTTGCCAGCCGTGGGATCTCGTGACGCGGTTGTTGGGCGATCATGAATATGATCTGACAACTTGGGCTTTGGTGAGTTTCCAATGTAGGTCAGCCTTCTCTTCGCAGCCGTCTTTGAGACATGGTCGATTGTACGAATCCATCTTGTCATATCCGCTTTTGTCGCCGCTTGCAGCAGATAATGTCCCCCATCTTCAGTATCGAGCTGGAATATGTAAGAGCGGTCGTAATGCATAGAATGCGAGATCCGGGCGTCAACAACGCTAAGAACCAACGCAGGCTTGCCCGTGGGAGTAAAGTCCAGCTCAGCCGCAGTACGTTTGGTTGCGCTGACGTCGACATGGTCCAGTGCAAAAGCGTTCGATATCGGACGCATCAGTTGCTGGAAGAAAGCCGCCGATCCACTTTTCTTTGACCGCTGCTGACGCTGCGCAGGCGTGTATTGCAGGCGAGTGTTCATCGCTTTCGATAAATACTCCTCCCGTTTGTCAATACGGTACTGCTCTTGCTTACGCTCTTTTTCGAGGCGCTCGCGCAGACTGCGATCGCGTTTGTTCTTCTCGTGCTGGGCCACAAGGAGCTTCTGGAATGGTCGCTGATTACGCTTCGGCTGGGGTCCCGCATGCATGTACGAGGCTTCCCAGTGGACATCCTCTCGAATGGCGCGCAAGTCAAACTTGATCTTGCTCACTTCTCTCTCGATGATGTCCAACCTTTCCAGGTCCCTCGGCTCGGACTCACGTCGGTGTGGTTCCCGTGAGGTTGACGCTGAAGGTAGTGAATCGAGAATCAAGTTACATAATTGCCTGTACAAGACGAATCAGTTAGAAGGCAGATTTAGTCGTTGTGAGTCCACATACCGGCGTTTATGGAAATTGACAAGGCCGCTCCCTTCCGCCGGAGACGTGAGCACATCCGGGAGGCTGAGTATCTCGAGGATGCGCTCCAATGTCCATCCAATATCCGTGATGAGATCCGGTAAACTGCGAGAAGGGTGATAACTAGGCCTGGCCAGCATTGTGACTAAACTGTCCGAACCAGTCTTCCGTGCATTAGCCACGTTGTTCCATGCTCGGCTGTAGATGCGGCTCTCTGGACTAAGGAGGGCAGAAGTTAAAATAAACTCAACGAATGTCCGGATGCAGCGTCGGTCGGCAGAAGGATGTTGTGAGTGATCGAAGTCGCTTCGGTCCCGGCAGACCTCCACGGCCTTCAATAGGAGTTCCATCCTAGCCTGCCGAGCTTGGGAACCGATGCGTGGTGCTACAATTTTAGATACAAGCCACTTGCGCAGAACGTGGTGCGCGCGCAGGCAGCTTCGCAGGCCTGGAGGAAAGAGGCGATAAAGTCGGTCCTGAGACAACTCAGAGATCAAGGGCGATTGCGCCACCTCCATCAGGTGAGAATAAATGGTTTGGATTTCTACATCTTCGTTGGTAGTGCTCGCGTCCCTTGGCAGGAACCAACCAGTTCGATCAGCGTTTTGTATCTCCAAGAGGTCTGCGGTAGCGAAAAGATCCTGCGGAGCGTCAGCAGGCCAAAAGGCTCTGTACCCTAGAAACTTACCTCTTCCGTGATGTTTCGGAAGGCTGCTGCGGCCATGCTGTTGAGCTCGTTCACGAGTTCTTCTGGCGTTGTTCTATCGAGATCCGGCAAGTCAACGAAGATAGGCACGCCTAATGAGGTTGTCCTGTGTTCTATTGGAGTTTTCGAGATACTTGGCCGCAGAGTCTGAGAACTAAAAATGGCCGAGAGGGTGTTTAATCGATCCCTCAGGCTTGACCAACTTTTGAGGGCGTCTGCGTCATCCCCATGTTGTGACTCGGGCATCGCATGGTCTGATGGACTCTCGAGGAAAGACTTGACCGCAAGATAGAGGGCATTGTCATCAAGAACATCCTGGGAGCCACCACCGCCGCTCAACCATTCACTAAGGACATCTGTGATGTCCCCACGAAGGTGAGCAACTTGGGTAAGGCTTGCGGGAGAGGAAAGGTTCGCATTTGTGGCACTAATATAGCGCTTTCGTAGAAGCTACAATCGGTTCGTTGGAGGAGAACGTAAGGATACAAGATCGACTGCGTACCTCGAAGAAGACTAGGGGCGTCACGAAGCTCCGGAAGACATTCCACCAAATCGACGAGAAGTCCCCGCGATCGAGCTTGGCATCGCGCGTCCTGCCGTCCTTGAGCGGCATCTCCCCATTGTCATCCGAGATGGCAACTGAGATGCCTGGCAGCCCATGCGCCAAGATATCCACCAGACGCTCAAGCGTACCGGCTTGGACAACAACTCGCACAGGATGTTCTGTTGGGTGCTCAGGAATCACTAGGCTGGTCCGAGCAGAGATGGAAGGAAGCGAGTTTCGGCGGGCAAGGCTTGCCTTTCGGTCCAGCCCATGAGACGAACCAGGACGGACGCGGATAGATGGAGCACGCGACATCTTCTTTTCCGCGGTCCCTCCTACACTCGGCTCGACTACACAACTTGGAGGTCGGGAAGGTACGTACGACGACGGTCGAGATGAGGTTACCTCTTTCCCGGGACTGACGAGTAGTATCAGCTCGCCATCGAATACTGGAATAACTGTTCCCCCAATGTCACGACCAGGTACGGCAGCTGGCGCGCCGAAGCTCCGCCTTCGAGGACCAAGGTTGATTTCCCCATTTCGTATGGTTCGCACATTATCTACGTTGAGCTGCTTCGGTCCACCACTTTCCAAACGACCCCGAAGTAGCTGCGTTCGGTTGATGAAGCTGACGCAGGGAAGGTGTTCGGGAAAGGACAATGGGACCAAACTCGCGCTTGTGTATGCTTGCGCGGTATTGGAGGACTTTGTCCAGAAGTGGAGCTCGTATAGGCCCTTGCGGCGGGGCTCTGCCGCCAAGGACATCGTCATGAACTGGTCGATGCTGTGAAAGGTATGAGAAACCAGCAGCGTTCTAGGGGTGAGAATACATGCCGAACGAACTTCCTACCCAGGCTACCAGCACACCTCTCGGATGAAGAAATCAAGCCCCAGGAATCCAGCAACGTCTGCACAACCTTCGTTCGACCATCTGTCCCTACACTCGATTTCCTAGGACATAATGAGAAGGCTGTGCGGAACCCCTCGAAGTCGTCCTTCGCGGCTCTCAGGAACAGTACAGCAAACGAGTCGCCTTCTCCCAGCTTTGCTCTGTCGATCGATGCGCGTATCTTCTCACACGCGTCACCGCCCCAGAACGTCAGTTTGTTCTCGACGGCGTTATTCCCAGCCTTCGCCGCCCAGGTCTCAACAATTGCACGTAGACCCAGGTCCACACGGCGCCATGTTTTGTCGAGCCGTGCTACAGGACGGGAGCACAGAGCATTGAAGATGGCACGCCACGAACATTCGTCACCTGTTACGCGGCACAGCTCACCTATGCGAACCCATGTGGACACCACCTCGGAGCGGGTATACGTGCGCGAGGTGCGCGAGGAGAGGTCTCCGGGTAAGGTAGAGGGATGAACACTGGTGGGGGAATCGAGCATGAGAACATGGAAGAGGACGAGCTTGGTCAGCCAGTGCAGACGCGCTTCGCTGCCGAGGAAACGTCCGATGGAAGAGCCGGGTTCGGCAAGAAGGTGCGAGGGACATGAGTGGCGCTCGATAGACGCGGGTATTGATACCAAGCAATCATTGGCAATGAGATTCTGAGGTAGGACCTCAAGTAGGGAACGATGGAAGACGAACAAGCTATGAGCGATATCTTGTGGCTTGAACCGAAAGAGAACATCTCTCGTAAATCCATCTCGGTCCAGAAGAGCTAATGAGATGTCCTGGCTGTTGCCAGATCCGGAGGCCCTGTGGTTCGCATCCAAGGGCGACTTTGACGGGGATGATGTCATATTTGGTGCATGAATGTGGTCCATCACCAGCGCGTCGTGTAGCGACATCACCCCACGATGATGATCGGGACGAGGGGAAAACGTGTCAACGTTTGGCGACACCGTGTTCGCATTTGGAGAGGAGGATAGCTGCATAGGGGATCGTGCGTATAATGCTTGCACGGATGCGGATGCCGGCAATGTCGGACTTCCGGGCAGGTCGTTGCCAGTTTGGAGGGCGTTTGGAATTGTGTCGCGTTGGAAGTCATTCCATGCAGCCTCGTCCGCTGGCTTGCCATGAAACCGCAAGTATTCCCTCGCGAGCCAAGCTACACGCGCACAGCTGCCCTCTTTTGTATCTGCATCCGCGCCGCTGATCAGATACGTACAGCAACGTACGAATTCAAACTCGAACTTGTGTGCTCCTAGAGCTAATGGTAGAGCAAACAGTATCGATAGCGCAAAATCCTGCCACGCGGCTAAATCAGCGTTTTGAGTGGATGATGGCTGCACGTCGTCGATAGACAGTATATCCTGGAGCGATGAGAAGGTCGTGGCAAAAACAGTCTCGTGGACGAGCGCCTCGAGAGTACCCTTCCCTACAGCACCATTAGTATCCAATACTAAATCCGGGTGCGTCCGTCTTCCCCAGAATGCACGTTTTCGCCTCGTTATCTGGGGCTTTGCATCCAACTTCGTCTTGTCAGCCGATCCTTCATCTTCTTGGCCTGCCTCGACCTCTTCCTCATCTGCAGGCACGATACCCACAGGAAACAACTCCTTGACCTCGGCGATCCGGTCATTTCGTGGCTTGTAAAATTGAAGCTTGGCCCCACGCAGGATAAGCTTGAACGGCTTCCACCCCTTAGCGGCTGCAGGTTGACCATACAATGTCCCACGTGAGTTGGGTATGGTAAAGTCTGTTGCGCGGTTCACAAAACCCGAATGAAAGGTGATCTGGGAGACACGCTTCTCGCAACTCGAATCAGGTGACTCAGTTTGAGGTGGTTCAACGATCTTCGGGGGTGGGAGCAATTGTGTATCGCCAATGGGCGCGGGAATGTTATCATACATGGTTGGACTCGGCGCATAAACCCTATTGCCCCCTCCTATAGCAAGCGATGGTGTGCCCCGGCCCATGCCGGGGGGAGTAGAGCCGACCTTGTCCTTCATTGAAGCTAGATCAAATAGTCTTTCGGAGGCATTCGAAGTCTTGCGTGAGGGACTAGGTGGGCCTATTTTGGAAGCCGACAGCTTTGAAGGAAGTTTCGGGGTAAAAGAATGTGAACGGACATGAAGCATGGGAACACCGGCACCCGACGGTGGTGTTGCAGGAGAAGGGCTCAGTGATACTGGTGAAGACGGTGCGGAGGATAGATCAGCGGAGGAACTGGTAGTGGCGAAGGTAGGGAATGGGTGTTGAGATTGCGGATGAGATACCGTCGGTGAATGCGAATGGCTAGGGCTTCCAGTACGATACTGTTGTATTCTGTCGTGGAAGTTGCTCGCCAGGGGAGACGAAGGTGCCGAGGCACTAAATTTGCCGAGTTCCTCGGCCGAGCGGGACCATGGCTTGAGAGAAAGGCTGCGCAAATCGCCTAGGTCAGCCGAAACCTTCCTGTCTGGCGATGAAGGAGAGTTGGCTAGACCATCTATTCTCGCCGGTGCATGTGCAAGGGAAAGGTCAAACACGGACCTGTAAAGAGAGACAATGGGATTATCGCGACTGCTTTTCGGTTAAATGGGTAATGAATACTGACCTGCTGGCACCTTGAGTGGGGGACTGGATGTACGGTTCACTCTGTAAAGACGGGAGGATAGGACGGAGGTCGGTGGGATGAGAAATTTTTGGTTTGCGGACAAACGAGCTGGTACTCGATCTGGGCTCAGAAGGACCAGAGGAGGGTGCGCGTTGGCCCGTCTGGTTTCTGGTAAACCACTTGGCTGGTTTAGAGAGTAACTGAGAGAAACCAGAGGGAGAAGACGCGCGAGGAAAGGCAGTAGTGGACGTTGCACCGGTGGAGGAAGGATCGTGTGGACTCAGCGAGTGAAGCTGTGAGGGATTGCGACGCGAACGCATGGTGGGGCGAACTTGTTTCGGTATATATGGAGAGCTATGCGCGAGCAAGAGAGCGCGTAACCAGTCACTTAAATGGTGAGGGAGGGGAGTGACTATAACGGATCCATTTGAAAGAGAACGCGGGCGGGTGCGCGGGATGCAGCGAGATAGCACCACGAGAATCGAATGGAAGGCAGTCAGGTCAGCGAAAGAGCGCGACGAAGGGGGATAAATACACACGGTACACAACAGATTGAATCGTACAAGTTACCAACTCGTGCCCTGGTCGTGACAAGAAGCGAGGGCCGCAACCGGGCTGAAAAGGGATCCGGTGCCGTAACGAGCGCAACAGAAAAAAGCTGGGTCGTCAACGTATGGAAACGAGGAAAGGAGCGAGGAGCGGGCAGAGAGAGGTGAAAAGCAAACGGATGATTTTTATTTATTATTTTCAACGACGGTTTTGAGACGATTACTTTTCGTTTTCTCGTCGAATTTTAGAGCCAGCATATCGTGAGATGGGAATATTTTCCAATTTTGGTCACAATCAGGCGACCTTTTCTATTCATTTCGCGCGCTTCGAATCTTCCTTGGCTGATTATGTAAGCATATTCCTTCCCCTGATCCTGATTTACATTTGCCAGCCTAACCATGTTCCTCTCCGAGACGCTTCCGGCCAGACATAATCTCCTCTTTCGTGTCTCACCCACGAAAAAAAAATTCATGCGTCGGTCCATATTACGAGGGCAGGACCCGGGAGAGATCTAACCCCGTTCTTGGTCCTGCAAGTCACGGCGGTGCACCTTTCAATCACTTCATAACTATGCCATCCGATTTCTTCCCGCCGTTCCATCATTTGTCTACTTTTGTAGACTTCCAAGATCGCGTATTGAATTACGTCGAGAAACGTAGGCCACGCTTTCTCGTCTGTCCCTCCTCTTCCTGCCACTCGTAACATAGCGTCACTTCTTTCAGGTTGTACTCTTTGGTCGTGTGCTTTTATTCGTGCCATGTTATCGATGGCTGGCAGGGCTAGGGCTAGGTAGGAGCGGTCCCTTTCTTTTATTCCCATTGCGGTATTTTTGCTACTTTGACAGAGTTTAGTTAGATCAGCCTAAACGGGGATACACACATACCAAAAGGCATGGTGCCGGTCAATTGTCCATGAATAGCAAGTCCCATCCCCAGGTTCGATCTCATATATGTACGCCACAAAACGCTGCCCTTTCAAGACTAATGAGACTGATGAGGACGTTAGAACACGCACCCGGAATCGCTATATGTGCTTGCATTCACTGATACGATGATAGTACTTGGTTTTCGAGCGACTAGGAAGAGTCGAGGTGACACTCACGAGGCCGTCTCGATTTTAGTCGCGTCATGGGTCCTTCAGATCCATCTTGGCGACCTAGGGTCGCCAGTCCCCGGGATGGCGAAGTCGGCGGCTATTGCAGGGGCCCAGCGAAGCGCCATTCATTGAATGACACCACAATCGTTGCACCACCGCCGTACCACATCATTAGCTCGTCAGAAGCTCCACGACGCCTGACGGACTCCGTGAAATGATTATCACTCATCATTTTGGCTACGTGGCACATGGTGGGCCGGGTCAACGCACACCCGTGCATGTCTTGCTATTTGCGATTGCTTGCGCAAACTGCCATTTCTCCCGTCGCCTGAGCCATGGTTTTTTGCATGCTCCTCCCGCTTGTCAATTGTTCTGGATATAAGATATACCGTATACTTTGCCACCCAAGGTATCTTATTATAATCGGAGGACGCTGTCGCGAGTTCACACGACCCGAGTTTTGTTCCCACACCCTCCGAACCGAGCCACGGGCACTGAACTTGTGAATGTGCAAGACTGGCAGGTCCATGGTATGGTATCCTAATATAGACGGTGTGGAAACGCCGAGGTAATTAGGAGTGTGGTCTACCGTACAGTAATATATTAAATTAACTCTACAATGACCTCCGACGCAAACTCAGCGCTGTCAAGAGTCCATTTTCCGTATTGATGTTGTTTTTCGCAGTACCCCCTGCTTGTTTTTCCCAAAGACACGACACCTGTCTGTCCACGCTCTCCGTTGCGAAGGAGACCATGCTTTACCCGCTATCTACGGCATGTAGAGACGTTCGCATTTCCCATGTATCTCGCTGATTTTCACACACGTACGCACGGGTCTGGGTCACGGTGGCCTTGATTCGACCTCGTCCAAACGATCATGATTCATCTGGACGGTGTTTGATTTCACTGATGGCCCTTCCACCTTCCGAGTTTACCCAACATTTCTTACGTCGACCATGATCCGCTCACGAACCCTCTCGGTGGCTTTTCTGCTGAGATTTTCGACGCTTGACCGCAGAGGGTCGTCCGAAAATCCATCAGACAGCAAGCGAGTCGGCGACCACCGTCAAAGTAGGTTCAAACTCCAGAACTGACGACGTAATGGCACATACCGCAGCGTTTCCTTCTACAGTACTGCATAGGCTACTCCGCCGAACCCCGGATTGCAAATACAGCGCAGTACAAGACACACCAAAAACCGCCCAACAAGCCTGCTGTACAAAGGACGCTGGCCGTATCCCCTTGTGGTCAAGTGGCTCCCCCCAGCCTGAGTTTGGTTCCTGGCTTTATCGATCTCAAATTGGAAAAACAAGCGCTCGGAGCGTGCCGCGAAGGCGTTTCGCGTTTTCCATCTCGTCTCTGTGAGAAGATGGAAAGGTTACGGATGCTGTACGACCATCATGCGCACGAATCTTCACGCCCCACGGTGGGGCATGAGCTCCCTTTTTTGGTATCGCACCCTCGAGGCGGCTTATCCTCATCCGCAAGGTTCGCGGCGCCTTTTTGGACTCGGCGCTTTCCATGCGTGCCACAGACGCCTCAAGGAACTACAGTAGGCCAGGCTCTATCCGCTTGAAACCCATGCGATCGAGACCGTGATCACGTACAGGAAACAATGGGTATCTCAGGCCTTTCTCGGCGATAACTGATCTTGCGTTCGGACAGTCATCTTACGTGGGTGCGTTTCTGCGTACCCGGTTATCTGGACAACGTTGCCGCGGTGCTCACTAAATGTCGTTCAGAACAGATATCCCTAACCCTGGTACCTACCCTCTCACCCACGCCCCGTATCCTTGACTCGAAGAGGATTCATTCCCAATCTGTTGATTCGATTATGCTCTTCCTCGTCACGCTCTGATGCTCTTCACCAGGCTACGACTCGAGATGTAATTCCAATAGGCAGTTCTCAAGGTAACGTGGTCGAAAGCTCGTCTCTCTTCCCAACTAGTTCTGTCTATAAAGACTATAATTTACTTGGTGCAACCTCAGAAACCTGTTCTTCATGTATACATATCCAACCTTTTATCCTGCTTACGAATGACAGAGCCTCATCAGCAAGTCTCTTCAATGACCACTTTCTCATGCCTTCGTGGCAAACCTCTTTTGCTGAAGGTCAACGTTGGCTTCGTTGGCTAATTTTGTTGTATTTCCCGCTTCCCTCCGAATTATGAACTCGATCATATTCTGTGAACATGCACGCCTTGTTCAGTTTGTCGTGTTCGCGACAGCTTCGGGGTCACGTGACTATGAAGACCGACCTGGTTGGCCGCAGCCGCAGCCGTAGATGTGTTGTGCACTGCGCCAGGGGCATCTGCAATCTTAGGTGCTCAAACCAGAGGGGGTGTCAAAACGCAGAGTCCTATAGCCAGTGTTCTGATCGTATGCAATCGGACGAATAAGTTATGCAGGCGGCGAAGAACTACTCTGTTGGAAATCGACGAACGTAGCATCCGCAGTGAAACGATGATGGTATTTATATAGGGTTCGATGGAATTGGATGGATTCGAGGAAGGTCGTGTCTGTACCGTAATTCCCTCCATCACCTTGTACAATGCGTTGAGAAAAGCGCGGGTTAGCCCAACCCAACCGGCGGCTGCTGTCCAAGGCTAAGGATGCATGCCGACGGGCGGGATGGACTGTGCACTATGCGTACTGAGCCCTCTCCTCGCTACGCCCGCGTCCCCTGAGATAACACCCCCGGGAATTTGCCGATACTCAAATGGAAGGACGACGGCGCGGTCAATGGCCACGGGGAGGCCGCGGTGTCGTCCTCTGAGCATGACTAGACATACTATAAGCTTAGAGAGTGGGCGGAACGCGCCACAGAGCGAGTAATTGGCCTGGTGTTTTCATCATTTCGTTAGAGGCGTACATGAGAAACGATGTTGGAGACGCACGTATGGAACGCCGAGGCTTAGGCCAACACCGCCGTAGGCGGAAACCAATTCAAAGACTACAGGGTGCCATTAACATGAGAGGGGGTGCACATGATCTTGATTTACCAATGTTAAAAATGTTAAACCATGTTGCGTTGTTTTCGTTCTCGAGTTGGTCACGCTGATAATGCGAAGGTTAGACTTAAGGGGAATGATGGAAGGAGAACAGCAAACCTCGATTATACAAACAAGGAAGAGAGCCAGTCCGAGCCACCACATATCTAATCGGGGGTGATAAAGTCCAATGACATAGTCATGAAAACGCTCTCATACCGAAGGCGAGCTGCTTGCGCGCATGCATTGCTAGATAATTTCCCCAGACAGTCGTTCTATCTCCAGAACTAAAAATTTCCTCATTCATCGACTCGGAGGAATCATTATGGTAAATTCCAAGTGATCTCTCCTCATAAACATTTGTCGAGCGGACGCTGGGGGAACGATATCTGTCAGAGATGAGAATACACATTAAACAGGAGGGCAAAAACCTCATCGCAATAGGATCTCAAGGGGTGAGAAGTCAGCGAATTGACGCGAACCCAATACTGGGGACTTACAGATACTAATATACATCATGATTACGAATAGGACCCTGCGTAACGGGATCAGCATGAAGACTGATGATGAGTTGCCCAACATACTTGACTGCTGGTGCCAGTGCCGAAAGGCTCACGATTGCGAAGCCCGCTGCACGCACGGCAGCGGCCTGTAACATTCCGTCTATGACCCGCACTCCGACAGGTATGGATTCGATGGCCTCGTTGCCTATATCCAGGATGAGAAAGCATAACCAGTCGGTCATACTGCAGGTACAATTCAGTTATGTGTAGGAGACCGTGCATATTCTCACTTTAAAATGATTAGCACTGTGAGAAGGAACCAAGTTTGATGTGAAGGAAAAAGATAGATGAAACAGCGTCTAGGGTGGTCCAGGAGAAAGTGCAACGTTTCGTTCAATCGGGACCTTTTTGGAATCAGGTTGGTGGTTATCCATCTAAGGCACGTATGAAACAACCCATCGAACTTGTAAGAAACGATACGCACACTGAGAACCGCAAGCTGAGGGTTATATGCTTGTAAGCCTGTGTGCTTGTATGAAGCAACAAGAATTGACGTACAATATAGGCTGTAGGGTGCCCGTCAGCTACGTTAACAAAAACCAATGACACTCACGAAAGCAGTGTTTCCAGCAAGGATCAGGAATATCATGGTGAAAATCATGGGATATGCTCTTTGAAAGGGAATCATAGACTGGTCGACAAGCGACATTCCCGCGTTCGTGTACGCAGTCACGACCTGAAAAGCCGAAAACCTAATAGTGACAGCAGATGAGTATTAGAGGAGGGGTTGTTCCGATAAAATGTACCATGCAAGAAGTACAGGTCGTTGTTGTTGTGGAGGACGAAAATTTTCCTTCCACTTATTCGTTGATATGTAAGGTGCGATGATGGTGAAGGCAAGCAGTTGCAGACAGACATGATACTATACCGAGGAGTGAATGAGTCCAGGTAACGCAAAAGCAAGCATTTAACACACGATGCCGACGATCCAGAGCAACGCATTCAGTGCCCTGAACTCTACCCCACCCAACTCTTCCAGTTGCTCTTCGGTCAGCGACACAAAAGAGGAGTTATGGCCTACAACAGCGTCGAAGGAGACGTATGGAACTGGCCTGGCCCTTTCAGTATTTGTTCGCATCGACGTGATGGTAGTTGTGCGCGGCATCGTCATGGTACGCGTAAGTCGCTGGTGAACGCCAGGCAAGAAGCGACGAAGTATATGAGATATGATCTCTCGAAGGCCCGGAAAGCCACCAAAATTAGCGTGTGTTGCGTGATGAACTGTACTTCGAAATGTGCGTATTGTTTCGGTTCGATAAAGGGGAGCAGCGGTAGTAGATTCTATTCATTGGGTCAATAAACCCGCAGGGAAGTGCAATGATCGGCGCACGAGTGTCATATCCTGTGGATGTGGAGAAGGCGTTCGTGGGAAGGTTTCTTTCGTTGACGTCAGAGGTGGGTTCCCCATTACGAGATTTGTCCCGGGATGTTCGATGACGAGGTCGGGGATAAGGAGCAAATTCGATGGTCTGTGTCCTGGTCGCTGGAACGCCAGGTATGATTCTCTCCGCATCTGCCTTGGATGCTGCGGTAGCAACGCTGGAGTGCCGCATCTGATTGCGAACTAGTTTGTATGAGGGCACGAACAAACTCGGTAGGCTTCGCACGGCTTACAATCCAAAGGTGCGGGTGGAATCGTATCTCGTGAGCCTGATGAATGGTAGTCTTCCCTGCATATAATTCAGTAACAAATGCCATCACAAAATGCGATGACGCCGTTCTTACGAGCGTCCCTTCGGGGATCGTCCGACGCGAGATTCCTCTGATGGGGCGGACTCTATTGGACTCCGGCTTCTATTTTCCCGACTTGAAGGGGGTTGTGAATTGTGCAGCCCCTCTGATGGCGACTGACCCAAGTTATCTGTCCCGATCACGGAGCGAAGATCGGTCGGACCCGCGTGGCCCTCACTGATCGACCCACTGGGATTCAACAACTTGGGCGCATCGTCTACGCGGCGAATCATATCTGGACGCAATCTTTGGGGAGTTCTCTGACCTTCAGCATTGGATGGGCTATTTCCACGAGGAGACGCGAGGTGGCTTGAACCTCCTGTAAATAGGGAAGCGATACGCGTGGTCAATCTAAGCGACTCCACCTCTCTTTCATCGGAATTATGTGGCTTCGCCTTGCGGATACCGGCTCGAACGATATTTTCGCAATGGATGGTGAACATACGCCTGTCACGTGACCATGAGCCCAACGAAACTGATGCCCCGAAGGAGCCAAGCCTACCTTCTAAAATAGACCACAACCCATGAAATCAAGACCTGTGTCGTAGTTGCGGTTCATGGAATCAGCCGGCAGTTCGTACTGTTTACATACCGGGTTCCCTAAACACATCTGAATAAAGAGAATCGCTTGTTGCCAGCCGGTGAGTGAAGAGAGATCGACGGATGCCAGACCGCAGACGGCCATGGCACTGACAGAGTTGAAGAGCGCGTCAATATACGTGATGTGGAAACGTCCATTACAGGCGTAGAAAATTCCTGAAGATACGAGCGGCATAAATGTGCTGTCCAGAAGAAATGGTCAAACTTCGATGCCATTGCGAACGGACGCAGGACAGACGACACACAAGTAAAGAATGTGCAAACGATAGAAGTTGAGACTGCGATCAAGGAATGAATAAACCCGTTGAAAGACAGTCTTGTCCGAGGACTCCCCGTCTCCCGGGGGCATATCGTTGTCGACAGGGCCACTCAGATTGTTGAATCCTGGATGTCAACAAAGTGCACAGGAAGGAATTGGGTTGGAGGCAGCCAGAGGTGGGGTCACCGTCTTGGAATGGGGATTAGGTCATCGCCAAGGTCACTGTATATCACGTGAAGGCCTCCGAATTTCAACATTTGTCTCGTCTGCTGCAGGAGGAGAAAATCCGTGTTTTGGTTGAGGGTATGCCTGATTGTACAATAAGGGAAGGCAAGAGGCAAGAGAACGCTAAATAGTCGGTCCATCACGAGCTCCGATCTAGATCGGATCACGGCATCGTCCACAACTTGACCTCATACCGTACGTATCCCGCATCTGGCCTGAGCAGCTCCAGTAATTCTCGGTGCTTAACAGCACACACGACCATGGCTGAGTCTGTGAAGGAAGTAATGAGTGCGAATGAGGAGAGAATCAAAAATCGCAAGCGTTTCGAACTTGAACTCGAGTTTGTGCAGGCCCTCGCGAATCCATTTTATCTCCATTCGTTGGCCCAACAGGGTATCCTCTACCAACCTGCCTTCATCAATTATCTCAAGTACCTGCTATACTGGAAGGAGAAAGACTATGCGAGGTTCATCCTGTGAGTTCTTTGGCTATGCCTACGTACAAATCCTCATTTTCACCCTCCAAGGTACCCACATGCCCTACATCACCTAGAGCTTCTTCAGCACGCAGAGTTCCGTGCGGAGATCATGAAAGACGAGTGGAGGGAGCGTCTCAACCAGAAGCAATTTGATCACTGGCGGACATGGTGCGTGCTACCTCCACAATTCGGGTCGCGTTGAACGCTAGAGACATCGGTCTCGCAGGCGAGAACCGCGCCATCTCAACCCACTGGCTGAGGGTAGCGAGGAGCAGGAAGGTTCTGTAAGAGATGCAAATTGAGTCGTCCGGACGGGACAATAGGACCCGGGGGCGATGGCCTTCGCAGACGGTACGCATCACACATCCTGTATTATTCACGTTCCACCACTAGTATCGAAATGCGTTGCCTTGTCGTATGTTGGTGGACCCCATCTTCATGATCACTATGTCACAGACTCTTCCGAGGGCTACTTCGATGCCAATCGATTTCCAGGCATGGGGACGCCACATATAAAACTACATGTTTACTTGGGAATCGAATGAAGTGTCTCGAGGACTATCCCTTTAGGCTCGGCTCCGGCCTTCCTCGCACCATAGTACCCGACCTAAGGAAAGAAGGAAAACGTGCCATGCTGCCAAGAATAGTGCCATTTATCATGATCTCGTGCCACTCGCAGGGTCATCAATCAGCCAGCCGCCATGAGTCAACGTGTTTAATAGGATCAGAAAGTGATGGTGCGCTGAAAGCACGCAACGCCTGGATTCCTGAAGTATCAGTGCCACGCCGTGGCGTACTTCGAACTGAACTGGTGTATTAGGTCTGTGATAGGGTGCGTTGATTTTGCTGATGTGGGAGCGAAATAGACGCGTTGCTTAGACTGCGCAAAAGAACCTCGTTGCGCTATTGGGACCTGAGGCCTGAGGGCCCCATGACAGAGCATGTTAGGTCAAGAAAGGCGATTGAGATATTACTCACCGCCCTTGCGCGGTGGAAAAAAGTCGACGTCCCGGGAAATGGCCGATGTCCTGACTCATGCCGTGTCCTGCCTGCATCTATGGCGTGACAACATCTCCAAGGAACATCGACATCAAACTCGAGGATTACAGCCGGGCCGCATCTCCCATAGGGCATTATGATCGCAAAATTGCTTGGGGAAGTTGTATCTGCTGAGACCATGTGATAGCAATTAGTGAGAGCAACTTGCGCGCATAGTGAATTATGGGGCTCTTATAAGCTCCCTTATCATGGTGTATCCGAGTCGTATTTTTCCTCAGGCTTTGTCTTGTCTTCAAGTTCAACCGTGAGAATACTGGATATGGTGGCTGTTCGAGGAGCCCCCACCTCGAGAGCTCTGCTTCGTTTCTGGTGGCCCTGCGCCTCGTATATGGGAATTAAGAACGTGGCTCAATGGTATCGGTTGTGTTGGTTGTGTGGAGGTTTGGAGGAGCCTCTGAGGAGCTGACATCTTGGGTTGCCGTTAGAGCCTGGTCACGAGGCTAGAATTTTCAGTCCTCATCGGCCTCATCCCCCGTTGGGCCGTAGTACTGTACTGGTACTGTGACACAGGCCCATGCGAAGCATAGAGTCCCACTAGTGTGTATATGATAGTAGACGCATGGCCAACGATGACATCGGTGAATATTATGAGGAAAGGATGGCAAGAAAAATGGAAAGTAGTTCGATTAGAGGGCGCTCAGCGAAAGGCTAACTGAGCACAAGGAGCATAGGGTAGGAGTACGAGAAATTAAAACATGTCAGTATGGGTATGGACGTTCCCCATTCACACAGTTCAGATATTGAGTTGGGAATGTGCGACCCCGCTCTGTGCCGCAGTAGACAGGATGGGAGAAGGATGACGAGTAGAAATTGAAAGAGCATCATGATCTGAAGGTGCATTCTCCTGGCACTCGGCCGGCGGGGAAGTAGCATACACAGTTGAGTTGGGTGACCACTAGTACTATGAATATAGATAAGAAACCCATGTGACAAGACGGGAGGAAACCCATGAAGTAAGTAATACATTCCGGTATGATGAACAAACATGGAAGATCGTGACGAAAAGACGGTAAGGGATATAGACTCAGTCAGAGTATGCGATGCTTTCAGGTGAGCGATTCGTACAGTAAGCTCAGGCTGATGACACAGGACAATCAGAGCAGCCCACACTACAACAGTCGATTGAGTTTATCAGGGTCCATTGTCTTCTCAGCTATCCGCCCACGCCGCTCCTCATCTCGGTCTAAACCAGAGCCCCTCAACAAGATGACGAAGTAGGGCCACGCTTTCGGTATATCAACCGCTAGGTCGTCCAAAACCTCCGCCAATCCCTTGAATCCTTCCTCGAAGATCGCAGGACTGCAAAGTTCCTTCTCACGCACACGGACGAAGAGCTCGCTCACCAGAACCACATCCCGTTCTTTCATCTCAATTGCATTTATGACCAGAGAATCCACGAGCCAATGACGATGTTCCGGTGGAAGACTAGAAAAGTACGACTCGGCCTCTTCGAGAATGCGGATGCTGAAGAGTTCTTTAGTGTCCTCTTGAATCTTCGCTTTGCTCTCTGCTTCTGACATTGCAGGGGGAGCAAGCGAACTCGTCGAAGGCGTATGGGACATCGGTGGGTCACGGTTCTTTGGGTCTGTTGCCTTCTTGCTGGTTAAGATGCTACCGGGGCCAAAGGATATCGGCGTCGCCTTGCTGATCTTTCCGAATTGCGAGAGATCGCCAGCCTTCAGCGGATGGTAGGTAGGAGTACCGGAACCAGCAACGGACGATCCATCAGGGTGAAAAGGCTCCGCAGCATCATAGTTGCCGTCGCCACGGGATCCACCATGAGACATGTTGGCATCCTGCCGCACGTGAGGATCTTTCTCTTGTGCAAGCCTACTCTCTTTGGCAGCCTAGACAAGTAATGTGTTGGTGCGGTGGCGTCCCCCGATCCAGTTCAGGAACATACCTCTGCATGGACTTGAGCAATCGTCATGGGGCCAGCCACCACCTTACGAGGAACCCATCTACGTTCACGGAGCTCGATGACATCCTGAGAACGAGCAAAGTCTGCGTCAGTCGGGAACATAAGGGACAGTGGTATCACTAACCTGCAGCATAAACATC
>Ga0137394_10000506_pt1 | contig 27212 bp, 33 predicted proteins | sample czobulk116metaG_FD_108278 | JGI IMG/M metagenome (GOLD analysis project Ga0137394, IMG submission 108278) | Vadose zone soil microbial communities from Angelo Coast Range Reserve, California, USA - czobulk1.16 metaG | ecosystem: Environmental > Terrestrial > Soil > Vadose zone | place: USA...
ATGTTTTCGGAGAAACGCCTCGCCCCTACCGCCATCGCTTTGAGCTTGTCGGGTAGTTCCAATGCCACGATGGCCGCAATCTCCTCTTGTGGATGGTGGCCAGCCCGAAACTCGGTGCCTCAACTTGTATTTGATATAGGATTTCGACCTGGACGAGCACGGCGATCCTAAGACTGGGAGCAAGGGCTGGGGCTAAGATGAAACATGAAATGTAATATATTTGGCCAACTATGCCACAAAAGGAAGCTAGGTAGGGCTCATGTGGATTTGACCCCATCATGTGAACTGGGACATTAAGTGGCCACATTCACTGTGGAAATGAGTTTTATTGCTGAGGTAAAACCAAGTGGAAAATGTCGAGTAATTGTACCCTAAGCAGACTTATTGAATAATTTGACCTTATTCCAAAATTCCATTTTGGGTGAGTTTTCTGACTCAAAAAACTGCTTGGTTTTACTGCCATGACTTTAATCTGATCTTTTCCCCACCGCACATCTCGCGCGCGCGGAAGGAGTCTCACGTTCGACGCCTCATATCATATTTTGCTTCACACGTTGGGCCTGTCAACCGTCTTGATGCCATGGCGCACCGCCGCGCACTGAATGCGGTCACACATAGGCCCTTTGCCCTTCTGGTACCGTCGTCCCTTTGTCATTTCATAGACATCCGTGAGGATTACCACCAGAATCACAGCACGACTCGCCCGGTTCCACACGGCGCCCCTCCGCGTGGCAGCCACGCACTGATCTGCACGTAACAGTGCCCGCTCAACCTGTGTGGCACAATGTGGAACGCGGGATAACGTATTTCGGATAACCAGTCCACACCAGCATGCCAGGAGGGTGTGTGTGACTTTCAGCATTGACACACCCCGGGGGCCTCCTGGGCCCGTAATTCCTTCCCCGTTGATTCTGGTGGCCGCAGCATACCGGCACCGATTGCAGAACTGAGCCGGAAGCACAATCTGTGACACTCCGGGCATAGTGAGGGGCCGAAACGTAGACTCTAACGCCGCCGAGTTGAACAACAGCACGACGTGCCAAACGGCGAATGTAGTTCAGGAGACAGACTCACCAAAGCAAGACTTGCGGAAGACTGGTATAGTCGTGTATCCCGCGCTCCGGATTCGTGAATACGCCTACCTCCGCACTCCCTTTGCCGTGAGCGGGTGGAGCAGACGTAGGTGGCAAGTGACGACTAGTGTATGGGATGTCACACTGACTCGATCCCTAGGTTTCGGGTGAGTTGGCAGTACAGTATGTGATGATTTGCAAGGCCAATAATGTGCCTGTTTATTTCAGGCGGCGTTGCCGCGGCTCCGCCGTGGCAGGTGAATGACACGCGACCACCATGTCTGGGCATCCAGACGACCTGCTAACCATTTTCTCGTGTTACGATAGCTTGACCAAAATCCCTAACTGTTTCAGGATTGGAGCGCTGCGCTAGAACCTATCATGTCGCATCAAACTTAAACACCTTGTTGTCGACTTGGGAGTAAACAACGGGATGACTGTTCTCGATGGGTCTGCTTGTAAGTCCTTCCTGGTGACACCATACTGTACTTTTCTCGATTAAAAAGAGGATTTCGACCCCACTCGGGCACAAAGTGCAGTGGCTTCTCGGCATAGGAAGCCGAAACGTGAGGATGGGTGTCAACTGAACCGTGAGAATGGGGCCAGCCGCCTGCGCTCGAGTCATAAATGTGAGCATGAATATGGATGGGCTGCGAGCCCGTAAGATGAAAGCAGGTTGTCCTAGGGTTGTACATTACACCTGCAGGGGAAAGTTTGCAGAGTCAAGTCGGGTGAATTAAACGAAGATACAAACGTGAGAAATCGACGCTGACGCAAGTGTGATCCGATTTGCCGAAAATCTTATCAGTTAACAACCACCCTCCCTGTCCTGTTCCCCCAGAAATGCCTCCTCAGCCCCCATCGCCGGTCTTATCTTCTTCTTCTACCTTGTGGGCAACTGGTACTTATTGATACTTTTCCCTTTATTTGTTCTTCTCGCTAATGTGTTACAATTCTGCTACCAGCTTCCAAAGAATGGGTCATACCTGCGAAGCCTAAACCTGGACGTAAGCCGAAGAAGGATCCGGCTTCAGTATCTGTCCAGCTGAACGATGTAATAATTTACGACTCCATCAGTTCTTGATAATACTCAAATGGTTGGGTTTAGGTGTCAGATGGCAGCGGTCGGCGCGTCCAGAACAGGTGTGGGAGTTCTGTCGGTGCTTTTCAAGTGTGACGTGCTAATGTCGTATTACCGGAAGAGCCGCACAACGCGCTTTCAGAGAGCGCAAGCAATCGCAGCTTGCTGAGCTTCAAGCACGCATCCAGCTCTACGAGCAAGGAGAGATCGAACGTAACGTCACTCTCCAAGCCGTAGCCAAGCGTCTCAAGGAGGAAAATGAGCGCCTCAGTGCCGACAATGTCCAACTCAGGGAAAAGATTGCTACATACGAGCGTGATCATTCGGCAAGAAAGTCCGACGAAAACAAGAGATGGAGAGACAGTGCGTCCGCTGGTCCCCACGATCAAGATCCACCGAACAAGAAGAGTAAGCTCGACGCCGTCAAGACTACTCCCTCGTTCCATGTTCCCTCGCCCACTCCCATAGCGTTGACACCATCCACGCCGTCTCTAGTCTCTTCTCCGAGCTCGAATATCTCGTCAGAGAACGGCGTGCCTGTCCAAACTCTGTCTCCCGCTCAAGCCAGTGTCATGTTTCCGCCGGCGGTCCCTACTCTTGACAGCATATTCAACTTCCCACCCGGCTCTAAAGCCTCAGAGTTCGGCGGTACTCATTCCATGGAGACTTTTGATTGTGGTCTTTGCACAGATGGCACGTCCTGTGTTTGCCATGAGATGACTCTCGATACGCCTACCACTCCATTCAAGACGGAAGCCACGGAAACGACGGCTTCCTTGGCTCCTATCGCTTTGCCTCCCGTACCCCAGATAGGCGCACAGTCTATTCTAGACAACCTCCCACCATACCAGCCCCCGGTCCCTCTTCGACGGCGTCCCAACGTGAGACCCCTCAGATCATTGTTCCCTGTCGTCCCCCTCTCCAACGATCTTTCATCACGAGTCACACCAACCCGTTCGGCGGACTGTTCAGGCGACCCATCGAACTGTTTGGCGTGCGCGGGTGACGTGTTTGGACAAGCGTTTTGTGCCGCTGTCGGCGAGTCCTTGTCTGCCGGCGGCCCGTGTGTTGATTGCCCCTACGGCGCTGAACACACGACGGACGGCTTACATTCGAACCTGTCCCAAGAGGGTGGTAACTCAGCGGAGACTATTCCAACAAGCGACGCTTGGCGGCAATTGAAATCGCATCCAAATGTATCTTTCGCCGACCTGACACTGCTAGCAGAAGTCGTGGCGCGGAGATCGAAGTGTACTGGTCCCACTGTAGTCATTTCTCCCCCGCCGGGCTCGGTCACACCAGAGAGAACATCTTCTCCTGTTCTCCCGAAGGACCGTCCAGTCGTGGGCGTGGATGATGACGTTATTCGACTGTCCGATCCGCATTCACACTATCATATGAAGGAGCGGGAACGTTCAGCATGTTCGTCCCCGCACTTGGCGTCTGAAGAGCTCGTTCGGTGTTCACGGACACGATCGGTTCGCGAGGTCCATGCGGCCGGCGTGAGAGAAGCACTGGCTCTTCTAGACTCACGATTTTGAGGTCATACTAGTGGGTAAGGTGTACCCGTATGTGAGAGCACGCTCATCACTCGTGCCTCCACCAATTAGGTTGGTCGATTACTTGCTCGCATTTGTATCTTCCCCTGCACGCATTAATAGAGTAATCGGATTTCATGATGGATGTGATTGTGATGATTCACGTCGTAATGTACCATGACCCTTAACATACATCAACGTCTCCCGCTGCGAGTCCATCCGCGATTTCTCCGTTGAGAACCAAGTCCTGGACAATTCCTTCAATTTGCCAATAAGTTCGCGGCGTTCGCGTCCTGACAGCTTCTTCGACGAAATGTGGCCATTGTACAGGTTCCGTAGATGAAACACGAGCATCTTAAGAGACACTCGCTCAAAGTCGTGTGGCAAGGGCGCAACTGACGGCCACAAACTAAGTAACGTTTGGCGTGCGAGGCGATAAGCTCCAACTGCAAAGAAGACACTCGTGATGGCGTCTACGACTGGAACGTCAGGTCTGATACCCGTGGCGACCATGTGCCGGAGGACTCGCATGGCCCGTTCAGTATTTTTCCGGCGCGCATAACCCACGATAAGGATAGTGTGCATGACACAGTTCGGCCTTGTCCCCCCTCTCTCCGCAGCATTCATAACGGCCTCCGCTGCGGTCATTTCGCCAGTTGCGGCGTAGCCCTCCATGAGCGCGGCATAATGGTATTCGTTGGGATGCAATCCCCGATCGAGCATCATTTGGAATACTTTCTCGGCCGCCTTCATGTCGCCTTTTATCACGGCTTCGTATCGGATTCGGAGGGCGAACATCCTGTGATCCGCGAGCACACCACGATCAATTAAAGACTGGATCGTTGGCCGAATACGGGCGATCTGGGAGGTGAAGACGGAGTGGATGCCAGCAGTTGGGTCAAAGGATTTGCCCACAGCAGATATCGACGGAGATCGGGTCTGAAAAGGATTTCGCTTTGGAGGAGTATTGTTCCAGCCCGATCGCTTGGCACTTCGAAGGCGGCAATGAAAACTCGAAGCCAGAAATTGAGAGAGGTTGGATAGCGATGGGTTGTTCAAGGAAAACCCATTGGAGAGACGAGTGGTATCAGCCACGGTAAATCCTTCAGCATTGATGAGGTAGGTTTCCAGGAGCGTTTTGGTGTGATGATCAGGATTCACCTGGCACGTCTGCATTAAGCGCAGACAGGCTTGTAAGCCGTCGATGCCACGTATGTGCAACAGTCCAGCGGCTAGCGCGTTGAGAATCTCGATAGTAGGTCTAGGTAACACTGAAGGTAAGGGTGACCACCCTTGAGACTCGGATGCGAGATGTATGCCTTCAAACATGATTTGAAAGTCCTCGACGTCCGCGCACACGGTCGAGACAACATCCATGGCGGCACTAGGCTTGCCAATGATGAAGTAGAAGCGAATGAGGGCCGCGATAAAGCGGCTGTCAGGAGTAAGACCAGAGCGTTCCATTTGTTGTAACAAGTCGTGTGCGGAAACCAGGTCGCCTTGGGTTGCTAAGTAGCGAAGAAGAATGGTATACGTGGCGATGTCGGGAAGGATACGATGGGAAGCATGACTCAAACTCGATGAGCGGATGAGGTCTGAAAGAGTAGCGTCTTCTTCGCGACGCAGAGGGTACACACCAACCCACAATCGTGACACGTCGAATGTTCCGAAATTGAAATGACGGATTAGCGATAACACACGCTCTGCATCGCGGGTATCCATTGAGAATTGAAGAAGGGCATTCAAGACACGGGTAGCTGTTTTTGCGTCTGCATCTTTCAGCGCGTTCAAAGCGCGTGTCTGGACGACAACATCGGGGCCTAGTGTGCGGTATGCAGAGACGACAGTAGCCTGAGTGCAAGTATCGATGGTGAACCCCGCTTTCAACATCTCTTGAATGACGTCCATAGCCTTGCCGATATGTCGGTTGCGGAGGTGGCCAGATAAAAGGAGATGATACGTCCTTCGCCTCGGGGTTAGACCTTCTTCTTTGAACAACCCAAAGGCACGATCCAGACGTGCAAACTGTGCCATTTCTATTAGCGCGCGGATGTGCCAGTCTAGAAGGCGAGTGGTGTGACGTCCCAACTGGCGTTTTTGAAGGAGAGTCAGCGCGGGTATCAACTTCCATTCTCGAGCCTCGGCAAGTCGATGAGCCACCGCCTCGTATACCTCCCTTCCTAAGTGACAACCGTAATGATGTGCGACAATTAGGATACGGAGTGCTTTGCGGGGGTGGCGAGTGGATATCATCTGTTGGGCAAGTCTTGACACCTTGCGACTGTCGGAGAACGCGCGGAGCACGTCGGGGTTTGCAAGGATGTTCATGTCTTTCTTTCCGGGGCATGGAACGGCAGTGGAACGAAGGTGTGAATGCCCTATAGATGAGAGGCGCCCTAAAGGGAGGTTGGATGACGCGACTGAACGGTGCTTGGTGAGTCGTGAAGGGTTTTGGGAAGGGCTGTCGAACGTATTTGGGTCGTCGTAGTCGCATGGCACGGGAACTGGCCACACCCTCCGTCGAGAAAGAGCAAACGGTCTCAGGCATGTGATGGGAAGGGAGCGGTAAGGGTGTGAAGTACGAGGAGATGAATGAATGAAAAGATCCGTCAGAAAGTGTACGAGCTGATGGTGAGACTGCCTGCTGCCACGGCCAACTCTCCAAAGCATGGACAGCCAGGTCAGACGTCAGGAGAGAACGGTGTCAAGACACCGTGTGTGGGCTGTGAACACGCCAGTGAGAAAGCGATGAAGAAAAAAAGAAACACGTGGAGGAGGGAAGGTAAAAAAGGCCTTACATGAACCACGAGGCAGATTTTGGGGGGAAATGACTTGACAAGAAAAAAGTGGGTTGGCTGTATGCTCGCCAGCGTTGACGCGTTGACGGACGGACAGACGGGTGCGGGAATGCGGGTGGAGACACCAACAGCGCGGGACGGCGCATACAGTCGCCCCTGACCATTCAGCGGGTATTGCCGCACCCTCAACCTCAGCCTCAAGTGAGATCCATTTAGCTGCCTGTTTCTTTTTTAAAGCTTAGCATGAAACCACCAGCTCGCTTGGACGCCACTAGTCTATACACCTAGACCAAAGCCATGCTAAATTTTATTTTCCTTTGTGGACCTTTGTATTCATCCAGCAGAATGGGGGAAAAAAGTGTCATGGCGTGGGAAATCTGTCGTGTGGCCCGTTCATCGGCGACGTGGCTGGCGGTGCCTCGGTTCAAGTGGTCGGTCACCTCGTGTTTATTTCCGCCCGGTTCGTGTTGTGTGTCCGACACAAACAACTTTTTGTCTTGTTCCTACAGCAAAAGATCGATGAGTCAGCTTTAGTTTGATCGTGTTTGAGCAAAACTCGGAGAGGTTCGGAGGATGGAACGTAGATCCCGTGTATATCGCATATCTCTGGACAGCTTGTTCCTGCGTTCCGGTCTTACGATCTACTCGGCAGGCGCCAGTCAGTCCGAGAGGCACGCTGATTTCATGAAACTCGCAGTCCACTTCTCTGGCGGACTATCGAGCAAGCAACCACAATGCCTGGATTCTCAACAATTGTACACACCCAACGCCCGACTTGACGTCTACTTCCGCTCTGGGTCACTTTACCGACGCAAAAAATTGTGGAATCGCCCATTCCCGCGGAATGAATCAATTCCGGCTGGCTCACCCCGACGCGTGTTTTGGGTTTCTTCCCAGGTCGTCTAGTGTTGATGGTCGCTCATTTCAGTCTTAATGGTCAATACCGTCTGCCACGAATGGCAGAACCCTGGAGCGCCCGGAGATCCGCCAGCCGATTGACTGTTAGACGCTCGAATCTCGCGTAATGGACCAAAAATCTACACTTAAGTTAACCGCCGCCTGCCCTGGAGACGGCGCGAGAAACCACAAGTTTCATCGCTTTGCCTGCCCCGAGCTGTTCGCCGTAAAATGTGACGCGTGGCAGAAGAATATATAAAGGTGGGATGATCATACCGTCTCCCATCGTTACCTCGCCATTCTCATGGCTCATACTCACACTCTCAAGTCGCACCTTTCGGTGCTCCAGACTAGTGCATCCCGTTTTGCCTCTTCGCCCGCCTTTTATGTACCTCGGACCGTATCAGAGTCTGGTGACGTAGCATCATGGGAGCCCGTCCCATACTCGCAATTCCTCCTCGACGTCGAGCTGCTCGCAAGGCATTGGGCTCGTGTACTTACGCTCGATGGTATTCCTCAACGGTCGGTCATCGGCATGTGGTCAGTCACTTCATACCTCATTTCACCGCTCGACGTCCAATAATTCATGTCGCTATAGGCTGACTGGCATAAGCTACATCGACCTCTTACACATTTACGGGCTCTCACGTGCTGGCTACATCCCGCAACTGTTTAGCATCCGACTGCCTAGCCCTGACGTCGTTTTTGAACTGCTTAGCAAAGCAAATGCCCGCGCGCTTCTTGCGGACCCATCATTCGCAAGTCTTCTCAGGCGTTGCCCGGTCCCGACACATCAAGCTGCCACCTCGATGTACGACATCGATTCCCATGAAGCACCCCTTCCGAGCCTTCCCACGCTCGGGGAGGATGATACCGTCTTCATCTTTCATACAAGTGGTTCCACATCTGGAACTCCAAAGCTTGTACCTTGCAGTTCGTTGTGGGTCGATTCCGCTGTCACCAAATCGCGTCAAATTGCGAAGCCCAGCGGTCGAACTGAGCGCGATCAAGATGTCACGGTATGGATGTGAGTGATCCGAGTTGATGCCCTTTGCGCCCAATTGAATGACCTTTTAAGGGGGAGCATGTGCCACATCGCACAGTCATTCAGTGAGTGTCAAATGAGGATCAACCGATCTGATTGTGCTGATACGCCCATGTGTAGTGTTGCTTGGCTCTATTCAACACGGTACTTGTACTGTCCAGCCCTCTAAGCAGGCATTCTCGTCGAATGAATTGTCCTTGATGATCCGGAACTGCGGTGTAAATCGCCTAAACCAGTTCGCGACGTTCCTCACCCAGCATCTTCGTAACTCCCGGCAAAACCCGAAACTTTTGGCACTCTTGCAAACCCTTGATGAAGCGCTGTACAGTGGACTGGCACTTCCTCGGGAAGAGGAAGAATGGGCATGTGCGAATGGAATCGGGCTGCGTGTGAGTTTCATATTATGGATTTTTGATACAACCTCTCTGATTTCCCACGAGAATCTCTTTGGTAGCACAGAATGTGGTGCTATGCTTCTGTCGACGAGGGGACCTGAAATGGTCCTCCAACCACTCGACGAGATGTCATACGCATTCCTTCCGATTGCTTCGCAATCCGTAGAGGGGACCTCCCAGGCGGAACAATCCATTGAGGCACCTTTACTCGAACTTGTCATCCTCGCGGAGTCACCGGACTGCCCGGATAGGTCTTTGCGAGCTGCCGATGGACACTTCCATACGGGTGATCTATTCCAAGAGGTCGGACAAGGCTGTTATGCTTCCAAGGGCCGAGATGATGACTGGATTAAGAGCGAGAATAGCCTCCGTTGCGACACAAAGTACGTGCCATGCGTGTCCCTTGCCATAACCATAACCATGTCTGACTGGTCTGCAGGGTCATCGAGGACAATGTTCGCGCAACCTGTGGTGACCTGATAACTGAATGTATTGTTGTCGGCAACGGTCGCCCATCGCCAGCGTTATTCATCGAGACGAGTTCAGACATGCCTCAACCCAAGTTGAAACGGGAGATTCTTCGCCGCACGCGACAGTTTCACTCCAGAAGATACTTGCATGAGCGGATCACCTCACCAGACTTGATCTTGATCGTTGAAAAGGGTTCATTACCCAGGACAGCCACTAAGGGCAACGTCCGCAGGAGAGCAACAGAGGAGGCGTATCGGACCCTTTTGGACAAGATCTATGGCACAGAATGGAGCGGTACATCGTAACTTGATTACCGTGGAGTTACCTCATTTCGGACAGTATTGACCACACCCTCCGCCCGCTATAACTTCGCAAGCATAATTGTATCTCCGACAGTACTAGCCATACCAGTAGGATTAATGCATAGCACTAATAGAGGCATTGCCTGTTAGTTTACATTCTTACGATAGTTCTATAATTGCACTTACTGCTAAAACATTAGACCTTTCAATATTATTGTCCTTCGCTGTCTGCGGTGTATGCAACGTCTGCCATGGTGATGATGACTTGTTCAGGGGTTATTTGCATATGGAGCAGCTCCAGCTCATTACGATTGACAGCAGTCTTGATATGTACGTGAACGTCAATGTGCCGTGGCAGGGTCACTCCTTGCTCATTCGCCACGCTGTCGGAGCTCAATGTGATTTGGTGGGTCAAGAAAGGGCTCGTGACATGAGTGTGATACGGAAACGAACTGGTCCGGGATGGAAGGACTGGTTTGTAAAGCTGAAAACCCGGGAAATTACTAGCCATCGAAATCAGGCCTGATCCCCAATTAAGGATAGCAATAATGGGATAATGTGATCGACGAAAACTCCACAAGGCCGTGCGAATGGCTTGATGGGGATTGTTTGAGGTTGTGGGCGGTGGTGTGACAATATTCATCATACGAGATTGTTCAGCAGCTAAGCGATCTGGCCAGTAAAAGCTACGAGCCGAGTCGATGGCGAGAAGAGCGATCTCGGATGTGGGAAGACAATGTCTGTGGTACGATGATAGATTAGCTAAGCCAGCGGCGAGCTGTGGCGAGGACTTTGGGCGGAATATGTGAACGTTGCGAAGAGCAACGGAAATGATCTGCTCCCTGATGCTTTCGTCACAGGAGTGTGGCAGACGCGCCCGGAGTAAAGTTTGAAGACGGTGGACATCGAAAACGCCATCTGTATCAAACACGACGGAGGCTTTGTTCCAGCCACCGAAGCGGTGAGGGAGGATGCAGGAACAAATGAGGTAGTAGAGGAGATGGGTCTTCCCGGAGCCTGAAGGCCCCTCTATCCCCACAACATCTCCACGATGGAGGGAAGACAGGTAAGAATGTCCGGGATGCGGTAAAGTGGGGATCCCGGTTGGAGCGGCGGCTGTATTTGATGCACACGAGACAATGTGATTTTCGCATAACAAGCAAAAAAAAAACTAACAAGTGGACCGCGCGGTGCTCAATAACTATCGGCAAGGTAAGTGACGGGATGTGTACGATTCGGAAGGAAAAAATCACCGCATCAAGGGATTCTGATTGAAACTGTTCAAAGTCGCACTCGCTTGTCATCAGATGAGATGATGGACAGATGTACACGTGACCGGTAAGCACCAGTGACAACCGAGGCGGTCAAAGCGAGGGCACAACGCACAGCAAGGTAACACAACGCAAAGCGTCAGGATGTCATCTGCTGCCCCAAAGGTCGCCGGTTTGCCGTCTTCTCGCCGTTCTTCGTCCATATCCTCGCATCATAATACTACGAACATTACCAAGGGCGCTACAGCCCGCTCTGCAATCAACCCTCGTGTTTCTGCTTCGCTCAATTCTCCGCGGCGTACATCTTTGAAGAGTTCAACACCTCCACCAGTCGGCCAAGATGCTCCGGAGGTTCTGGCTGCTTCTCTCAACCGGGAGATAGAGGAGAAAGAGCGGGTGTGTATTCGTGTCTCTTTCACTGACACTCACATTGTGCTCAAGTACTAGTGTTCGTAGCTACTTGTTCAATTGCAGAACAAGGAGCAGACTATCACAACCCTCATAGAAGAAAATGCCAACTTCTCTACGGCCTTAAACATGGCAGAGACACGGTTATATGAATTCTATACCGAGCAAGCTAGAATGGAAGAGGAAATGGCTGCCCGCATTGAGGTTACGGAGAAGGTTAGAGCGCAGGTCCGCGAACTTGAAAAGGAGAAGCGCGACCTTCATAGAAGATATAATGAACAGGTGGGCTCACAACGCTCCGCGTGACGTGCAATAGAGGTAAACATGTGTTCCCAAAGACTGCTTCATTCGACGCCGAGCGCCAGTCGTTCTACGACAACGAGCAACACCTCAAGTCCCGCATCCAATCTCTCACACAAGTACGAAAGCAACCAGTGATACCACCGTCACCAACCGTGGCAGAAATGCCGGAAACAGACACTGAGGAAGAAGAGGAAGAGGAAGCCATCGAACCGACCTTTTCTTCTCAAGAGGAAGATGACCCTCACGCGGAACCAGCTGAGATGACAGCGCTGAGGCTAGAATTGTCCACCCTATCTACGTCTTATGCATCTATCCAGAGCACACTCGTCCTCCTGCAGACGCAGCTCGTCGACCTGAAGCGGGTGAACAACCAACTTCAGGAGGAGAATGAGAGCTACAACATCCTCCTTCGCGAGAAGACGCTAAGCGGACAATATGACCCCTTCAGGCAGGTTAGCGGAGACAGGTCCAACTTTGGTGATGAAGATAGCCAAGCGGACGAGATGGCTGACGTTCAAAGTATGCGAAGTGGTGCACACAGCAGCCAACTGGGCACTGTTGACGAACACCCGGATGAGGATGATTTGCATCCCGATTTTGGCGCCGATCATGGTGATCTCATGCATAATTCCGACGATGAGGGTTCTATGGGGAGAGAGGGTTTGAACCGAGGCAAGCGCAGCCGTCACGGTCGTAATCGCCACGGCTCACCGAGTTCCCCCCCACCTCGGGGAGAGTCCCTTGCTGGATTGCCTATCACTGGCCCTGGGCTCGATCTGGCTGCGGAGCTGGGAAGGGCCGAAAACAAGGACATATTGCAAGATCAAGCGGTGGACGTTTCTGGCCCGCCGAAAGACAAACGAGGAAAGAAAGGGTCGTCTGAATACAGGAAGGTTTCCTCGGCGGATCATGGAATGGAGCGGACGAACACCCTTAATGAGGTGGACAGTCTGCGAAACGAGATCAAATCACTCAAAGACGCAAACAAGGCACTCTCTCTATATGCGTCCAAGATCATCGACAGGATTATCGCCCAGGAAGGGTTTGAGCATGTCTTGGCCGTCGATTATGAAGCAAAGACGCCAGTGACCCCGACTGTGACCGTCGCTTCTCCGGACAAGAAATCGAGGCGACGAAACACGATGTCTGCCAACTCGAATTCCGAGCGCGTCGAAAAGTTGACCACGTTCGACTCATCATCTCCCCAAAACAATTCACCTCCTTCGCGAGCAAGCCGCCGCTCATTGTCCTTTGATTGGCGTGCCTTCTCATCTTTCGTTAGCGGGGATAAGGACAAGAAGCCCGACACAAATCCAAACCTTCGCCCTCTTACGCTCAAACCTGGAAGCGTCGGTGGCGCACGCAAACTCGAAACACAAGAGGATGAGGAAGACCGCAGGGAACGCGAGCGGCTCGATGCCACAATGAAACTCATGGGCATCGAGAAGTCTCCCGACCCTGGGCAGCTACCGATCCAGGAGACCCACTTGACGCCAGAGACACCCACCCCAACGGTGGAAAACGTGATGAGCCCTTCGCTCGCCTCCCGCTTCTCATTCTTCCGTCGTTCGACTGCACCCCCCCAGTTAGCACCCCCTCCTTCCCCTGCGTTATCGCACGGGAACCCCACCAACCTCACCCATGATACCCTCGCTCAAGCGCAGGCAGAGGAGTCGCTCGCCGCGCTTGATGCACATGAAGGCATTCTTAGAGCAGAGATGGCTAAAGGTGGTAATGGCGGCTTTACGGAGATCCTGCCTCGCCGCAAGTCGGGAAGTCGGCGCTCACACACTAGTGGAGGTGGGAGCGGCAGCACGGTGTGGAGCGCCGGAATGAGTCGTGCTGGTGAAGACGATTAGCCACACCGAAACGCCTCAAACTGTAGAATCTGAGGCACATCTTCATCTTCGCTTGAAGCAATATTGTCATTTTTACCCGCCTTCTCCACTGGGTCACGATAAAGTTACGAAACGCATATATGTTCGATAGGTACATTAAGAAATGTATACCCCCTACGTAGTTCTAATGCAAACAGAGTTCTGAAATGCAAACCTTACATCCTAAGCGGAAATCGGACAGTATTTGTTGAGACAATAGAAAGATAAAGGCCAGCCTAATCACCACGAAAGATGAAACCAGAGTGGGGTATGACGTTGTGCGTTGTGCCGACTGATGATACCCAACGCATTATATCATTATCCGCGGGCTACAATTTACGTTGTTGGACAGTACTAGTGCGGAATGAGTGTATGCGTGTCCGGATAGTTTGGAATGGATTTGCAGTAAACTCGGGGTTCGAGCGGATCAAGGGTTGACGAAAACGCTCGAGATTCCTGCGCAGCAAGAAAGTTTTTTTTTAAAAGAAAAAAAAAAGCCGTCGCTTCAGTTGCGGATCCAAGACGATGGAGAATAGCAAAAGGGTCGCGTACAAGGCACGTCGACGCTGCGACCTCGTGAGTGGGGTGCCTTTCCCTTCCCCGATTTGACCCGGCCGTGTTGTTGGCTGAGGCGTCGCTGCTCCCTCCCCTGGCGCGTCTGGAATGATGGTGGACTTGAATGTGTCGACGAGGTGTTTCGCAGACGCGACGCGTCTGGTGGCGGTGGCTGTGGTGATAACTGTGGCCGCGGGGACGTCAATCTTTCCCGCGGACCGCTCACTGGCGCTGGTCGTGGCAGCTGTAGCAACTGTCGGGGCGATGGATGGAAGGGCCGCCTGCAGCGTTCCGAAGTCTCCCGCCAGCTGCTCCTTCTCCTTGCGTTTCAGTCTGCGCGCATGCGATTTTGAATATGGTGCGCGTGACGCTTCCAAACCTGTGTGTGGTGTGGCCCACCCCCCGCCCCCCCATCCCCATCCATACATCATTCGTGTTCGATGGACGGACCATGCGATGAGCGTCACGTATCCGATCGCGACGTGCGCGTGGCCCAAAAAAATATGAAATAAAGTGACAATAAATGCGGGAAGGGTCGGTGATGGTGAAGCGGAATGATTATTATTGTCTGTGAGTGGGTCGAAGATAGGCGCCACATACGTTCGATGAAGAGTTCGTGCTTGAGGATCCGCCTCTGTTTCTTGTTTGGGGCATCCACATCTACGGAATGTAATATTTCATCTGCCTTGAAAATGAAAATCATCGAGATTGTGGTCGGCGTGATGGGCCATTTGTTCACGTACAGGGACTTCTTTGAGTGCTCCGACATCAAGGTGTTGCACGGCGTTATCTTGAACCGCGAAGGTGCGATTAACGGGTTTCACGGACGCAGTGTGAACGCGGGAGATAGAGCGTTGTGAACGGACTTTGGGCTGTGTTGATAAGCGCAGGTTTATTCACTCTGTGGTAGTTGAGGTACGGTATTGCTCACCATGATCTCCTGGTCCGATGAAGAGGGACGTTACTTGAACTGGCGTGGGAAACATGAACTGACCGCTAACTGACCGGACAAGGTGCACAACACAAGGTTTGTTCCCAACTTTCTATGCGATTTTTCAAACTGAAGTCTATTCTATTACATCTGAAATCTCATCCTGGACCCCTATATCAGCTCCTGGCGGTGATTTCGCGTCCTCCAGTCCGATGACCACGAAGCTTACTAATACCAACCCTGCTCCGAGCACAACTTGGGCTTTCACAGGATGTTGCATCCCTATGTCTCCCAAAACAGCCAGCGGCATGGTCAAACTAAGGCCGATGGTTACCACCAGCGGTGTCGTCTTGAGCATTGCAATCACATAGATGTAGTCGCTCATGAGCGTTATAGCCATCTATCGGATCATTGGCAATAAGTTTATGCGTGAGGTGGGTAAAGAACTTGATATCACTCACGCTAACCAGCAAACCGGCCACAACTCTGCCAGTGCTCGGCACCTCCAACCTTTCAACACCGGTGAAATGCAAAACGACGCCGATCGGCCAACACACAAGGATGTTGAACAGGCCGACAAATCCGAAAAACAGCTGCATATCAATCCGTGATTCCGACCGAATCCGAACCTTGAGCAGGATTACATAAACAGCATAGAATAAGGCGGAGAGCAGGGCAAGAAAGTCTCCCAGAAGAGTCCGCTGTCCACTCGGGATAGACGACAGTAGAGGACGACCCGAAGTCGGAGCAGGACGTGGTCGCGTCGCCGCCGGAGTGTCATCCGAGTCCGAAAGGGAGACTAAGACCACCCCGGCTAAGCTTCAAACAGGTCATGTCCTGTTCCTGGGCGCAAAATGCACAACGCACCTAGTAGCAACGGCCCCAACTTTCGCGATCGTGAAGTGGTCAACGTGACAGATCCGGCCAATCATTAACGTGAAGAAACCTGAGCTTGGACATCTGAGCACGACAAGCTATGGAATTTGCAATCATATTCCCACACACCGCTCGTGCTGGACAAGATTGTAGCGCTGGCCACATGGGTTAGGCCAAGACCCGCGGTTAGGGACCAATTGGCAAGGAACCAGAGGGAACAGAACACGGATGCGAGGTGAGCAGTCTCCCGTGTGGTGAGGGGCGGTAGAGCGGCAGAGGAGGACTCTGGCAGTACGTAGGAGGACGGAGGGTGTGGACTCTTCGAAGTGGATCACGATAAGGATAAGGATGTTGGATGAGGAATGGGAGGCCTCTCACCGTGTCGTGTGGTGTCTCGTCTTCGTTTACAAGTGGCTCATATTCATCTGAAGGACTATTCCAACGTTTGGATGCGACGCGAGTCGTCAATACCCGCACACTCACCCCAATCCACCTCTCGGATCAGGACCACCGCGATGTCTTCGAATGTAGCTCTTTACTAGATAAGGTAGAAGGTATAGCGCAAACGTGCTCGTTGAGAGGTACGTGATGCTGCAGAGCGAGACCGTGAGCGAGCCACAGCGGGAATCGAGGATAGGATAGCACCAACAGAAAAGGTTTCCCGTATCCCCCGAGGAACAGATCCTAGGGGCCAGCATACGAATCGTAAATTGAACAGACCAGTGGTGACTTTGACATTCAAGACGCACCTGGGTCACAAAATTGGAAGTCGTCCAGAGGAAGACGACGACGAGGAGCAGACATATGCCAACGATGTAGTCTCTCCGACTCAGAGCGGGTTTGTGAGACGCAGGAGACTTTCCTGTCGCTGGGGGTTGTACGGGCAGAGGATCCATCTCTATAGGCAGGTCCAGACAGTGTTCAGGCATGAACAACAAAGGCTCGGGGTGGGCTCGGGCGGCCCGAGCAACACGCGCTAATAAGACTACCATGAATGATCTTACAACGTACACGATTAATATTGCGGTGTCCCACAGAATACATAGTATGTCCGAATGAACAACATTATCCCCTCATAGACGAACCACCCCAAGTCGATGTGTGGTGGTACTTTACCTTTTCAAATATTCGGTAAAGACTAATCACCAAGTTAAAACAGTACATGAGCAGTCCAATCCCCACAAGGACAATCAATGCCATCTGGTTATCGCACAGCGACTCTCCTGCTTTTTCGTCTCCGTCCGCCAAAGGGCTCGGAGGCCGAGGTATGTCACTGTACCACGAAATGGCCTCCGCGCCTGCACACGGAATGGGGGAGGTGAAGAAATTGTCGAAACAGAGGGATAGTGCGGCCGACCAGGCACAGATGAAAAACACTTCGAGTAAAGTGTGAGCTAACTTGGCTGACGTTCGCCAAAGACCGAGCGGTCGTCCAAAGTATTCCAGCTGTTGACAAGACAAAGCCGATTAGCGACCAACGATGTAGACATTTCACACAGGGGCTCACGTATACGGCAACCATGACATGAACCAGAGTTAGTGGTGTGAATATTACGACCAGGCTACTACGTTACGTTGACGCACGGTCAGCTCCATGCGCATGTGACAAGCAGGTGAGATGACGAACGGTGAGCTGCCAAGGGCTCCAGCAGCATTGTTATGCCTTTCCACCCTTCGTATTCGAATTGCGACGGCAAGGGCTGCTGTGGTAAATGTGATATTAATGAACCGAAACAGCTACCGGGTTGTCAGTGGGAACCGACAAATTCCGCCCAAAGAGCGTGTGTACTTTACCAAAGGGACATAGGTGTTATTTAACAAATATGCTCTCGCTCGCTTTCTTGCCCTTGGCCACCAACTGTCATTGGTAGTGCCGGCATCGGGCGAGTGTTCTTCGAGTGTTTCTCCATTCCGCAGCTGTTCATAGATATTCCGATGGGAGAGAGACTCGAGTGGCCTTGCGGTCCAAGGAGAGTCCCATCCTGGTGTCCGACTACGCGAGGGCGTGTAAGGAATGGCTGGTGTCGCGGGCAATGCTATGCGCAGGCTGCGATCCCGTGCGCGCGGCGATGTTGTCCGCCCTTGGTCCGTCGTCCCTCCGCGCGCCGGACTGTGATCCTCCCTGCTGCGGGCAAACCCAGCACTAAGAGACGGTGATCGGAGGATGCTAGGCCTCTTCTCCAGTCGGACCGTAGTAGAAGGGTCGGCGCCGAACAGATCCGATGCGAGCATTGGACGTCGGCGCGTGAACGGGAACCAGCGATGTTCGCCGCTGGTTCTCGCCGGCGTGTTGTAGTACGATGCGACGTCGGAATGATGGGCGTCGATTGGGCTACGCGAGCCGTCCGGAGATGGAGGCTCGTGGTTGGAGTCTGTGGGTGAGGGGGGTTCGTCCTTCGCCCACGCTGTGCGCAGCGGACAGAACGATCAGCGCGTGTGTGCGGAGAGGGGACGAGATAAGAGAGACGGGCTGCATACGGGGTCGTGTGACGACCTTTTCCCTGGCCGAAGCACATGCCTGTTTTCCTCGGGCTGTCTGAGATTTGGTGGAATTCGAAACGGACGAGTAGGCCTGTATAGGAGGAACCTCAGCCATGAATGAACGTAGTGATGGTGTAGCCGAGCTTTGGATGGGTGTGCCCACCCACTCACGATTACTAAAATACCATCATCATCACCATCGTCATAATGGCCGATGAGGCTCTCCCTTCCATCTCCACTGGCGTAGTTGGCTCTCGTTTCGTCTCACAATCCGACGTCGAAGCCGCCAGGGCTCGCAGGGAGGAACAGTGGAAGGCCGCATACGCCAGGTTTCTCATATTTTCTTTTCCGCAGTGTTGTCCTTCGTGCTCATTTGCCTGAGTCACCCTTCTTTCACCTCAGGCTAGGTCAAGAACCGCCGCCCCCACCGCAAGAAGACGCGTACGATGGTCGTAGTCTGGCAGAGGTCCGCTCCTATCTATCCGTCTCGTGTTTCGCATCTCCGTGTTCACCTTGTTCTCGCTAGAAACTCGCCGCCAATCGCGTAAGTCTCGCGCAATGGCACAACCCCGTGCCCCCGTTCCACGCCCTCATATATATCCCTATCTTCACCCCGACAAACATTAGGCAGCAAAACAGGAGGAATGGGAAGAGAAGACTAAACTAGCGAACCAATTCCGCGCCCTCGAGGAGGACGAGATCATGTTCCTCGACACCGTCAGGGAGCGTCAGGAAAAGGAGGAACGCGAACGCAAGGAGCGAGATGGCGAGGAGCTTCGGTCCTTTCGGGAGTAAGTCATGCAAAAGCAAAAGTATCGCGCTGTTATCATGCGCTCACAACGGGCGTATCCTCGATATAGGGCCGTTGCAGCAAAGGTAATTGTCAAAACCCCGCCGCCAGTACCTGCGATCGAGTCAGCGTCAGCGGCTGCACCAAAGACCGCATCGGCGCCTGCAAAGAAGCCGACAAAGGCAGCTCTCAAGGGAGTCATAGTGAAGAAAAAATCGAAACCTTCTCCTGGCGCGAAAGCACCTCCAGACAATGCAAGATCTGAACAGACGGCGCATGACAACCCATCCCCGGACGCGAAGCGTCGAAAGGTTGCCGTAGAGTCATGATCGTTTGTATTAACTATCTGCACATAAGTTACGACTTTCTAGTGAAACACGATGCTCGCTACTCCACTCCACGAACCCTGTCCATGCAACCAAGCTATGTCATCTTCGTGTGACAGGACCCGGTGTTGGCGTCCATCGCACACGGTTTAGGTCCTTATCTTTGTTGTTCTCCCAGCCCGCCGCTCTCCCCATTGCCTCTGCTCTCCTCGATGCAGCTGTGCCCAAGGTTGTCCTGTCGAGCAGCCTTCTCGCCGCAGGTGTAAGCGAGCCCGATGCCTCTGCGCGACGCGGGGTCCACGACGGCGGTGGCATATCACCCTTTCTGCGTGCATGGGCGGGCCCCAACAAGCTCGCTTTTGCACGAAGGCTCTTCGAAGCAGAAGACGAAAGCTTGTGCGATAGTAATTCGCGCCTGGTGGGCGCAGAGATACGGAAGGGCGTGTCAGGCGTCGATGCTGACGCCTCCGCAGGATCGTCAGATTGTGAGAGAATGCGAGGTGTTCCCGCGAGAGTTCCCCAAGTCATGAGCTGTTTGACCGCCGCTGGTCCAAGTTCGGACGGTGTAGGGGATGGAAGCGCAGGGACGTAGGAGAAGTTGTTGACTCCGGGTGATTTTGGTCTGTCTGTGGGCAAAGAATGATGAGTTCTGCACGCGCGCGCAACAAATACGATAAAAACGTACATGGTGTGCCTGCAATGGCGTTGTCAACCCGACTTTGGGTGGGACTGGGTGGTTCAGATCTCGCTTGAGACGAGGACAGGCCTTCGTCGTTTTGTTCCGCGAGTCGAGTGTTTCCATGCTTGATGGTTTTTGGAGGCCCCTTTGCAAACGGGTTCTTGGCTGACGAGCTGGACGGGTCGTAGGGAGACACATCCACTCCCGGGGAGAACATCAAGGAATTCCTCGCTCGGAATGCCCATCCATCCACACCTGCAAGCCTGGTGTCTTTCTTCGGCGCCATAACATCCACCATCACCTCGTCTTCCTTGTCCTTCTCCCGGGGCACGACCTGCTTACCAGCGACAGAAGACTGTTCAAGTTCCCCACCAGCTTCGCCCGTTTCCTGCTGCGTCCCTGTCTCCATCTCCGTCTCCGTCTCCGCCTTAGCGTCCTCTCCCCGGGCAGTGATGAGCCCCGCCGGAAGAGAAGGCGCCTCGATCCTCATCTTCTCCCTCACCCCCGCGCTCTCCGGCATCTCGATCAACGCCCTCTCCCGCGCCTCGAGCGCCTTGGCCCTCTGCGCTTCGACGCGCTTCTGCGCATCCCACGCCCAGCCGTACTTCTCGCGCCGCCGCGCGTTCTCCTCGTTCAGGATCTGCGTGAAGCTCGCGTTGTCTTCGGAGGTGTAGCGCGCCTGGAAGGCGTCCAGGCTCACGTCCGTGTCGTAGCGCGCGCGTTTGGTGGACGGCTGCTCGCTGGGGTGCGGCATGGGGGTCTCGGATGGTCCAACGCCGTACGGCGTTTCGGAGGGGGTCTGCCAGGGTCGTACGGTAGACCTAACGGTGGCATTGACGGATTCGAGATGGTGGACGCTAGCACCATTGAGTTGCGGATCGCGGGTTCCGAGGGCGTCGAGGTAGGAATTGGCCGCATCGAGATGCACGAGGGAGGGAAAGAAATCGCGGGCAATGATATGGGAAAGGGCAGCAGTATATTCGTCTTCTTCTAGGATAGCCTGACGGTTCAATGAACGTTTTGGGACCGAGGACGAACTCGATGAGGGCCGGGATAGTTCTGAGGACATGGTGTTCGACAAGTGGCAACTGACTCGTCTTGGCGGGCCGATGCGGCAATGGCATAAATGAATTCTGAATTTCCGTACTAGTAGTAACATATAACCATAACACACACAGAATCTCCAGCTACGTCGTGGTATAGAAGTGACCCGTAACTAGGTGCAAGAAGTTCCTTTCTATCGTATCAAGGACGAATGTTGTGGGGCGTCTGCTCTGGAGACAACATAATCGGGGGCATTAATCGTGAAAGCGTCGTAACGTTAACTGGCAGAAGGGAAGCAAGTAAAAAAGGCCAGTAGTGTTTGGGAAGGGATAGTAAGAAATAAAGGACGGGGCGAAGGAAGATGGAACACAGTATGGGCGCAGTAGGAGAGTAAGATATCCAACAGATACAACCGTGACCCGTGTCACAAGTGCATGACCGAGATCAACTGCGTGAGCCAGAGCGCGGCCGTCCCTTGTCGCGAGTATCCAAGAATCGGCCTTCCACATCAGAAAGCTCGGCACCCGCACTCCGACGCCCGCTGAGGCCTATACTGGGTCTCCCAATCCGACTCTGCGATAGCGGTGTTGCAGTTGGCGTAGGCAGTTTCGAATGGCTCCGGACTGTGACGTTGGAGTGTGGGATTTGGATCTGTGACAGCGACTTGCCACCGAATGACTCTTTACGTAGCGGGGTCGAGGATGAAGAGGTCGGACTGGGGGCTGCATACGATGCCGATGTTGATGGCGCGTGATGAGAGGTGCCGCTGTCAGACACGTTCCCGCTACTAGGAGAATCCCCTGTATTCGAACCTAGTGATGATCGCTTGAAATAGGTACCACCAATGCTGGGACCACTTGGCCGCTTCAAACCAGTTGCACCAGCTGTGGATGGGTGCGCATATAGCCCGGAAGTTGGAAGGGGAATGAACGTGGGTGTCGCTGGGCGCGAAACGGGAGTGGGTATCGAACTGACGGTGGTACTCGTGCTGACGCTGCTACGGCCCTCAGTGGAAGTCGATAGTCGGGACTGCGGTCTTCTCAAACCAGACGAGTGTACGTTTTGGGACGGCACGCCCGGCGTGCTCAAAGAGCCAGGGTGGGGAGAGTCTGCAAGCGACGCGAAGGCACGAAAACCGGCAGCCGAGGGCGGGCTGGATGCTCTTCTGTGTTCCCTATCTTTGGATTTGGTGGGAGAGGGCGAGTCTTCCATAATAAGGACCCAACCAGAAGAATTCGCAGGCGTTCGTTTGTTCTCGTCATTATCAGCGGCGCGCCGACTGAGGAGGGACGACCGGGAACGTTCATCTGGAGATTTGATTGACTGACTGCCCCCTGCCGAGGAAAGGCTGGACGACTTGGAGTTCGACGTTGTAACAGAAGGATTGGGCCGACTCATGCTACCCATCCGAAGTCGAGGAACACGTGTATGTATCTTCTGTTCCAAGTTTTTGACCCTCGCCCGCATTTCGGACACCATCTGGACACCCCGGCTCTTGGACGTAGTGGTAACACCACTGCTGGTTGTTGCTGAAGCTGTTGAGGAAGCTGTAGCCTGTGAAGTGGAACGGTTGACGATGTTCCTGGGTGGAATGCGAGAAGCTGTGGACAAAGAAGGTAACGTAGTAGACCTGCTCAGAGATGCCGGAGTCTGGGGCGAGGAAATCCTGTGGCGAGGGAAGGGGAAACCCGCGCGATGGAGTAATGCAGATCGTCCTGATTCGGAGTCCGCGGATGACGTGGACGGTCTTGGTGCACCCGGGACAGGAGGCAATTCACGCTCTGGAGGGAAGTCAGGTAGCTCGAGATCAGGAGGAGGTTGAGTATGTAGTAGATCGTCTTCCAGGGATTTGGATGCATCGGGGACTAGAGATGATGAACCTTCTGACGGCGTCCGGGCGGAGATAGAGGAGTCGAGTGTCTGACTTGATGCGCAGGCCTGTGCAGCCACTAGCTGATCTCTTAAAACCGAGATTTCCGCGTTGGAGTCTGCGAGGAAGTGAGAAGTTTGCAAATGAGCAGCAGCCATGTAACCAACCTCTAAGTTCGTCCTTTAGCCTTTGGCATTCCTCCTCGAGATGGGCCTTGTCGAGTAACTCGTGCTCGAGTAGAATCTTTTCCTCGAGGGCCCGTGCGTACTTGGCCTCAACATCAGATAGACTCGACGCAACAGCACGTTCGTTTCTCTCAAGATTATCGTTGCCCATCTCGAGTTCGCGAAGTTGAACCTTCATTTTCTGATTTTCCTGGCGGAGGGAGTCGAGCTCACGCTGAAGAGAAGTTGTAGTTGTGTTATGGTTGGTTTGAAGTGACATGAACTTGGACTAGACACGAAGTGAGCGACAGATTGCAAGTAAAAAAAATCGACGTGCCTTCCACGAGTCGCGTTCAGTCTCTGCCCGTTCTACCTTGACCTTCAGTTCCTGCTGGGCCTTCTCTGTTCTCTGAAGTTCCCGCTCCAGTTCCTCTTCTAATTCTTTACTGGACTGATGGAAGTCATCGAGCTCGTTCTTTGTCTCTGCAAGCATATCTGCGGCTTCATAATATTTTGTTTTCCAGTCTGCGACGGATGAAGGGGACGAGTAACTAATGTAGACGCGTTTAGGGTGGCGTGCGTAATGTGGTTGTGAGGACGAGGATTACCTGATACGGTCGCTATCGAGAGTTGCCATTATGTTCTCCTTCCGCAAGAGGTCAGAGGGAGAGAGGACAGCGGTCATAGTCAGACCGGATGGGAGGGAACGGACGCGAGTCGAGCTGAACGATGAACGTGAATAAGACGCCAGGCACTTGGACGCCCCCGCCCCGCTTGGGAACACGCTTGTTTGGCTCGTGTTTGGTTCCAGCCTCGGCATTATCGGCCCGGTGAGATCTACTACAGCAGTTGTACTCAAAGCCCTTCTGGTTTCGCACACTTTCGCTTCTCCACCTTACCCGTCTTTGGGCATCGCATCTCTTGCCACGACACCGGCTCCATCGTTCCACCTACATCAGCGTGTTATTAGCCATTGCCCATATTCGTCCCTCGTCACGAACCTGCCTCGCTCGTGGCAAATATCACGCCGAGGTCGTTGCGTGCAGTAGTTATATAGTAACTACGCGCATCTCCGAGGGAGATCTGTTCATTAGTGCAGCAGTCGAGCGAGACAAACAGAGCGTGTTCGTACCACTAAACCTTTGATGACATCTCCACCCCGGAAACAATCCCCCACCTTGACTTTGTCCTTCTCTGTGGCCCGAATATCCTGCACACGAATAACCCCCGTAAAGTCTTCTCCTAGTGGTAAAGGTATACCATCCACGACCGTGATAGAAACCGTTGCCTGCTGAGGAGACAGTCGGGTGACAGAACCTAATACAATCGAGTTCGGTGCAGGTGGATGAGGTTTCAGACGAGGTATTGTCAAACTCTGGAAGCCGAGACGAGCGGAACAGTCATTCAAACCGAACGGGGCACAGATGAAAGGAGAGACCGACGGAGCCATGGTGTAGCGGGGTACCAAAGAGACTTGCTCTCGTCTCTCCATTTCTGGCGTATATCCCGCTACCGAGCTGGAGTGTGGGTCCGCGCGGAAGAGGGACCGGTTGGCCAGGGAGTAAAGAATCGGAGGGCATGCGAAGTAGAGCCGATGTATATTCCCGCACTTGTCGGCTGGGGACCAACGTACTTACTAGAATCCAGTTGGGGATTGTTTGGTTTCCGCTCCGAAAGGTCACATAACCCGCGTCACTCTTGCGTGTTACTCTCTCCCTCCCTCCTCTTTTTCGCCATGCCTTCAGTTTCGCTGGCCCGCATCCTCTACAGAGGTACTCTGGTCTATCTCCTCTCCACGTGGATGTGGTTCTTATTTCTCCTTCATCGAAGGTCTTCACAGTTCTGCCCGCCGTCATGCCCTCTCAAAGATGGCAATGCCTGCGATGAGTCCGACGATGACAGAGGGCGGGATCTCTACGTGGAAAAAGGCAGAAGGAGAATCATTCTCCCCCGGCGATGTCCTTCTCGAGATCGTATGTGCATCATCCCCAAAACTCACCTCTGCGCATAACAATGCGTCATTGTAGGAAACCGATAAAGCTGTCATTGACGTTGAGGCGCAAGAGGACGGTGTTCTCGCAAAAATTGTCGTATGTAATGACCTCATGGTTGCGCTCGCTCTTCCATGTTCACGCGTCCACGTCATAGGCTTCAGACGGGTCGAAGAATGTCGCCGTCGGTAGCACAATTGCAATTCTCGCCGAGGAAGGTGACGACCTTTCTGGCGCCGTGGAGATGGCCGCCAGTGCTGCCAAGGAAGCGCCTTCTCCTTCCCCCTCCAAAGAGGAAAAGACCCCCGAGGCTCCCAAGGCTCCAGAACCCCCAAAAGAGCAGTCGCCGCCTAGCTCGGCGTCAAGACCAGAGCTCCCCAAAGGTGATCGCATTTTCGCGTCTCCGATTGCCAAAAAAATTGCTTTGGAGCGTGGAATCCCCCTGTCCAAAATCAAGGGCACTGGTCCTGACGGTCGCATCGTCCGCGAAGATGTTGAGAAGTACAAACCGGAACTTGCCTCGCCTGCATCTGCACCTGCGGACCAGTCTGCAGACTACGTGGACATCCCTCTGAGCAGTATGCGCCGCACGATCGCTACTCGCCTTGCAGAATCCAAGGTCCAGTCACCGCATTACTACTTGACTATTGATATCCAGATGGATAAAGTGCTCAAACTGCGCGAAGTTTTCAATAAATCCTTGGCCGACAAGGGGGTGAAGCTTAGCGTCAATGACTTTGTTGTGAAAGCAGTAGCGAAGGCACTCGAGGACGTGCCAGAGGCCAACTCTGCGTGGTTAGGGGATGTTATTCGACAGTAAGCCAATCGACGTCGATTTTAATATACTCTGAGCTGAAATGCCACAATTAGGTTCAAGAAAGCCGACATATCGATCGCCGTGGCCACACCAACTGGATTGATCACACCTATTGTCAAAGACGCCGGTTCAAAGGGCCTTGCGACTATATCCGCGGAGGCGAAGGCCCTTGCGAAGAAGGCTCGCGACGGCAAGCTATCTCCCCACGAGTACCAGGTATGCCATGATTTATTCTGGTTGTGTTCTACTCGACCAACGCATTCATATAGGGCGGCACGTTCACGATTTCAAACCTCGGCATGTACGACATCTCCCATTTCACCGCTATCATCAATCCTCCGCAGTCATGCATCCTTGCTGTTGGTTCGGCCCAACCTACCCTTGTTCCCTCTGCGGAAGACGAGCGTGGTTTCAAAACCGTGAATATCATGAAGGCTACCTTGAGCAGTGATCATCGTTCCGTCGATGGTGCACTTGGTGCTCGGTGGTTGACTGCCTTTAAGGGATACCTGGAGAACCCATTGACGTTCATGCTTTGAGCGTCCTTAAAAGCGCTGGGCTTGTAGATCATCTCCCTGTGCCCGTATAGATTTTTATATCCTCACTTACGCGCTAATTCACATTCGTGCTCTGATCGTATCTATCCTCTGGCAATGACTCACATACTTTTAAGATTGCATGGGTTACGAAGGATTTAGTTCGTAATCCTGAACGAGTTCAGCAGTGACGGCTCTGATTGCACCGAGCATCAACCCCAGCCAAAAACGCGTGAATTGAGGCGGATTGCGTAAATGATCGATTGAGTTCGATATAAAATACGGAATTCAAGTGCGTACTTCGAATTATATGCTACTAGACCAGTCTTCCGCAAGTCTTGCTTTGGTGAGTCTGTCTCCTGAACCACATTCGCCGTTTGGCACGTCGTGCTGTTGTCCAACTCGGCGGCGTTAGAGTCAACGTTTCGGCCCCTCACTATGCCCGGAGTGTCACAGATTGTGCTTCCGGCTCAGTTTTGCATTCGGTGCCAGTATGCTGCGGCCACCAGAAACAACGGGGAGGGAATTACGGGCCCGGGACGACGGTACCAGATGGGCAAAGGGGCATGTGTCACCGCATTCAGTGCGCGGCGGTGCGCCATGGCATCAAGACAGGCCCAACGTGTGAAGCAAAATATGATATAAGGCGTCGAACGTGAGACTCCTTCCGCGCGCGCGAGATGTGCGGTGGGG
>Ga0137394_10000507_pt1 | contig 27205 bp, 27 predicted proteins | sample czobulk116metaG_FD_108278 | JGI IMG/M metagenome (GOLD analysis project Ga0137394, IMG submission 108278) | Vadose zone soil microbial communities from Angelo Coast Range Reserve, California, USA - czobulk1.16 metaG | ecosystem: Environmental > Terrestrial > Soil > Vadose zone | place: USA...
GAATGCGATAGGCGGTGCCCTGGTCGATCGTGATTTTGACGCCGGCCTGCAGGTACAAGCCGACTGGCAGGAAAAGCTGAAGTCGCGCGGCTCCTCCCTCGCGTTCAATCAGGTCGATGCGGACGGCGGATTGACCTGTTTCGAATGTGCCGCTGATGGTCGTCCGGCAGACCATGTTTGTTCCGGGAGTCTTGAAGCAGAATTTGCGCCAATCGGAGTATTTGATCTCTCTCGCCATGCGCTGGCCGCGTAGCCCGAACTCCTGACCAGCCGGCTTCTCGGTCGCTTGGGCGTCGTTGGTTTGCGAGGGCTGCTGTCCGCAGGCCGGCCCGATGCTGCCATGCAACAGCAGCAGAACCAGCAGCGCGGCCGAGGGAGAGACTGACGAGGAACGAAATCGGCGGGACGGCTGCTCGATCATGTCCTGTCTCCATCATACCTATCTTGCTGCTATTGGTATTTATTAAGGAACTGGCTCACCAACGGCGCCCACAATGGGATGGCGTCGGCTGAACCGATAAGGAAGTGCCCGTCATTTCCGAAAGGCGGAAGCATGTGATATTCGGCACTACCACCTGCACCGGTATACGCCTCATGCATTTTCTTGGATAAGGCTGGTCCGAAAAACGTGTCGTTCTCTGCGTAGATCCAGAGCATGGGGACCCGGGCGGTACGTCCGAACTCACCCGTCGCTTCAACCAGCTTGTCGGGCGCGCAATTATTGTTTGGCTTGCCGCCAACGCGTCCGCCGCGTCCCGCTGCAAAAGTAATGATTGCCCTTACCGAGGGCAGGTTCCGGCTGGACAGCGCAATCGCTGCCCAGCCGCCGGCAGACTGGCCGACCACGACGACGTTGTCGGGCACAGTTAACTTCTGATCGGCCATGTAGTCGATAATCCACTTGTCGAGCAGGGCGACGGCGAGGCCTGCGTCGGCGAAATTTGGGTTATCGCAACTTCCGATCTTGGAAAAGAACGGTCCATATAACCCGCGTTCGGGAACATCGAGAGCCGCGGCGCCGTATCCCGAACCCGTCGGCGCAACGACCATGTAGCCCTTGCGCGCGAACCAGATGGCGGCGTCCCTGAACTCGACGATGGGGAAGAAGCTGCGTTCTCGCGGGTTGAGAGCAACGCCGTGGTTCATGATCACCAGCGGAAACGGTCCGTTGCCAACGGGGCGAACCACATAGGCGATCGTGGGCAGCGTAACAGGGATCGCCCACACTTCCTCCTGGATGGCCCGATTTGCGGGTTGGTCGTCAGCGAAGGCCGCAACGGCCAACACAAGCATAACGACCGCGTAGAAGATGAGAACACGCAGCAGATGTCGAAGCATGGCGTTCGTCCGGTACTTGCCGCGGCAGATGCGGCAGTCGGGAAACGAAAGGCTTTCCCGACGCCAGTCCGGGACGTTGATCTGGATCAATGGGCGCCCGTCATGGCGTTATCCGATACAGGTGAGCGTGACGATGACGGAGTAGTCCTTGAAAAACCGACAAAGGAGAAGTCATGACCAAAGGCGTAATTCGCATTCTTCAGATCGCAATTGCGGGATTGCTCGCATCATCGACAGTCACGACGGGTGTGCGAGCAGAAACCGGCCAGGTTGCCGTGGTCTTTACCAAGGGCGGACTGATCGTCGGGGTCGGTGGCGGCGAAGGCGTGCTGGTCCTTCGAGGCAAGCGCTATCCCTTCACGGTCTCAGGCATGAGCGTCGGTTTCACGATCGGTGCGTCAACCACCAAGTTTGTCGGACGAGCGCTCAATCTGAGCGGACCAGCTTCGATTGAAGGCTCTTACAGTGCGATGGGCGCCGGCGGAGCGATCGCTGCCGGAGCCGGCGGCGTTCAATTGCAGAACGCCAATGGTGTGATCTTGCAGCTCAGCGGCCCGAAAGTCGGCGCAGAGTTGTCGGCTGCGGTGGGGGGAGTAACGATACGCTTGAGATAGGTGTGAGGCTCGCGCGTTGTTTTTCGGGACGTGGAGGTACATGTGAGCGATCAACTTCATGGATCGGCTGCTCTTGCTTATCGCTGGTATTGCGGGCCAACGACACTGACGATTGCGGTCGGTTCGTTGGACGGCGAAGCGGCGCGGATCGTATCCGCGATCGCAGCCCGGCTTGTTTCCATGAAGGCGCCGGTACCGCTCAGTGTCATTGACGTGCCAAGTGCGCTCGACGCCGCACAAGGCGTATGTCAGGGTCACTCAGGCGCGGGCTACCAGAAGGACTTGGGTGATTACACGATGAAGCTTGTCAACCGCATGATGTGGTTCGATCCCGACCAGACCCGGAAGAGGGGCAATTTACCCCGTCCTTGACGAATTCCGGAAGGCCGCCTGATGGGTAAGCATTCTATGGGAGTCGCCATGTTGCTCCTGGTCGTCACGGCCGGATTGGCGACGCCATCGCACGCACAAGCTCCGGGTTACGTCAGCGTCGTATTCGCGAAGGCAGGCCTGATCGTGGGTGCCGGTGGAGGGCGCGGTGTCTTGACGTATCGCGGTCGCGACTATCCGTTCAGGGTTTCCGGTTTGAGCCTTGGCATCGCGATCGGAGCATCGGCGATGCGACTGACGGGACGCGTTTCGGGACTGCGTGAACTGAACGATTTTTCCGGCACCTACGCCGCCGTTGGCGCCGGCGGCGCTCTGGTTGGTGGCTTTGGCGGCGTGCAATTGACCAACAACAAAGGCGTGACCATTACGCTTCAGGGGCTCGAGGCCGGTCTGGAATTTGCTGCCAACCGGAGCGGGATCCGGATCTCGCTGCAGTAGGCCTCCGAGTCCATCTTCGTAAATTTATCGCTTGCCAGCGTCGTGAACCAGAAGTTCCCGGCATTGGCAAGGTCTCGGGGGTGCATCAGGTGCTGCATTGTGGGAGCAGAAACATTCGATGGATCGAAGAGATCGGTGGAGGACCAGCACCGACCGACGGCTCGGCGTGTCATGGTCTGTGTCTCTGTTTTCGAGAGGCGTCCGGCTCGGATCTCGTACGACCCTTGATCTATCTCAAGGCTTGGAGCGACCGGCGACGAAAATCTGTAGGGGGGATCAAGAGCCGGACCATCCCCGTGCTGCGAGGTCGGGGTGATTGGACGGTTAAGGGAGGAGCAGAATGATCAAGTTGATTGCTGTTGCTGGCTTCGCCTTATCGGTTGTCGCATCGGCGCAAGCTATGACGCCTGCGCCGATTCCTCAGCCGGACAGCCTGATCACGCCAGTCGCTGCCGCCTGCGGTGCGGGTAGGACACGAGTTAACGGTGTGTGCGTGGCAAGAACCACCATGCGCCAGACCCGCCGAGCCGTGCGCAGGTGTGCGGTCGGAATGACTTGCTAGCGCTGATGCTTTCAAACTGCCGGCGGTCGGAGGCGGTGACGGTTTGAGCGCATGCAAGGCTGCCAGAGCTGATGGCCGCTGGCGGCCTACGCCATGGGGAATGTTCTGTTGGCCATGCTCGGCCAAATGATCGTGACATTCACGTCCGCGGGCCAGGGTATGGAAGCACCGCTCAAGTTTTCCATGTCGTAACGTTCGTGAAGCCCTTGATCGATCGCAATGGCGCGCGACCAGCGAAGGAACATCGTTTTCAAGAGGGGGCGAGCAGGTAACGGAGAAAAGCCATGAAGCAGACGAGTCTGACAACAGTTGTTATTGGAGCCTCGACGTTTGCGTGTGCGGCGCTGCTCTCCTTCGGCTGGACTGAGCAAGCCGGCGTCTCGCTATCAGTCGAGAGCGCCCAGGCACGGGTGGGTCGCCCGCTGACCCCCGTGAGCGTTGCGGGTGTTGCGCGTCGACAGACGCGACGGGCTGTTTACGGCGCCGGTGTAGTCGGCGCAGGCGCCGCAGCGGTCGGCACGGCTGCGGCGATCGGCACGGCTGGCGCGATCGCAGCCACCTCACCCAATTGGGGATGGGGAGCCGGCCCCTACAACACAGGCACAGGCTACTATGCAGGTGGACCTTACGGGGGCGGGGTTTTGGGGGCTCGGGCGGCCTACTACGGTGGTCCATCCGCGGCGGTCATTAGTACTACCCCTCACTACGCAGTGAGGGCCTACTACGCGGGCGGTCCCTGGTACGGCTACAGCGGGTGGGATGACTACAAGGCGCGCAACGGCCTCTCGTGCACGCCCGGCAGCATGGTCAAACTTGACGACGGACAGATGTACCGCTGCCAGTAAGCATACGACCGATAAAACGAGGCGGCTCAAAAGCCGCCTCGGAGCGCGTCGTCAGACCGAGGTGTGCGCCTTTTCAAGCGTACATTTCGTTTCGTTCACAAGATTGATTTGAACCAAGGACGCTCGCGCTTTCACGCATCCAGCTTCTGGGGTCTGCGCAGATTGTCCATCAAGATATGTACGCTCATCAGGAAGACCCAAACGGGCAATACCGCGAAGCCCCATCCGATGTAGTAACTCCCGATCAGCAGCACCAACGCCAACAAGTAGCCGACAAAAGCAATCCAGCGCGGCGCGATGCCAGTGTAGATCACAACAGTCGACGTTGAAATCATGAAGACGGCGGCCATCTTGGTAGCGTACACATTGTTGAGGATGTATGCGGTGGCACGCGCGAAGCGAAAGATGGCGGAACTCATCACTTCGTTCGGTTCAGCAATGGAAGCCAAAAGCATAACCGCGCCGATCACCGCGGCTGCAGCAAACAACATGGCCAGAAACAACAGGGCGCTGCCGAAAAACACCGTGGCAAAGAAGCGATCTTCCTGCTGACCAAGCCGATCACGGAGCACTCCAATGAACCACAAGAAGGCAACGCCGGCAAAAGGAACCAGGTTCAACGCAAGCGCAATCGTCTTCGTATCGGTGGCGAGCCACGCGCCGGATTCCAGCGGGTCAGCCGGAATGGAACGCCGAAGCAGCCCAAAGATAGTGAACATCAGCAGCGAAAAGACGATCCCCGCCACGGCAGCGGACTTCGGAGTCTTCAGACCTGCGTGAACGAGGGTGTCGTCCTCCGGCTTCGCCATAAGTCCTCATTGCCCGCTCTTGCAGGACCTTCTTGGACTATCGCGCCGGATCCCAACAGCAGCAATCCAGCACGAACGGTAAAGAACGCGCTCCAACAAAACGTCCTCCTGCTGCTTTTTTGAAAGGACGCATCGCTCCGACCATTATTGATCTAAATCAAGCATTGGTGATGACCGGCGGTACTGCGTTGAAAAATCTCTTTGGCTGACGCACGAAATTCGGCGGTTTTATCAGCGACGGAAGGAGGCGGATACGTGGGGATACCGGGTTTGAGTGTATGTGACCCTGGCGATTTTCCGCTTTTGCTCCCGGTAAATCACCGCTGGTGCTCCCGAGAGAGTGACTCTCTCCGTTTCCCTTGATCTGGGTCAAGGCCGGCCAAGCCGAAACACAACGACATGCATCGCTACCGTGTTCTATGCATCGGCCTGGCATGGAAGCGGGCGCACCAATCGAGCCGTCCGTTTGGCTTGACATAAATCAAACGCCATGGACCCACCGCCACAATGATCGGCGTGCCTCGAACCAGTCGCGGCAGTTCCGGTCGACCGAGGACGCCAAGGCAACCAATCATATACCGCCGGGAGACGCACCATGAAGGCAAGCACAGCTCTAAGGAAGGAAGTTGATGCCGGAGATTGCTGGAAAGGCTTTCGGCCCGGGGGGTGGACCACTTCCATCAACGTTCGCGATTTCATCGTCCGGAACGTCACGCCTTACAACGGGAACGAGGACTTTCTTGCGGGGCCGTCGCGGCGCACAAAAGCCGTTTGGGCGAAACTGCAGCCGTATTTCACGGAAGAAAGAACGAAGGGGGTGCTCGCGGTCGATGCAAAAACTCCCTCGACGCTGCTGGCCCATAAGGCCGGCTATATCGATCGCGAAAACGAAATCATCGTAGGTCTTCAGACGGACCAGCCTTTCAAGCGGGCGATCTTCCCGTTCGGAGGCCTGCGCATGGTCGAGGCGGGCCTGAAGGCAGCGGGTTTCGAGCCCGATCCGGCTGTGCACGAGACTTTCACGAAATATCGAAAATCGCACAATGGCGGCGTGTTCGACGCATACACGCCGGAAATCATGAATTGCCGAAGGTCCGGGATCATCACCGGCCTTCCGGATGCTTATGGGCGCGGCCGTATCATCGGCGATTACCGGCGAGTGGCTCTTTATGGGGTTGATCGGCTGCTTGAGGCCAAGCGCGCGGAGCGGGCGCAGATCGATGACATGTGGCCGACCGATGAAGTCATCCGACAGCGCGAGGAATTATCGGAGCAAATGCGCGCGCTCGAGGACCTGGTCTCGATGGCAAAGCTTTACGATCATGACATATCGAAGCCGGCTTCGAATGCCCACGAAGCGTTCCAATGGACTTATTTCGCCTATCTGGGTGCGATCAAGGAAGCGAACGGCGCGGCGATGTCGATCGGCCGCATATCGACCTTCCTGGACATCTACATCGAGCGCGACCTCAAGGACGGCATTCTGGACGAAGCGCGGGCGCAAGAGCTTTGGGACCAGTTGGTGCAAAAGCTCCGTATCGTCCGGTTCCTCCGCACGCCGGACTATGATGCGCTGTTCAGCGGCGATCCCTATTGGGCGACCGAATGCGTCGGCGGAATGGATCTGGATGGAAGAGCCCTGGTGACCAAAAGCAGCTATCGGATGCTGCACACCCTTCATAATCTCGGTCCGGCGCCCGAGCCGAACATCACGGTACTCTGGTCGAACCACATGCCCGCCGCCTTCAAGCGCTACTGCGTCAAGGTCAGCCGCGACACGTCCTCGCTGCAATACGAAAACGACGATCTGATGCGGCCGTTCTGGGGCGATGACTACGGCATCGCCTGCTGCGTCTCCGCAATGCGTCTCGGCAAGCAGATGCAGTTCTTCGGGGCCCGCGTCAACCTCGCAAAGGCGCTGCTTTATGCCATCAATGGCGGGCGCGACGAGGTAACGGGTGACCAGGTCGCTCCCCAGACATTGCCTGTGTCTGGCGATTTCCTCGATTTCGACGAGGTCATGGCCAAGTTCGACACCACGATGGATTGGCTGGCCCGCACCTACGTGCATGCGATGAACTGCATCCATTACATGCACGACAAATACTTCTACGAACGCCTGGAAATGGCGCTTCACGACCGCGACGTTCTCCGAACGATGGCGTTCGGGATCGCCGGCCTTTCGGTGGTCGCCGACAGCCTGAGCGCAATCAAATATGGAAAGATTCGCGCAACTCGCGATGCGACGGGACTGGTAGTCGACTTTCAAAACGAGGGTAACAAAGCCACACCCCAATTCGGCAACAACGATGATCGCGTCGATCAAATAGCGTCAAACATCGTCACCAGTTTCATGGAGAAGATACGCAAGCACCCGACCTATCGAAACGCGACACACACGCAAAGCGTGCTCACCATCACCTCCAATGTCGTATACGGCAAGGCCACCGGAAACACCCCCGACGGCCGCCGTAAGGGCGAGCCGTTCGGGCCGGGCGCGAATCCGATGCATGGCCGGGATAGCCATGGCTGGCTTGCGTCTTGCCTGTCGGTTGCAAAGCTTCCCTACCAGGATGCGCAAGACGGCATCAGCTACACCGTCTCCATCGCTCCGCAGAAGGCGCATCTGTCGGAAGGCAAGCTTGTGGACGAGGCAGTCAAGGCCTTCGACGTCTATTTCGAGCGGGGCGGCTTCCACATGAACCTGAACGTGATCGACAGGGAGACGCTCGGGGACGCGATCAAGAATCAGCACAAGTACCCGCAACTGACGATCCGCGTGTCGGGCTACGCCGTGAACTTCGTTCGTCTGACGCCGGAGCAACAAAGGGATGTGATCAGCCGTACTTTCCACGGCCAAATCTAGCGGGGTCTCGCGATGTCGACGGTGCAGCCGCTTGAATCCGGAAGTCGTTATGACATGCGGGTTGGGATTTCGCCCGACGCCCCTGATGAAGATAAAATCAAGGACGAAGAGGGCTCATTCGGATATTGCCATTCCTATGAGACCTCGTCGCGCTACGACGGGCCGGGCCTGCGCCTTGTCCTCTTCGTTTCGGGATGCCTTCTGCGCTGCACCTACTGCCATAATCCGGACACTTGGCACCTCAAGGACGGCACCTACGTGTCGGTCGATTATGTGCTCCGCCGGCTCGGCGACTTCGCGCCCGCACTTCTCAGCCTGGGTGGGGGCCTGACGATATCGGGCGGCGAGCCCATGGTGCAACTTGCCTTCACCCGGCGAATATTCGCCGGCGCCAAGGCAATGGGGCTGCACACGGCAATCGAGACGTCGGGATTTCTGGGCGATCGTGCGGATGAGTCGTACCTGGCGGCGATCGATCACGTTCTGCTCGACATCAAGAGTTCGGATCCGGCCACCTATCGTCGGGTGACCGGCCGGGACCTTGCGCCCACCCTGCGCTTCGCTGAGCGCCTTGCTTCGCTGTCCAAGCCGGTCTGGGTCCGCTTCACCCTCGTGCCTGGCGCAACCGACGATCCGGCGAACGTTGACGGCATTGCCCGGTTCGTTGCGCCGATGAAAAACGTCGAGTGGGTCGAGGTGCAACCATTCCATCAGATGGGTTCGTTCAAGTGGAAGGCGATCGGTCTCGAATACAAACACCTCGATACGCCAGCACCGAGCCGGGATTTGGTGAATCGAGTTCTCGAACAGTTCCGAGCTGCGGGCTGTCAAGCGCGCTAACCGAATAGAAGTGGTCTGGGGAGATTAGACATGCTGGACGTTGCTCGCGACATCATCGGAAGCCAACCCATCCTGACTGCCTTCCTGGCGATAGGCGTGGGTTACCTGGTCGGGCAGATCAACATCTTCGGCTTCTCGCTTGGCGTCGGCGCAGTTCTTTTTGTCGGTCTCGCCATCGGCGCATTCGCACCGAAAGCTCAGATTACGGGGCCGATCGGACTGACAGGCCTGATCATGTTCCTTTACGGGATTGGCATCCTTTATGGCCGTCAGTTTTTCGAGGGGATGGTGGGCGTCGGGCAGAAGTACAACTTGCTGGCGCTGGTCGGCTGTTTAGCAGGCTTGTTCGTTGCACTCGCCCTGGGGCACATCTTCGGCATCAAGATCGGGCATACGCTGGGCCTCTACGCCGGATCGATGACGAGTACCGCAACCCTCCAGGCCGCCCTCGACGTGATGAAGAACAAGGATCCCTCCATAGGCTATTCCATCGCCTATCCTTTCGGCGTCATCGGTCCCATTCTCTGCATCTACTTCATGACCCGTATCGTGAAGCCGAAATTCCCTGCAAAGACCCAGCGCTTCCACATGGGCGAGATTTCGATCGGCCAAGGCTTTGCAGGACGGCGGCTCAGTGAGCTGACGACGGAAGCGCTCGGCGACTTGCAGGTGACCATGATTCGAAAGGACGGTCGCAATTTCGTCCCGACACCTGATACAGTCTTGTCTGCCGGGGACGGCGTCCTCGTCGTTGCCGAGCGCCAAGAGGCGATCGCGAAGGCGGCCGCTCAGCTTGGAAGGTTAGAGCCCGGCCGATTGGCCAGCGATCGCGCCGACCTCGACTACATCCGCGTCTTCGTCGGAAAGGCCAATGTGGTAGGTGTGCCGCTTGCTGATCTTCCGATGCCTGTCGGCTATCCAACACACCTCCTGCACGTTCGTCGCTACGACGCCGACTTGGTGCCCGCGCCCGACCTCATGCTGGAATTCGGCGACCGGGTCGGAGTGCTGGCGCCTCCCGATCGAAAGGAAGAGATCCGACGCCACTTCGGCGACACGGTCAAGGCGACGGCGGAGTTCAGTTATGTCTCGCTTGGGATCGGAATGGTCCTTGGCGTCCTTCTCGGACTTATTCCGATTCCCATTCCCGGTGTGGGCATCGTGACGCTCGGAATCGGCGGCGGACCGCTGATCGTTGCTCTTATCCTCGGCAAATTGCGCCGCACAGGCCCCATGCTCTGGACCATGCCGTTGCCGGCAAATATCGTGCTGCGAAATTTCGGCCTTGCCATGTTCCTCGCCACCGTCGGCGTCAACGCCGGACAGCCTTTCGTCCGTACCGTCGCGGAATCCGGCTTCACGATGCTGTTTATCGGCGTCGCAGTTCTATTGACGACTGTGTTCATCGTCCTGCTGGCCGGCCATTATCTTCTGAAAATTCCATACGACGACCTCGTTGGCGTCGCATCGGGCGCGACAGGAAATCCCGCCATTCTTGTCTATTCGACCAAAATGGCGCCGACCGATCGTCCCGATATCGGGTATGCCATGATCTTCCCCTCGATGACCCTCGTGAAGGTCATCGCGGTACAGATCGTCGGTCTTTTGACGGCTGCGGGTAACGCCGGCTAGCGACGCCGATCTGGAATTTTAGCCGCGAGTGTTTGCAGGCCCTATTATTGGCGAATCCCGTTTCCCGTCGTGCGCCGGGCCTGCTTTTGGAAACTCTTTTCGTTTACTCTCTGAGGAGTGATCATCGATGAGCGAGACCGAGAAAGAGAAAGCAAAGAAAGCCCAGACCCAGATGTTGCGCAATGCTTTTGAAGGAATGAAAGGCCGGCAGCCGAGGTCGGATCAGGAACTGAAGGAGTGGCTCGCCTCTCCCGAGGGCAAACAAGCGACAATGTTTGAGCCCACATCTCTTTCGGTGTGGGGCGAGACTGGACGATCTTAACGACCACCGCCCCGGTCTTCGGGCGCCCGCAGCCCGTCCGCAGGCTTGTCGAGGACGATGGCGCGGCGAAATGTTTTTGATCGTGTAATCCTCTGGGTTCGAGAACCCATGGCCCGAGTCGTCAGAAAACTCCCAGCGCGTTCGAACAGGCGGTCCCAACAGTCACGGGCGGCCGTCGGTCGCTGCCCGATCTGGACAATAAGAACCCGCGCAGAGGAGATACAGGATGGCTGACCGAGCACCTGTGCCGCAACCACCCATCTTCAATTTAAACGCCTACAGCCCGGCCGAGATCAAAGAGGCAGTCGAAAAAGTCGGCGTCAAGAAGGCAAATTTGCCACTTCAAGCCTCCTTCATGCTGGCGATCGTGGCTGGCGGCAGCATCGGCCTCGGAGCGCTTTATTATACCATTGTCGCCAGCGACGCAGAGCTTAGCTTCGCCACCACACGCGTGGTCGGCGGACTGGTGTTCTCGCTTGGGCTGGCGCTTGTCTTGGTGGGAGGCGCCGAGCTGTTTACAGGTAACAACCTGATCGTAATGGCGTGGGCGAGCGGAAAAGTTTCAACGAGAGAAATGCTGCGCAATTGGGTCATCGTGTATTTCGGCAATTTGGTCGGCTCCCTTGGACTTGTTGTCCTGGTCTTTTTTTCACATCATCTCGACATGAATGGCGGCCGCATCGGGTTGTCGATATTGAATACGGCTGTCGCAAAGATCCAGCCCGACGTTGTGACACTCTTCCTCAAGGGCATTCTGTGTAATGTGCTCGTCTGCTTGGCGGTTTGGCTTGCATATGCGGGCCGGTCGGTCACCGACAAGATTCTCGCTCTCATATTGCCGGTCTCCGCCTTTATAGCGGCCGGCTTCGAGCACTGCGTCGCCAACATGTATTTTCTACCGTTGGCTTGGCTGCTGACCCGGACGGGCAACGTTCCGACTGATTTCGACGCCTCGCTCATTACGATATCCGGGATTATCCATAATCTCGTTCCGGTCACACTCGGCAATATCGTCGGGGGTGCGGGCTTGGTTGGTGCTGCGTACTGGGCCATCTATCGGGCAGCGTTCGGCGCGGCGTATCTGGGCGAGAAGTGAGATCCTCCGCGACCCAAATATTTCTGCCCGCTGGCTCAGTAACCGTCGCTCCAACGATACTGCCACGCGACGCCGACAGCGCTAAATTCGCTGCCGGTGCGAGTTGTAATGCCGGTGCTGGCGGACAGCTTCAGAGAGTTACGGGTGTCGATCGGAAGGGCGAGGGTGAAGCCGGCACGCGTGTTCGCCTGCTCGTTGTCGCTCTTCGCGCCGTTGAGAGCGGTGCGGCCGCCCGCGAAATAGATTCCATCCAGCGCCATCCACACGCCGGACTGGAAAGTATAGAGGATATGTCCCTGCACGGCATAGATCGGCGCCTGGGCGAAGGTATTGCCGCCGACGAAGTCGGTGTTGTTGCTGAAGAATGTCACGCTGGGGGCGACCTCGAATGTCCACGGACCCCAAGCCTTGGAAATCCCCAGCTCGGGCCTGAACGACCAGCGATTGTTGCCGAGGTTGAGCAGCTTGCTGTCGTCGTACTGCCCCAGCGGTGTGGAGACCTGCAGGCTCACTCCGACAATGAGATCCTGCTTGTAGCTCGCAAAGTCCTTTACCGACAGCGCTGGTGCTCCAAACAAATTGAACGAGACGCGAAATCGGGGGTCGCCGAGGCCCGACATCTCGCGCTCGCGCGGCTGGCCGTTCACGATTCCCTGCGCGGAGAACGACGACGCCGGTACGATTACATCGAACTTGGCCGACTGGCCTCCGACATCGAAGGACCGGACATAGGCCAGCACCTCGGTATTGGATTGGAATTTGGCGTCGGCGATAGCCGAGTTCGGGTCGAACGCCAACTTGCCTTGAGCATAGACGTAGCCTGCGATCAGGAAATTCAATCCGACCGGCGTGTTCGTGTACGACCTTGGTTCGGCCTCCTGGGCGTTCGCATTGGCGACTCCTGACACGGATGCGATTATTCCAAGCGCCACACCAAGCGAGAGGCGGCTCGGGGCACGTGCTTTGGGTGCATTCCAGGCTCGATCAACCATGATGGGCAGCCACCGACCACCAATTTATTGAAAGGTATTCGACCAACCAGCCTAGTCAGATCAATGGTCAGGGGTGATCCGATTCGTCACGATGCAAACCGTTCGCAGGCACGAGTATCCAATTTTGCGCCAAATGCGTGACCTGCATCAATAGGTCAGGGGCCCTAACGCACTAAGGTATAAAATACGGTCGCGCGATTGCAGTTCGCCGTTCGCGAAGGTCGCGGCCGCTGCGCACCCATTGGATTTGAGCTGGGTAATGTGAAAACAGTCGACATCATCTATCGATATGCGGCGGGCGGTATTCCGCCGAAACCTTTGCCGACGGATAGTAATACCGCCTTGCTCCGGCTGAATCACGGCAATCGGGATTTCTCCACGCTTCTCGATCACCTGGAAGACGAGAGTGGCGTGATCCAGCAATTCATCCCGGTCGATCCGCGCGATTTGGGTCTCATGCCGGGCAGTGCTGGAATACCAAAACAACGTCCATTTGCCGCCGTGCTGGGCTGTTCGGATGCCCGTGTACCGATCGAGCTCATTTTCAACGAGGGGCCAAATGATCTCTTTGTTATCCGCGTCGCAGGTAATGGCCTCGGAACGGAGGTGCTCGGCAGCCTGAAATATGCGGTGGAGCATTTGGGCGGTACGTTGAAGCTTATTGTCGTCCTGGGACATAGTGGTTGTGGGGCTATTACCACAGCCGTCGATGTGTTTCTAAATCCAGGTGACTACTTGACGGTCGCCACGAAACATTCGCTTCGCAATATTCTCGACCGCTCCCTCCTCGTCATCCAAGCGTCCGCAAACAAGCTGCTTTCGACGCTCGGCTCTGATGTCGCACGCAACCCGGGATACCGACAAGCACTGATCGAGGCATCGATCGTCACCAATGCTGCGCTCGCGGCCTATTCGATACAGCAGGAGTTCGAGGCTAGCGAGCGGACCGAAATGCGAGCGGTCTACGGCGTCTACCTTCTCGAGACCCGTGAGGTATGGGCGCCACGCCTCAGTAATGTGAAAGGGATCGGGCTGGCCGCGGCACCGCACGACCTCGCCGGATTTGCCGACCTTGGCAATGCAGTTGTTCAATCAGAGCGAATTGCTTCATATATCAAGTAGCGATCGCGGTTAAAGGTGCGCCGTGTGTTCGAGCCAACCCTGCGACTCTGATCAAGGCCGAAGTCTTTTGGTTTCAGCATTTCGGCGCGACAGGCCGAGGCCTTGCCGATCCTCCTGGCGCGCCGTTTGCTGATCATCCGCAGTGAGATGCGAGCGATCGACGGCCGCATCGAGTTGCTTGAGATGCCGCACCACCGCCCCGATCCGCGTATCATCTGTCACCGAATCGGCCAACCCGACGAGCGCCGACCTCAGGCGCCGCATGATTTGCACCGAGTCAGAGCCGTACTGGCGAATCTCGTCGAATGCCAACGCCAGATAGTCCTCCCATGTCGGCATCGGGAAGATGAGACGCAAAACACCATCCGCGTCGTGGGCATACCCGGCGTCCAAATCATGCCCTCCCAGCCGACGCAACAAATCGTCGATCTGGTCGATAGCCTGGACCGCCGTCGTCGGATCATTGATCGCTGGCGACAGCGCCTTGATGGCGACGTCAACCAGAAGCCGAATAGGATATTTTGGGTCCTGTTCGGACGTTCGTTCGAACGCCAAGTGGACGGCCCGCATGAGGTCGCTTTCGGGCAGTGCAGCCTTCGCACCATGGACCTGCAATAGCACCGTATTCTCGACGAGGGTGTCGCCGACCCCGCATGCCATCACGATCACGGCGCCTGCCTGCTGTCCCTGGCGAACCAAGCTGTCGATATCGATTTTGGCAATCGTGCGCGGCGCGGCGACATATGTCAGCGTTTGGACAACCGGACCCGGTTCTGGATTATCGCCTGTGCCGGGTCGGCCCTCCGATTGGCCATTTGCCTTCGCATCGAGACGCTGAAACGTTTCGCGTATGACCTCGCGACCTTTGTCGCCGATCCGGTGAAGCACGTTGGTGATCTGGAGGTCGCTCAGGCCCTTCACCAGCGCGGCAAACAGCAGCATACTGAGCGAAAGCAATCCAGCGACTGCGATGCCGGAGATCAGCGGCACGCCCCCCAACCCATTGCGATCGACATAGAGAAGAGCGGAAAGAGAATAAGTAAAGGTGGCAATGAAACACCCAGCGAATGAAATAGCTTTGGGTCGCGGACAAAAAGCAGAACGAGCCTCGGTGAGTAGGCAATGGCGCCGAACTGGACCATAACCAAGCCGACGGAAAACACGATACCCGTGAGCGTGATCATGCCGGAAGCGACAGCCGCAAGGAACGCCTGAGCCGAGGCAATGGAAATGCCGGAAGCGTGTGGAAAGTATGCCTGCTCAAGTCGTGGCAGCGTAATCCCAGCGAGGAAACTCGCAAAAGCGTATATGACCGGAATCAACCAGAGAGGCATCTGACTGCACCCTTCAGTTTGCCTGCGGTTGGACCGATTTCCTCCGCAGCCGTCGGAAGCATCACACAGCATCGCGAAGTTTCGAGGCGCCGAATGTCTGCTTGTGGGTGCCTCCGCGCGTGCGCTACTCAGCCGCGCGCCCGCCGACTGGTATTGCGACCTCAAAAATGGAGCCGTCGGAGTCGGACTTAACGAGCCGCAATTTGCCTCCGTGATTTTCGACCACAGTAAAACAGATGGCGAGCCCCAACCCCATACCGCCAGATTTTGTCGTAAAGAACGGGTCGAATATCCGCTCTCGATCTTCCAAGGGAATTCCGGGTCCGGAGTCCTGGACCGACAGCAAAACGATCGAGTGACCGTCGAAATTCGTTGCGAGCCGCAGACGTCGTGCTTCAGGGGGCACGGAGCTCATTGCGTCGATAGCGTTTTTGACGAGGTTCAAGAGAACTTGCTGGAGGTGCGTGTTATCAAGATGCACCGCGGGAAGGTTGCCTTGAAACTCTGTAGCGACGGAAACTTCGTTGATTTGAAGATCATGTTGCAGCAATCTTAGTATGAGCCGAGCAACATCCTCAACACTCGCCAGCGCCCTTCGATCAGTCGTCTTTTTCGACAGTTCGCGCATGCTCGTAATGATGGCACCCGCGCGATGGCTTTCGGCCCCAATGTCAGTAAGGATGTCGTCCATGTCTTCCAGTTCGGGAGGGTTCGACCGTAGCTGACTGAGGGCTGTGTCGGCATTAAGCGCAATGACCCCTAATGGCGTCCTCAGCTCATGAGCGATAGCGGCCGTGACAGCGTCTACTGTCAAAAGCCGGTTGGTACGTTCGCGTCGCTGTAAAATGATCGCGCTGGCGAGGCGCGAATAGAGAAGCGTTGTTTCGACGAGCAACACGCCCAGCAACATGCAACTTCCGACGAGAATGAAGCAACGAGCCGCGTACCAGCCGATGGTAAATCGTATCGAGCTGCCGATGATCGCCACCAAGAAGTTTGGCATGTAGGCAAGCAAAGTCACCATCAACCATAAATCGAGGATTGTGCGTCTGCGAAATAGCAGCACCGCCAGCGCGGTAGAACCCCATAGCAAAAGCGCAATGTTGATCTGATTGGGAAGCCGCGTGTGAAACCTGACGTCGGTGGTGAAGAGGACCGGGAGATATTCCGCTTTCACCGTCACGATCCAAGTCAGTCCAGCTATCGCCGCAAGGACGCAGGCAACAGTGGTTACAATGGCGGTCATTGCCGGTCTGTCCGGCGGTCTGACGGCTCCGGTCGTATCCTTGGAGAGCGCATAAACGAGGATCGCAGCCGGAAACGTCGTGTGCCAAAGCACGTACATCCAGGCTGGAGTGTTAAGTCTGTCACCGATCAGACCGGCGGGGGCGTACCCGCCCGGAAAGGCCAGCGTCTGCAGGAACGCGAACGAGCCGCTGAATATGTAACCACTTGCGAGCGCGAGAAGGGCAAGCTGAGGCTGGATCGAGAATTGAGCGAAAAGGAGGGTTGCCGTGACAAGATCGACAACGCACACGACGGTCTGCAAAACCGGAATGAAGGCATCAACTCGGCCGACCTGTATGCCCGCGAACGGTGCGATAGCGGCCGTGGCGGCGGCCAGAGCGATAACGACGCCGATCGCCACCGTCCGTTGCCGGTCGGTCGCTGGCATCGTCGCGATCACTAATGGGAAGTCTTGCCACTCTCTTTGAACAGAGTTTTCGGCTGCGGCCTCTGGCGACGCGGCCGTTCCAAAATCAGCTTGAAGACCTTGCGCCGATTTCATCGCCGTCATCCCTGGGTATTAGACAATTCTATTCCCTCAGGCTGGCCGAATGGAAGAGCGCGGTTATGCTCGAAGCAGCAGCTGGGCAGGTCTAATTGGCGTCACGCTCGAACTTGCCTGAACAGAGTGTCTCACTTTACCGACGCACCGCGCTTTCCTTTATCTGCATCGACGGCGTGGGGGGCGGGAGTTCGGCGAGGCGAGCAATAATGATGATGAAATCGAAAACCGTCGATGCAGACGCAGACAAAACGAATCCACCGGCTTACGATTGTCTCGAAAGCCGGCAGGCGTTTAATCCCCGCACGCATCGTTCAAATCGACAGGCCAACTGTTTCACAAGAGATAGCCCAGCCGAAATACTTCAATATTCGGCTCCAAGAGCGGGAACACGTTGATATGAATCAAGCGATCCAGCTCATGGGGGTCGATATCCAAAATCGAACCAACTGATGACTTTTCGGCACCGCATGGCGGATTTGAAGAGACTCTGGAACGAGACGATCAGGCTTTGGTGGTTTCCTCCAGCCCGTTGGCTGGCTGAATACCGCCGCTCTTGGCTGCTCGGCGACATCGTCGCCGGAATAACCCTGGCGGCTTACGCAATTCCGGTTTCCCTTGCCTATGCCAGCCTTGCAGGCTTGCCTCCGCAGGTTGGCATCTACGGCTACTTGCTGGGCGGGCTGGGCTATGCCCTGCTCGGATCCTCGCGTCAGCTCGCCATCGGGCCAACTTCCGCCATCTCGCTCATGATTGCCGGAACAGTAGGGGCAATGGCTGAGGGGGATGCGAAGCGTTACGCTGAGATCGCGAGCCTCGCGGCCTTCACGGTGGCAGCGCTCAGTTTCTTCTCCTGGCTATTGCGATTGAGCGTACTGGTAAAGCTGATCAGCGACAGTATTCTGGTGGGTTTCAAGGCTGGCGCCGGCCTGACGATCTCCATGACTCAACTGCCAAGCCTTTTTGGCGTGACAGGTGGCGGTCACAACTTTTTCGAACGGGCTTTCTTGCTTGTCGGGCAACTCGGTCAGATCCACTACCTCGTTCTCCTCGTCGGGATCATCGCGATCGGGCTCATCGTATTCGGCGAACGCTGGCTGCCCGGAAAACCCGTCGCGCTTGGTGTTGTCGCGCTATCGATTGCCGCTGCAACGCTATTGGGGCTGCCGGCGATCGGAGTACCAGTGACAGGCAAGATTCCGGCGGGTCTGCCCACCCTGGCAGGTCCGGCTCTCAGGTTGAGGGACGTCGAAGGAATGGTTCCGTTGGCGGCAGGCTGCCTGCTGCTGGCCTATATCGAGGGCGTATCTGCCGCCCGCACTTTCGCGGCAAAGCATGGATACGCGCTCGATCCCCGGCAAGAGCTTCTAGGCATCGGTGCGGCCAATCTCGCAGCCGCGATAGGGCACGGCTATCCGGTGGCCGGCGGACTGTCGCAATCAGCCGTGAATGACAAGGCTGGAGCGCGCACGGCGCTGGCGCTTGTCTTCGCGTCGATGACGCTGGCGCTTTGCCTGCTGTTCTTGACCGGCTTGCTCGAAAATCTGCCAAAGGCGGTGCTGGCCGCCGTGGTGTTGACCGCCGTGTACGGGTTGCTGGATTTTCCGGCGCTGCTCCGGATGTGGCGGGTGAGCCGGCTGGATTTTTACGCCGCAGCGATCGCGCTCGTGGCTGTGCTGCTTCTTGGAATACTTCAGGGCATCCTGCTTGCTGCGTTGGCCTCCATATTGCTCCTGCTCGCCCGGGTGTCGAGCCCACACGTGGCGTTTCTCGGTCGCATTCCCGGCACCAACAGCTATTCCGACCTGGCACGCCACCCCGAGAACGAGCGGCTACCGGGGATCATCGTCTTTCGCCCCGAGGCCTCGCTGATTTACGTCAATGCCGACGCTGTCCTGGGATCGGTCTTGAACCGTCTTCATCAGGCTGCTCCTGGCTCGATCCGCCAGGTCTTCTGCGATCTTTCCGCTGCGCCGTATCTGGATCTGGCGGGCTCGCGCATGCTGCACGAGCTGCACGCCGAACTTGCCAGCCGCGCTATTGGCCTACGCATCATCGGTGCCCGTGGATCGGTGCGAGATTTGTTGCGAGCCGACGGGGTCGAAGACAAGGTCGGAGCGCTCGACCGCGCTGCGACGCTCGAAGGTCTGCTCTCCCAGCTCAAGTGAACAGTAATTCTGCCCACGAAATTGAGCCGGCGGATGATTGATCCCATGTCGGAGGTCTCGAGTATGCGCTTCAAGCGCGTGCTGGATCCGGTGGAGCGGATCTCGGAGACCTTGTTCGGCCTGATCATGGCTCTCACCTTCACTTGCACGCTCGGCGACTGGCTTCCAGATATCTCAATCGCGCCCGGGTGCTGGTCGGCTCCGCTTGAGTCGGAGTCTTGCCGTTCTCAAGCGCCGTATCTCTTCGTCAGTCGTCTTAATTTTCTCGTCGAGCTGCATGATCCGAGAGGTGTTTTGTGCATCGTCGCTGCGCAGCTTGTCGAGCAGTTTGCCAACGGAGAGTTTGTTTATTTCGGCCATCGTAAACTCCGCTTCTAGTAGCCACCTTGGTCAGCTTGCTCGGATCCCGAATGCAAGCCGTCGCAAGTACGGTTACAAGCGATCGGTCAGCATCGAAAATCCGCGCCCCTAGTATCGCTCAGTCACGAACTTCACCCCGCGCAATCCCGCCTGATCGTTGTATCGGCCCTTGTCGGACCTTTCCGGCAACTTGACCTGCTCCTGCGACACGCGCTTGTAGGGGATCGTCTTCAGCAGGTGCGAGATGCAGTTCAGCCGCGCGCGCCGTTTGTCGTCGGAGCGAACGACGTGCCACGGCGCATGTTTTGAATTTGTAGCCTTGAACATCAGGTCGCGCGCCTTCGAATATTCGTACCAACGCCGATAGGACTCCGTATCCATTGGACTCAATTTCCACTGCCGCAGCGGATCGTCAATTCGGGCAGTAAACCGCTTCTCCTGTTCCTCCATGCCGACTTCCAGCCAAAGCTTGATCAATATGATGCCGCCACCCACAATATATCCTTCGATCTCAGGACAAAGTGAAAGGAAGCGCTTGTGCTCTTCCAGAGTGCAAAAGCCCATCACGTATTCGACGCCGGCGCGATTATACCAGCTTCGGTCAAAGATAACGATTTCGCCCGCAGCGGGAAAAAACTCGATGTATCGCTGGATAAACATTTGGCCCTTTTGCCGGTCGGAAGGAGCGGGGAGGGCCACCACCCGGAATACGCGCGGGCTTACTTTTTCGGTGAGGGCTTTGATCGTGCCTCCCTTGCCGGCGGCATCGCGCCCTTCGAACAGGATGATAACCCGCAGACCTTTTAATTTTACCCATTGCTGAAGATGGCAAAGCTGAACCTGGAGCTTCCGCAATTCCTTTTCATAGGCCTTCCGTTTCATTTTCGAAGACGGTTCTTCGTTTGCCATCACCAATTTCCTGGTTGGAGCCATTCCTGGATCGTACGGATGGCCGAGGGACAGACATCCTGTTTGATCGTGCAGTTAAGATCGGGCGAATAAGCCTCATCCCCAGCTTAGCGTGATGCCAATATCGCCAGGCATTCCGCCGGGAAAATCGATTATCTGATAGGAGATCTTGTAGCCACGCGGTTGCAGGTAGTCCTGCCACAGCTGATAAATCTCCTTCGGAATCCCGTTGAGCGTTTTTTCCCAACCTGCTTCCTGCTGATTGATCGCTCGGCCGCGGTCCGAACAAAGAATGTTCGGGAAACGGTAGACCTGAACCTCATGCAGTCCATTTCTCACGGCGCGCTGGATAACAGTGGCAGCAAGCTTGACCTTTTCGTCTTCTGAGAGGCCGGAAGGCTTGGTGAGCTCTTCGATCAGCGCGCTCTTTTCGGCTTCGGCCGCAGCCATGTGTCGCATGTGCTCCTCGGCCTTTTCGGCTTCCTTGAGCGCGGATTGTTTCAGGATATCTTTTGCAGTGGGGAGCAGTTCGTCGATGTTCAACATGTCTGGATCTCCTGAATGTTGTTCTCTCTGCATCTGCGTCGCCTATTAGGCGTATCCGAATACCGAATTCATCGATTTAAATTACCGAACTTGCAATTTGCAGATAACTCCCTCGCAGAACGTACCCTTGAGATAAATCAACCGAGCGTCTGGCAGCATCGACTAGCTGGAAAATAACTAGCCTATCATGAAAAAGATGGAGCTGAAAAATGTCGACTGACAATCAGCACGCATCAGGCAGCACGCCGCTGGGTCTTTTCGGTGCCGCCTTCGATTACATGACAGATGCGGCTCAGCGCAGTGTGTTGTTCTGTGACGTGATGCGCCAGCGCGGCAATCAGTATCGCGACCATCTCGCTGAGACGGTCCCGAATGTCCTCGACTACAGGGCCGAGCTGGTGACGGACGGCCGGACGCTGAAGCGGCCGGTAAATTACCTGCTGGTGCGCATTGTTCCGCCGGCGGGAGTTGATATCGATCCCACGCGTCGGCCCTTTGTCGTGTTCGATCCTCGCGCCGGACATGGTCCAGGTATCGGCGGCTTCAAGGCCGACAGCGAAATCGGAGTGGCCATGAAAGCGGGGCATCCCTGTTACTTCGTCGGCTTCATGCCTGACCCGATGCCGGGTCAGACCATCGGGGATATCGCCCGCGCCGAAGCGCTGTTCCTGGAAAAGGTCATTTCGCTGCATCCCAAGGCGGACGGAAAGCCGTGCGTCATCGGCAATTGCCAGGCCGGCTGGGCTGTAATGATCCTGGCCGCAATCAGGCCCGAGCTGTTCGGCCCGATCATCGTGGCCGGTGCGCCGCTGTCGTATTGGGCGGGGGTTCGCGGAAAGAACCCGATGCGCTATTCGGGCGGTCTGCTCGGCGGGAGCTGGCTGACGGCGCTCGCCAGCGATATGGGGGGCGGCAAGTTCGACGGTGGCTGGCTGGTGCAGAACTTCGAGAACCAGAACCCGGCCAATACGCTGTGGACCAAGCAGTACAACGTCTACTCCAAGGTCGACACCGAGGCACCCCGATACCTTGAGTTTGAGCGCTGGTGGGGCGCGCACGTCAACCTCAACGCCGAAGAGATCCAGTTCATCGTCGACGAGCTGTTCGTCGGCAACAAGCTGGCAGCGGGGCGCATCGAGACATCGGACGGGACCGCCGTCGACCTCCGCAATATTCGCTCACCGATCGTGGTGTTCTGCTCGAAGGGGGACAACATCACGCCGCCGCAGCAGGCGCTCGACTGGATTCTCGACCTCTACGATGATGTCGACGAGATCAGGTCGTTCGGCCAAACCATTGTTTACACCGTCCATGGGACCGTCGGTCATCTCGGAATTTTCGTTTCCGGCGGCGTGGCCAAGAAGGAGCACAATGAATTCTCCAGCAATATCGACCTGATCGATATGCTGCCTCCCGGTCTCTACGAGGCAACTTTCGAACGCAAGACGGACGACACCACCCACCCGGATCTCGTATCAGGTGAATGGATCATGCGCTGCGAGCAGCGGACGCTGGATGATATTCGCGCCATGGGCGGCAATTCTCCCGAGGACGAACGCCGTTTCGCGACTGCGGCACGCGTCTCGGAAATCAATCTGTCGCTTTATCGCGCGTTCATGCAGCCGATGGTCAAGGCCATGGTCACGCCGCAGGTGGCGGAATGGCTGAAGCGCTGGCATCCGGTTCGGATGTCATATGAGGCGTTCACGGACAGTAATCCGTGGATGCCGTCGGTGGCGAAGGCCGCCGAGCAGGTGCGTGAGCACCGCAAACCCGCGGCTTCAGACAATCCGTTCATCGTTGCTCAAGAGAAGGTTTCCGAGCAGATCGTCAAGGGGCTCGATGCCTGGCGGGAAACGCAGGAAAAACTCGCCGAGTCGATGTTTCTCGCCATGTATGGATCGCCGGTACTTCAGGCCGCCGTCGGCGTCAACCCTGAGGCCGCCAGGCCGCGAAGGCCGGGGAAGTCGCTTCTGCATCGTGAACTCCTGAAAGCCCGCATCGCGGAACTGAAATCGCACATCACCGAGGGCGGTCTGCAGGAGTGCACCATCCGCGGCCTGCTCTATGTCGGCATGGCTCGGGGAATCGTCGATGAACGCGGCGTCGAGGCGCTGCGTCGAATTCGTTTGTCCGAACAACGGTCGCGAATGACGCTTGCGCAGTTCAAGGCGATGGCGCGCGAACAATTCTTGCTCTTGCTGCTGGATCCGGAAGCCACGCTGCTGGCGATCCCGAAATTGCTGCCTGAGAATGTCGACGAGCGCCGGAAAGGCCTTGCCGCCATTCGCAACGTCCTGAGCGCGAGCGGTGAAATCTCCGGAGATACCGCGGAACGACTGAAGAGAGTTGAGACACTGTTCGCAGCCAATGAGACGGGCCCCTCAACAACAGGCGCCAAGAGGGTTCCTATCACGCAGGACGTCAGGAGAGCCAAGGCATCCTAGCATCCTGGCTCTCCCCGAAGCCGAAGGCGAGATTATCAGGAGCCGAGCCATGAGCGTCGTTCAGATCGACGCCACTGAATCCCAGCCTCATGTAAAGTATGAGCACTTGGTCGCAGCCGCCAAGCTGGTGCCGTCGGCTGTGACCATCGTGGCGCATCCTTGCGACGAGGCGTCGCTGCGGGGGGCTGCGAAGCCGCCGCCGGCACTTGCGTTTGACAACGCGATCGACAAGGAGGCCGCCAGAATCAAGGGCATAAAATCGGCGGTTGCCGGTCAAGCGCAGATCCTGTTGGTGCCGGACCTCGAGGCCGGCAACATGCTGGCAAAGAATCTCACCTTCATGGCGAAAGCCGACTCGGCTGGCATCGTCCTTGGCGCGCGCGTTCGGCTACGACGTTGTGAAGCGCACGGACAGCGAAGGCGAGCCGGTTCGGGGCGAACGCAAGATCAATGAGGCCGAGGCTACGGTTGTCCGCCGTATCTTTCGAGAGTTCGCAGCGGGAAAATCGCCACGCGCGATCGCGACCGATCTGAACCGGGACGGCATTCCCGGTCCGTTCGGCCGCACCTGGGGCGATACGACGATCCGGGGGCACGCCTGCCGGGGCAACGGCGTCGTCAACCACGAGCTTTATGCCGGCGTGCTGGTCTGGAACCGGCAGCGCTTCATCAAGGACCCGAACACGGGCAAACGCGTGTCGCGTCCGAACCCCGAGGCCAATTGGATCAGGACCGAGGTGCCGGAGCTGCGTATCGTCGATGACGAACTGTGGCGTCGGGTGAAGCTGCGCCAGGCCGAGCTTGCGAAGCAGTTCGAGGCGACGACCATGGGCGTCAGGGCCGCGCGCGCGGAACGGCTGAACCGCCTGCGCCGTCCTGCCTTCCTTTTGTCGGGCTTGCTCGCTTGCGGATGTTGCGGCGGCAAATATGGCATCATTGTCAACGACCGCTATGGCTGCCTTGGTCATTTCCGCAAGGGGACCTGCGACAATGGCCGGACTGTTCGCTGGGACGACATCGAGTAGCGCGTATTGGCGGGCCTCACCGACAAGCTGGTATCCCCCGAGGCGGTGGCGGTCGCTGTGCGTGCTTATGCGGAGGAGACCAACCGCCTGAACCATGAACGGCGAGCGCAAGCAGAAACGAATCGCCGCGCCCTTGAGAAGATCGAGAGGGGTATCAAGGGGATCATGGATGCCATCGAGGATGGTATGTACCAGCCGGCGATGAAGGCGAGGATGAATGAACTGGAACAGCAGAAGGCTGAGATCGAGGCGCGTCTTGCCGAGGCGTCTTCCGATGTCCCGGACGTTCATCCCAACATCGCCGAGCACTATCGCGCCAAGGTGATCCGTCTTGCCGAAACGCTGGCCGAGCCTGAGTCCAACGCAGAGGCCCGCGAGGACATCCGCTCACTGGTCGGCGAGGTGGTGATAACCCCAGGTGAGAAGCGGAACGAGAGTCACGCCACCCTGCGCGGCGAGTTGATGGCCATTCTCGACCTTGCCTCCGGTCGCCGGAGGTCCCCAAACCCGGAAGTTATTACAAACGCGCTTGCAGGTCCCCGATTTGAACCTATACCTCGACCGTTTTCGTGTTTTTAGGAAGGATCGGAGGAAATATCGCAGATTTGGGTCGTGTGGGGAAAAGCGGTAGCGCCCTCCCGCCACCGTCTTTCCCGTACTCCGCGAACCTTGTTGGGATATGCCTGTTCCCCGAGCCAGCCTCTCGAGCCCAACAAACCGGTCGCAGTGCGCCGGTCGGGATCGCGACGTCTGAAAAAAGCCCCGCTCTTTTCAAGGCGGGGCGGCAGTCTGGAAGGAAAGTGTCAGTTGCCGCCGAGCCACACCTGCGGCGCCTGAAGGGCAACTTGCGCCGCCCGGACTTCCACTTCGGCCTGGGTGATCGAGCTGACGGGATGGTCGATGACGATCGGAATCAGGCCCTGCATGCCAATAGCGGTACGCGTCAGTTCGGTCTCGCGCTCAAACTCGGTCGTGATGATCGCCGCCGATGGGATGCCGAGCTTTTCAAGGGCGACGGAGTCGCGGATGCAGCACGAGCAGCAGGAACCGCAGTCACCGATCGCTGTCAGCACGATATCGTTGTTCGCGGCGATCTCCGCGATGAGTTCCGGAGCGGCGTCCTTCGAGAAGCTGTGCTTCACATAGTAGTTCACCTCGGCAAATTTGACGGTCTTTTCCAGCGCCACCGTCGACGCGCGCAGGATCTTGTTCGCGTTCCATTTGGAATTGTCGAGAATGGCGAGCCGCAGGCCATCAAGCTTCTTTGATCGGGCGGCAATCGGAATGTTTGCCGACTCCACCAGGCCGCGCGGATCGAAAACCAGCGAATTCGAGTCTGTTACCTTCATCAGCATATCAGTTTCCTCCGTTTAGAGTGCGCACACGCCGTCGGTGCATCCGTCGTCTGTCGGAGCCGATGCGGGATCGATAGCCCTGAGAACGGGCGTGTTCATGTGTCCCCAGCCCGGAATGAAGGCAGAGAAGCGCCCCGCATGTCCGCCCATGATGAACAGGTGGATGTTGTCCGCCGATGGAACGATCGGAATACGGCTGTCCGGATCCCGCTTCAGCCACTTCGGCAGGTTGCGGTTGTAGACCTTGCCGTAGCGATGATCGCGCGAGATGGCCTTGAAGGCATTTCCGGAATTCATCCAGAGATAATGCCGAATATCGGAACGGGTCCAGCCGGCTTTGGCGATGTCCTTGGCGTGTTCGAGGCCGAGCACTACGGTACAATGACCGCCCAACACCGCCGAATTGGAGGCGATCGTGCTCATCGCCGAGCACATCGTGTCGAGAATTCCTTCCGGATCGTTGCACTGATGATCTGTGACACTGTGCGGCGCCTCGGCTGCAATCGCAAACACCGTGGAATCCTCGGGACGATAGCCGTGCTCAACGTGATAGGGCGCGAACGGACTGTCGGCTTCGTTCTCCGCGACGCAATAGGTGTATTTGCCGGGATGACCCAAGGTGCTCTTGTCGAAATCCGGCGGCCAGCCTCCGCCGACGTTGAGCATGATGAGGCGAACTGCCCGGCCGATCGTCGCATTGGCGCGGTTCCCGGATCCGAAGGCATTGGCGCCGCCGTTCATTCCGACTTCCGCGGCGAGCGGGCCGTTCACGATGATCAGCGGTGATGCGACATGGGTCGTCGCCTGGACTCCATTGAGATTGAAGGCGCGATCGGTCACCGCCATTATTGCGGCACGGACGATCGGCGCGTATTCGGGACGGCACCCGGCCATCACCATGTTGATCGCGAGGATTTCGCGGGTGAGTGCCCCCCATCGCGGGGCCACCTTGCACTCGATGAATTGCGGATCGCCCCCCAGCGCTGCAACCACGGTGTCGATTTTTTCCTGTGTCGGCGGAACGACGGGAAGACCATCCGACCATCCGCGATCATAATAGAGTTCGATAAGGTCGGTGCCCGTCGGCACAGTCTCGATGGCAACCGAAGTGCCAACCTGTTCCAATGTCTGTGTCGCCATTTGCTCGCTCTCCGGCTGTTTCAACCCGGAGCCATCCTAGGAGCAATTGGTTATATGCCAAGAAAAACCTGATAGCCTAGATTAATACGAGAAGGGTATATATCGACCTCCCGTTATTGCTCGGACTTGTCCCATGACCCCTTGATCAAAGACATCAGGCCGGTCGCGGCAGGGGACGGTTCCCTCTCTTTCAGCGTGATGATTCCGAGATCGCGCGCGAGCGGCCGCCCTCGGATCGGCACCGCGCTCAGTTCCTTTCCCAGGAA
>Ga0137394_10000508_pt1 | contig 27180 bp, 24 predicted proteins | sample czobulk116metaG_FD_108278 | JGI IMG/M metagenome (GOLD analysis project Ga0137394, IMG submission 108278) | Vadose zone soil microbial communities from Angelo Coast Range Reserve, California, USA - czobulk1.16 metaG | ecosystem: Environmental > Terrestrial > Soil > Vadose zone | place: USA...
TACATCGGCCATCCCGCCTACAAGGCCATGGGCGCGCGGGCGGGCTACACCCTGGCCACGGGCCTCGTCATGGGCGTGGGCGCCTCGCTCGGGCTCGTGGGGCTTCTCGTGAGCGTCTTGCCGGAGGCCGCCGTGGCGCCGATCCTGATCTTCATCGGTCTGGAGATCACCGCGCAGGCCTTCGTCGCCTCGCCGGCGCGACACGCGGCGGCCGTCGCCGTCTCCTTCATTCCCGCCGTGGCCGCCCTCGTCCTGATCCAGGTCAACACGCTCCTGGCCTCGGTGGGGAAGGCCGCGGCGGATCTCAGGGGCGACGGCCGGCTCGCCTACGAGCACCTCCTCGTGCTCGGCAATGGCTTCATCGTGACCGCGCTCCTGTGGGGATGGGCCCTCGTGAGCATCATCGACGGACGGCTCCGTCGCGCGGCCGCCGTGTTCCTCGTGGCGGGGGCGGCGACGCTCTTCGGAGCCATTCACTCGCCGCGGGCGAGCGGAGCGCTCTTCTGGCCGTGGTCGGCGGGCAGCGCGTTTCCGCTCCTGCTCGCCGCCGGCTATGGACTGGGGGCGCTGACCCTCGTGCTCCTGTCGGTCACGGTGGGCCGGCCGGAAAGCCACCGCTGAAGCGAGCTAGCCGGAGAGAAGCGCCAGCATCTCGTCATCGCTGGCGAACTTGAATTCCTCCACGCCTTCGCGGCTCGCGCGCTCGCGCTCCGCGGCCTCGATGCGCAGGACCTCGTCATACGTCACGGGCCGGGCGCCCGCCTTCTCGAGCTCGTGCATGATCGCCGTCACCGGACGCTCGGCCTCGGAGGGCGCGCGCGTGGGCCGTGAGCCGAGGATCTTCAAGATGTGCTTGATCCCCGTCTCGGCGTCGAGCCGCGCCCGCCCGACCACCCCGTCGCTGGCCCGCCGCGCCCAGCCGACCACGAAGACGTCGGCGAGGGGCTGGCCGTGGGCGGGATCCCAGACCTGATAGGCCGCGGCCGGATCCTGCTCCACGCCGGGTGCCGTCACGTAGAGCCCTTCCCGGTACGGCAGCCCCACGTCCTCGTCCACGCGGTCGCCCACCGCGAAGACCACGGTGTCGCACGGGATGCGCGAGATCTCGCCGGTGCCGACCGCGCTGATCCGCTCGCCCTTGCGCTCGAGCCGCGTCTCCTCGACCTCGAGGCCGACGACGCGCCCGCCTTCGGTGACCACGCGCTGCGGGGAGGCGAGGAAGCGAAAGGTCAGGCGGGCCCGGCAGCGGTCCTCCGCCTCCGGCCGAGCGGCGAGCGCTTTCAGGAGCTCGTCCGCGCTCTGCCCGGCCGCCTCGAGGCGCGGGCGAATGCGCTCGACCTCGCGCCGGTACGCCTCGCGGTCGAAGGCGTCCTCCACGTCCTCGAACTCGCGGTCGTCGTACGCCTTCTCGTGCGGGCCCCGCCGCGCCACCGCGATGATCTCCTCGCACTCGCAGAAATGAGCGCAGTAGTTGGCGATGTCCACCATGACATTGCCGACGCCCACGATGGCGACCCGACGCCCCATGGGGAAATGGCGCTCCGAGAATGGCGGAAGACGGTTGTAGTGATAGACGAGGTCCTTGGCGTGGTACACGCCCGGGAGTCGCTCCCCTTCGATGCCGAGGTACTTGGTGCCCTGGGCCCCGATGGCGAAGACCACGGCGTCGAAGCCTGCCGCCCGGAGGGCGGGTACGCTCAGGGGCGCTCTCTCGCCCACCGCCACGTGGCCGAGATACGTGACGCGCGGGTCGGTGAGGATCTTGCTGAACTGCCTGCGGAGGCCACCCTTCATCTTGTACTTGTTGAGAAAGATCCCGTACTCGGCGAGCCCGCCCGGCTTGATGTCACGATTGAGGAGGAGGACGCGGCAACCCGCCGCGGCCAGCGCGCGGGTCGCGAAGAGTCCCGCCGGGCCCGCGCCCACGACGGCAACCGCGTGTGTCGTCGATTCCGCCATGGGTGGAGACCATAGCACAGGGCTCCGCGGGCCGCGAACGGCGCTGAATCGAGGATTCGGCTTGACCGTCGAATCTCGCGGATGTTAAGTGATACGCGACGTGCCCACGACATGATCGAGTGGCCCACCGGGGGCGGCGGGACAGAAGGTCGCGGACCAAGGCCACGGAAGGAGGAAGCGATGGTGGCAGTGAGACAGGCAGCCCTGCGGATGGGCACGACGCTTGGACTGGCGGCGCTCATCTCGATGGCCGGGCTGGCGGCGGCGCAGACGCCCTGGACGGCACCGGCCGGAGAGAAGGAGAAGAAGAACCCGTTGCCCGCCGATGCCAAGACCATCGAGCAGGGCAGGAAAGTGGCGCAGATCAACTGCGTCACCTGTCATGGGGCCAAGGGCAAGGGCGATGGCGCGGCCGCGGTCGCCCTCAACCCCAAGCCCGCGGACTGGACGTCGAAGGCGGTGCAGGACGATACGGACGGCGAGCTCTTCTGGAAGATCACCACAGGCCGCGGAGCCATGCCCGCGTGGCGGCATTTGCCCGAGAACGATCGCTGGGCGCTCGTCCGCTACATCCGCTCTCTCGCGGCCAAGTAGCGCGGAGGAAGCGGTCGCCGAAGTTTGCCGGGCGGGTGGGTCCGAGGGCGAAGTAATATCTGCTCGGGTTGCCCATGAGCGACGAGCAAATCTCCCCGGATCCGACCTCGCAGGACCTCCACGGCGCGCTCGTCGAGATCCGACGGAGCATCGAGGCGCTCGCCCACCGGTTCCGTCGTGGCGCGCTTCTCCCGTCGTCTCTCGGGCCCCGGGTCGCCGCGGAGGCGCCGGAGGAGCGGGATGCCCTCACGGTCGGCGAGGAGATCCTGGTCATCCCCTCGACCGGTCTCGAGCCGTCTCAGGTCTTCTCCCTCGCCATGGATCGCGTGGCGCGTGTCCTCACGGCCGACCGCGCCATGCTCTTCACCTGGGATGCTCTGGCCTCGAGGCTCGTGCCGCGTGCCGGTCGCGGGTTTCGCCGGGACGACCTCGACACCATCTCGATCAAGGCCGGGGAAGGGCTCGTGGGCCAGGCCTTCCAGGACGAGAGGCTCACCCGCGTCTCCGGCGGCGCCTCCCGCATCGTGGAGGATCCTTTCCTCGCCTTGTTTCCCGTCTCCGACGCCGTTGCCATCCCTGTCCGCTCGGGAGGCAGCGCGTCGGGAATCCTCTACGCGGGCCGCCGCGCGCCGCGGCCACCCTTTTCCGAGGCCGAGGTCCTGCTCCTCCTTGTGATCGCCGACCGGGTCAGCAACGCCCTGGGTCAGCGTGATGCCATCGAGACCACCCGAGGCCACATCGGCCGGCTCCGCGAGCTCGAGGTCTTCCTCGGCCACGTGCTCGTGGGACAGGACATGGAGGCCGTTCTCGCGCGCGCGTGCGAGGTCGCGTGCCGGCTGACGGAGGCGCGGGTCTCGGCCATCGGCGTGCCGGCGGGCACGGGCGGCCTCGCCCTCGCGGCGGCCATGGGGCTCTCCGCCGAGGCCCTCGACAGCGTCCGCGTGGATGGCGCACGCGGACTGACGGGGGAAATGTTCGCGACGCAGCGCCCGGCGGCCTGCCGCGACATCCAGGAACGCGCGGGATCCGAGGATGACTTCCTTCTCCAGGTCGGGCTGCGCGCCTGCCTCGCCGTGCCCGTGCGTTTCCGGCGCCAGACGGTGGGCGCGCTCTACGTGGGCGACTCCGAGGCGCGCGACTTCTCCGCCGACCAGATCGAGGCGGTCCAGGTCCTGGCCTCCATGCTCGCCCTCGGCATGGAGAACAATCGGCTCTACGGCGAGGTGCAGGGTGCCCTCCAGGGCCTCGAGAGAGCCCAGGAGCAGCTCGTGCAGACGTCGAGCGCGCGCGCGGTGGGCGCCATGGCGGGCGGCATCGCCAACGAGTTCAACAATGCCCTGGCCGTCGTGCTCGGCAAGACGCAGCTCATGCTCTCGCGCGTCCCCGACGGGCCCTTGCGCGAGGACCTGGCCGACATCGAGGAGGCGGGGTGGCGCGCCGCCGACATCGTGCGCCGCCTCCAGGGCTTCGCGGTGACGAGCGCGGACGATGCGACGGGGCCCGTGGACCTGATCGCCGTCGTGCAGGACGCGATGACATTGACCCGAGCGGTGTGGAAGGACGATGCGGAGGCGCGCGGCGTGCAGATCGACGTGGTCACCGATCTGGATCGCCGCCTCTCGGTGGACGGGCAGGCGACGGCGCTGCGCGAGGGCGTCATGAACCTGATCCTCAATGCCATCGACGCCATGCCGCAAGGAGGCCGCCTGGGCTTGACCGCGCGCCGCGTGGACTCGGGGGTGGAGCTCCAGGTCTCGGACACCGGGGAGGGGATGCGCGAGGACATACGGCGGCGCATCTTCGATCCCTTCTTCACCACACGGGCCCCGCACCGGACCGGGCTCGGCCTCTCGGTGGTCCAGGGGGTGGTGAGCCGTCACCGCGGCAGCGTGCACGTACGGAGCGAGCCGGGCGGGGGCACGACGGTGACGTTGTGGTTTCCCGCCGGCTCCGGCCAGGGCATGGAGGCGCCCCCGCCCGCGGCCGAGCCAGCGAAGGCGGCCGCGCTCTCGGATGTCGCCTCCATCCTGGTGCTCGAGGACGAGGACCGGATCCGCGCGATGCTCGTCGAGGCCCTGGCCTCCGCGGGCCATCACGTCGAGTCCGCGACCGACGGGCTCACGGGGCTGGCGCGCTTCCAGGGCGGGGCCTTTGACGTCGTGCTGACCGACCTCTCGCTGCCGGAGTGCTCGGGGCTCGATGTCGCCAGCTCGGTGAAGCGCCTGCGTCCCGACACACCGGTCATCCTCATCACGGGATGGGGGCACCTGCTGGATCCGGAGAAGCTGCGGGAGGCCGGCGTGGACCTCATGCTCGTCAAGCCCTTCAGGCTCGAGCGCGTGCTGGCCGTGCTCGCCGACGCCCTGCGTCTCCGCCCGTCCGCCTAGTCGCGTGGGCGGGTGCCGCCGCCGGCGGACCGTGGGAGGGCATCCTTGTGAGATACTGACTAGGTCATGAAGCGAAGACCGGCGTCCGGGCGCTTTGCCGAGCAGCGGAGCTTGCTCTTGGTCGTCGAGACCCAGGCTCGCTGAGAGGGAGGGGCCATGGCGAATAGATCCGGCCAGTACAGCGCCAACCAGCAGCGCCGACCAGCCATCCAGCTCGCTCCGCGGCCCCCCAAGCTGGCCTGGCTCGAGTGGGTCCTTCCCGTGTGCACGGCCGCGCTCCTTGTCATTATGTTCCGCCCCGACGTGGTGCCGCGGCTGCTCTCGGAGCCCGCGTCCTCGCCGATGGCGTGGATCGCCTGGGGGGTGATCGGAGCGCTGTCGGGGATCGTCCTCTTCTCCGCGGCCTTCGTCGTGTTCTTTCTCCTCTATGCCCCGGTCTATCTCGCGGGCAAGATGCCCGCGTTCGTGGGCAAGGGAGGATGGACCGACCGGCGCGAGATCCGATTCTACGGTTTCTGCTTCCTCCTCCTCTGTCTCATGATCGTCCTCATCGCCGTCTCGCTCATGACGGGCGACTGGCGCTGGGCGGGATCGGTCTTCCTCGTGCTCACCGGCTTTGCGCCGGTTGTGTGGCGGGCCCTGGTCTAGGGAGCAGGTGTTGACAGTGCTGGGACCGCTGACTATCCTTGACGAACGGGTATGAACGATATCGCGGTCCTGGTGCTCAACTACACGTACGAGCCGCTCCACTTCACCAACGCCAAGCGCGCCGTCACTCTGCTGCTCGCGGGCAAGGCGGAGAGCGTGGAGAGCTCGCCCCGCGTGATCCGCTCGCCCTCCCGGGCCTTTCCGCTCCCCTCCGTCATCCGTCTCGCCGCCTATATCCGGAAGCCCTTCCTGGAGCGGGTGGCTTTCAACAAGAAGAACATCCTTCGTCGCGATGGCTACACCTGCCAGTACTGCTCCCGTCGCGGGGAGAAGCTCACGGTGGACCACGTCATGCCGCGCTCGCGGGGCGGTCAGACGACGTGGACCAATGTGGTGGCGGCCTGCCTCCGCTGCAATCTCTTCAAGGGCAATCGCACCCTCGAGGAGTCGCGCATGCGGCTCATCCGTGAGCCGGTTCACCCGCAGTTCCTCTTCTCGGTCCACCTGATGCGGCACCCCCACGCCACCAGCTTCCTGGACTCGTGGCGGAAGTACCTGGTGGCGGTTCCCACCGCCCCCTGAGCGTGTCTTTCCGGCTGTCCTCGGAGTACTCGCCCGCGGGCGATCAGCCCGGAGCCATCGAGCGCCTCGCCTCTCTGGTGGCCGAGGGGCACCCCCATGCCGTGCTCCTCGGGATCACGGGAAGCGGCAAGACCTTCACCCTCGCCAACGTGATCCGGCAGCTCGACCGGCCCGCCCTCGTCATCTCGCCCAACAAGACGCTGGCCGCCCAGCTCTACGGCGAGTTCAAGTCGTTCTTTCCCGACAATGCCGTCGAGTACTTCGTGTCGTACTACGACTACTACCAGCCCGAGGCCTACATTCCACAGTCGGACACCTATATCGAGAAGGACGCCCTCGTCAACGACGAGATCGACCGGATGCGGCACTCCGCCACCACGTCCCTCTTCGAGCGCCGCGACGTCATCGTGGTCGCCTCCGTGTCATGCATCTACGGCATCGGCGCGCCGGAAACCTACCAGGGCATGCACGTGGGGCTCGAGACAGGCCAGACTCTCGAGCGCGACGCGCTCATCCGGAGCCTCGTGGCCATCCAGTACGAGCGCAACGACGTCGATTTCCGGCGGGGCACCTTTCGGGTGCGGGGCGACGTGGTCGAGATCTTCCCCGCCGCCGCCGAGGCGGAGGCGCTGCGCGTGGAGCTGTGGGGCGACACCATCGAGAAGCTCTCGACGCTCGACTCGCTCCGCGGGGTCACCACCGGCACCGTCTCCGGCGCGCGCATCTATCCCGCCAGTCACTACGTCACGCCCGCCGACCAGACGGAGCGCGCCATCGCGAGCATCCTCGAGGAGCTCGGTGAACGGTTGAGGTTTCTCAAAGGCAGGGGCAAGCTCCTGGAGGCGCAGCGCCTCGAGCAACGCACGCTGTTCGATATGGAGATGCTGCGCGAGATCGGCTATTGCCACGGCATCGAGAACTACTCTCGACACCTGTCGGGGAGGAAGCCGGGCCAGAACCCGCCCACCCTCATGGACTACCTGCCCAGGAACGCCCTCGTGATCATCGACGAGTCTCACGTGACCGTGCCGCAGATCCGCGGTATGTACCCGGGTGACCGGTCGCGCAAGGAGGCCCTCGTCGAATACGGGTTCCGGATGCCCTCGGCCTTCGACAACCGGCCGCTGACCTTCGAGGAGTTTTCCGCGCTCGTGCCCCAGACGCTCTACGTCTCCGCCACTCCGGGACCGTACGAGCTGAGGCTGGCGGGGGGGCAGCGCGCGTCGCCCGGCCAGCCGTGGCAGGGGGGGGCGGTGGCCGAGCAGATCATCCGCCCCACCGGGCTCATGGACCCGAAGATCACCGTGCGGCCCGCCGGCGTCCAGGTCGACGATCTCATGGCCGAGGTGCGGGCGCGGGCCGAGCGCGCCGAGCGGGTCCTCATCACCACCCTCACCAAGCGCATGTCCGAGGACCTGACCGAGTACTACCAGCAGAACGGCCTGCGCGTGCGCTACCTCCACTCCGACATCGACACCCTCGACCGCGTGGCCATCATTCGCGAGCTGCGGCTCGGCAAGTACGACGCCCTCGTGGGCATCAACCTCTTGCGGGAGGGTCTGGATCTGCCCGAGGTCTCCCTCGTGGCCATTCTCGATGCCGACAAGGAGGGTTACCTTCGCTCCGCGACCTCCCTCATCCAGACTGCGGGGCGAGCGGCACGGCACGTCAACGGCGAGGTGATCATGTACGCCGACACCGTCACCGGCTCCATGCAGGAGGCCATCGCCGAGACGGAGCGGCGCCGGTCGGTGCAGGGGCGGTACAATGAGGAGCACGGGATCACGCCGGAGTCGGTCAAGCGGTCGCTGCGCGACCTCCTCGACAGCGTGCCCGAGCGCGACTACTACACGGTCGAGGTGCCCACCACGGCCGAGCCGACCTGGGAGAGCCCGCAAGCGCTTCAGGCGCACATCGCGGAGCTCGAGGGGGCGATGCGCGAAGCGGCCCGGCGGCTCGACTTCGAGCGGGCGGCCGAGCTGCGGGACCGTATCAAGGCCCTCCGCAAGGTCGACCTCGGCGTGCACTGAGGGTGACGGCGCCGTGTTCGTGGTCAAGTGGACGCTCGTATTCTTCGCCGTGCTCGCGGTGGCGCTGGTGGTGCTCTCCAAGCTGATCGCCTTTCTCAACCCGCCGCGGCGCGGGCGCGCGGGGGCGCTCGCGCTCCGGCGCTGGGGGGAGGTGCTGACGTGGATGGTGCTGGTGCCGGTGCTGGTGGGCCTCGCCCTCCTCGCGGTGACCTTGTGGCTGGGCGCATAGGGGCGGGGGAGCTCGAGGACAAGGTCGACCGGCTACCCGCCCGGCCCGGCGTCTACCTCTACAAGGACGCCAAGGGCCAGATCATCTACGTGGGCAAGGCCGCCTCCCTGAAGAGCCGCGTGCGCTCCTATTTCCAGGAGTCCCGCGCCCCCGACCCGAAGACGGACGCCCTCGTCGGGCAGATCCGCGACCTCGAGTACATCGTCACGGGCAATGAGCTCGAGGCCCTCATCCTGGAGTCGAACCTCGTCAAGAAGCACCGACCCCGATACAACATCATCCTGCGCGACGACAAGCACTACCCGTTCCTCAAGCTCACCACCAACGAGGAGTACCCGCGGCTGGTCGTGGCGCGACGCGTGCAGCAGGACGGCGCCGCCTACTTCGGACCCTTCTACCCCGCCACGGCCATGCGCGAGACGCTCCGGCTCGTCCGCCAGCTCTTTCCCCTCCGGACCTGCCGGATCAAGATCGACGGCAAGCGATCGCGACCGTGCCTGCAGTACTACATCCATCGCTGCAACGCGCCCTGCACGGGGTGGGAGAGCCGGGAAGGCTATGCGGGGACGGTGGCCGACGTCGAGCGCTTCCTCGAGGGGAAGAACGACGGCCTGGCCCAGGAGCTGACGACGCAGATGGAGTCGGCGGCCGAGGAGCTCAAGTTCGAGCAGGCCGCGCGGCTGCGCGACCGCGTCCAGGCGCTGAACACGGTGAGGGAGCGGCAGAAGATCATCTCGACCGAGGACAGCGACCTGGACATCGTGGGCTGCGTGCGCCAGGGGACCGATGCCTGCGTGCAGCTCTTCTTCGTCCGTCGCGGCCGACTCCTCGGGCGCGAGTCGTTCTTCTTCGAGCGGCTGGGCGGGGAAGGCGAGGGCGAGCTGCTCTCCGCCTTCCTCCGCCAGTTCTACGCCCGCGAGGTCACCCCGCCGCCCGAGATCCTCCTCTCCGCCGAGATTCCCGAGGCGGATCTGGTTCTCGAGTGGCTGGCCCGGCGACGGGACGGTCGTGTCGAGCTCCTCGCCCCCCAGCGCGGGCGCAAGCGCGAGCTCGTGGCCATGGCGGAGGAGAACGCGGCGCTGGCGCTCTCGACCCACCTGCTCTCCCGCGGCAACCGGACGCAGGCCGTGCTCGACGAGCTGCAGCGCGCCCTCAACCTGCCAGAGGCGCCGCACCGGATCGAGGCCTTCGACATCTCGACCTTCCAGGGCGGGGAGACGGTGGCCTCCATGGTCGTCTGGCAGGACGGGGAGATGAAGAAGGACGACTACAAGCGCTATCGCATCCGCACGGTGACCGGCACGGACGACTTCGCCGCCATGCACGAGGTGGTGACGCGCCGCTACGGCAAGGCGCTCGAGACGGACGGCGCCCTTCCCGATCTGGTCCTGCTGGATGGCGGTCGCGGCCAGCTGAGCGCGGGGCTCAAGGCCCTCGAGGCGCTCGGCCTCGACTACCTGCCCATGGCCTCGCTGGCCAAGAGGGCGGAGGAGGTGTACACACCGGACCGGCTCGAGCCCCTCGTCCTCGAGCTGACCTCGCCCGCGCTCCAGGCCCTGCAGAGGATCCGCGACGAGGCGCACCGCTTCGCCATCACGTATCACAAGAAGCTGCGGACGCGACGGACCATCAGCTCGGTGCTCGACCAGATTCCCGGCGTGGGGCCGACATTGAGAACGAGCCTGCTCCGCAGCCTGGGCTCGGCGCGCGCGGTGCGCGAGGCCTCGGTAGCTCAGCTCGCCGCGGTGCCGAAGGTCTCACCCAAGCTCGCGGAGCGCATCCACGATTTCTTTCACCCCGCCCCTGAGCCTCCGGCGGCCCTTGAAGGGGAATCAGCGCCGTCAGACGGGGAACCCACCACTCCAGAACGGGGTTAGAATGCCGACAGTCACGGAAAGGGGGTGAACACATGAGGAAAGTTCTGATGGCTCTTGCCCTGGTCGTTGCCACCGCCGGGGCGGCGCTGGCCAACCAGTGCCCGCTCCTGATCAAGCAGATCGACGACGCGACCGCCGGCAAGACGGACGACGCGTCGAAGAAAGCTCAGGCCCTTGCCAAGGAAGCCAAGGCGCTACACGATGCCGGCAAGCACGCCGAGTCTGTCGCCAAGGCCGACGAGGCCGCGGCGGCGATCAACTTGACCTTGAAGAAGAAGTAACCTCTTTTCCATCCCCGGGGGCCTCTCGCCCCCGGGGGGCCTTTCTTGCGCCCCCCTGCTAAGTGTGGTAAAAATCAGCCAGAATATGGCCATCGACGACCGCCAGGACCGCTATCCCTTCCGGGACATCGAGCCCAAGTGGCAGGGGGTCTGGGAGCAGAGCAAGCAGTTCCGGGTCACGGAGGATCCGGGCCGGCCCAAGTACTACTGCCTCGAGATGTTCCCCTATCCCTCGGGCCGGATTCACATGGGCCACGTCCGCGTCTACACCATCGGCGACCTTCTGGCCCGCTTCAAGCTCATGCGGGGCTTCAATGTCCTCCACCCCATGGGATGGGACGCTTTCGGCCTCCCGGCCGAGAATGCCGCCATCGACAACGGGGTCCATCCCGCCGTGTGGACCCTCGAGAACATCGCCAACATGAAGACGCAGCTCGGGCGGCTCGGCATGTCCTACGACTGGGACCGCGAGCTCGCCACCTGCGATCCCGCGTACTACCGATGGGAGCAGCTCATCTTCATCCGGATGTTCGAGCGTGGTCTCGCCTACAAGCAGCGCTCCAAGGTCAACTGGTGTCCGTCGTGCCAGACCATCCTCGCCAACGAGCAGGTGGAGGCGGGCCGCTGCTGGCGCTGCGACTCTGAGGTCGAGGCCAAGGAGATCGAGGGCTGGTTCTTCAAGATCACCGACTATGCCGAGGAGCTCCTGGACTGGTGCGACCGGCTCCCCGGCTGGCCCGAGCGGGTCCTCACCATGCAGCGCAACTGGATCGGCCGGAGCGAGGGCGCGGAGTTCGACCTGCCCGTGGTGGGACGCCCCGGCCTCGCCATCACGATCTTCACCACGCGTCCCGACACCGCCTTCGGCATGACCTACGCGGTGCTCGCCCCCGAGCACCCCCTCGTGGACGCCCTCGTCGCCGACGAGGAGGAGCGCGCGCGCGTGGCCGCCTTCCGGCAGGAGGTGGCGCGGGAGTCCGAGATCGAGCGCCTCGCCGCCGACCGGCCGAAGCGCGGGCTGCGGCTCACCGCGCGCGCCATCAATCCGTTCACGGGCGCGGAGATCCCGCTCTTCCTCGCCGACTATGTCCTCATGGGCTATGGCACCGGCGCCATCATGGCCGTGCCGGGAGAAGACCAGCGGGACTGGGAGTTCGCCAAGCAGCACGGGCTCGACATCATCGCCACCGTCGAGCGGCCGGCGGGATGGGAGGATACCCAGGCCTACACGGGCGAGGGCGTGAAGATCAACTCGGGCTTCCTCGACGGCCTCTCCGTGGACGAGGCCAAGCGCGCGGCCATCGACTGGCTCGTGAAGGAGGGGATCGGGCGCTCGAAGATCAACTACCGTCTCCGCGACTGGGGCATCAGCCGGCAGCGTTACTGGGGCGCGCCCATTCCCATTCTCTACTGCGAGAAATGCGGCATGGTGCCCGAGCGCGAAGAGAACCTGCCCGTGGTGCTGCCCCAGAACGTCCAGATCAGCGGCAAGGGCGGCTCCCCCCTCGCGGGAGTGGCGTCCTTCGTCAACGCCACGTGCCCGCGCTGCGGCGGCAAGGCCCGGCGCGACACCGACACCATGGACACCTTCGTGGAGTCGTCCTGGTATTTCCTCCGCTACTGCTCGCCCCACTACGATCAGGGGATGTTCGAGCGCGCCGCCGCCGAGTACTGGATGCCCGTGGACCAGTACATCGGGGGCATCGAGCACGCCGTGCTCCACCTCCTCTATGCGCGCTTCTTCACCAAGGTGCTGCGCGACCTCGACCTCATCGCCCTCGACGAGCCGTTCCGCGCCCTCCTGTCCCAGGGCATGGTGATCAAGGACGGCGCCAAGATGTCCAAGTCCAAGGGCAACGTGGTCGATCCCGACGACATGATCCGGCGCTTCGGGGCGGACGCGACGCGGCTCTTCACCCTCTTCGCCGCTCCACCGGAGCGGGACCTCGAGTGGACGGAGAGCGGCGTGGAAGGCGCCTCGCGCTTCCTCAACCGCCTCTGGCGCTTCATCCACGCGCATCGCGAGGAGATCAGCGCGGCCGGGCTTCCCGGGCCGGGCCCGCTCTCCGAGTCGGGCCGGGCCTTCCGCCGGGTCATCCACGAGACGGTCGAGCGCGTCACCTCCGACGTCGAGCGGGACTTCCACTTCAATACCGCCATCAGCGCCGTGATGGAGCTCGTCAACGCCCTCCACGACTTCGAGCGCGACTCGCTGGACCGGGTGGCCCGCGAGGAGCGGGCGGCGCTCCTGCGCGAGGCCGTCGACACCGCGCTGCTTCTCCTGGGGCCTGTCTGCCCCCACATCGGCGAGGAGCTGTGGACCATCCTCGGCCGCCCGGGCAGCCTCTTCACCCAGCGATGGCCCACCGCCGACCCCGCGGCACTTCGTCGCGAGGCGGTGGAGATCGTCGTGCAGGTGGATGGCCGGGTGCGGACGCGTCTCACCGTCGAGGTCGGCGCGCCCGAGCAGAGTATCCGGGAGGCGGCGCTGGCCGAGGACAAGGTGCGTCCATGGATCGACGGCCGGCAGGTCGCCAAGGTCGTGGTCGTGCCCGGGAGGCTCGTCAATATCGTGACGAGCTCATGAGTTTGATTGGATCCGGGGGGGAGCGGCGCCGCTCCGCTCGGGGGTTGGCTCGGCTCGCCTTCGGCGGCGCCTCACACGGCAGCCCCAGGCTCCCCCACCGCATCTGTCTGATCGCGATACTCGCGCTGGTCACGGCGGTTTGCCTCGGCGGCTGCGGCTACTCGCTGCAGGGCAATCTTCCGGACCACATCAAGAGCGTGGCTGTGCCTGTCTTCAGGAACCGGACCACCGAGCCCGGCGTCGAGAGCACCATCAGCAGCGCCGTGGTCAACGCCTTCACCACCAACGGCAAGCTCCGCGTGGTCTCGCTCGATGCGGCCGACTCCATGCTCGAGGGCGAGATCATCGGCTTCGAGGTGCAGTCGCTCGCCTTCGACAGCCGGTTGAACCTGCGCTCCTATCGATTGGCCGTGACCATGAACGTTCGGTTCCGCGACCTCAAGAAGAGCGCCATGCTCTGGGAGCAGCAGGGGCTGCGCGAGGTGGTGGACTTCCAGGTCGCGGGTCAGGTCGCCGATACCGTGAGCCGCGAGGAAGGGGCGGTCAAGCAGGCGGCCGTGGAGATAGGGCGAAAAGTGGTCAACCACGCGGTCGACCGCTTCTAGTGCACTACGGGAGCTGGCTCCGGGCGGCCGAGGCTGGAGAGGTCGCCGCGGTGACGCTGCTCCACGGCGCCGAGCCCTTCCTGATCGACGCGGCCATCGGACGGACCACGCGCGCCCTCATTCCCGACGCGGCCGAGCTCGCCATGTCGCGCGATGTCCTCGAGGCGCGGGAGACGGGCGCCGAGGGCATCGTCCGCGCCGCCCAGACCTTTCCATGGGGAGTGGCGCGGCGGGTCGTGATTGCCCGCGGCGTGGAGACGCTCGGCTCCAAGCAGGCCGCGCCGCTCGTGGAGTACCTCGGCCAGCCGAACCCGGCGACGGCGCTTCTTCTCGCGGTCCCGCAGATTCTCGCCTCCTCGCACTGGCTGCTCAAGGCTCTTCCCGCCGCCTCCGTGGTCGAAGTGCCACGCCTCTCCGGTCGCTCCCTCATCGGGTGGCTCCGCGCGCATGCCGCGACGGAAGGACTGGAGCTGGCCGAGGACGCCGCGCAGCTCCTCGTCACCCTCGTTGGCGAGGAGCCGGCCGCGCTCGCCGCCGAGCTCGGCAAGGCGGCCCTCGCCGGGGGCGCGGACAACAGGCGGGTCGGCGTGGCCGAGATCCAAGCCGTGGTCGGAGAGCATCGCTCGCGGGAGATCTTCGAGCTCACGCGCGCGGTGGAGCTCCGCGACCCGGGATCGGCGCTGCCCCTCCTGGACCGGCTCCTCTCGGCCGGCGAGGAGCCGCTGCGCATCCTGGCCATCCTGGCAGGCCAGGCGCGGCGCGCCACCCCGGCCGCCTCGCGCCTCGCGCGCTGCTGGAAGGCGGAGCGCCGGCTCAAGCTGGGTGGGCTCGCGCGCCCCGAGCTCTGCCTGCTCGTCGCCGACCTGTGCGCGGACTGACGGCCGCCACCTTCCTGCTCGCGATGGTCGCGTCGCCGTCACCCGCGGCGGCGCTCGAAGCGGGCGCGGCGTCGGTGGAGATCGCGCTCCCCGCCGGCACCCCGCTCGCGGGCTACGGAGGATTTCCGCGCCGCGCGTGGATGCCCGACTTGCTTGGAAGCCGGCCCTACGCCTTCTGGTTCAGGCCGTCGACCGGCGTCCACGATCCCATCCGGGCGCGCGCGCTCGTCCTGACGTCCGGGGCCACGCAGATCCTGTGGCTCGCCGTGGACACCGTCGGCATCGACCCGTCTCTCGTCACGGACCTGCGCCGGCGCCTGGCCGTGAGGGGCTCCGCCCCCACCGTGGTGCTGTCGGCCTCGCACACGCATTCCGGCCCCGGCGCCTATAGCGAGTCGTCGCTCTTCGGTTTCCTGGCCCTCGATCGCCTGGCGCCCGAGGTGCGGGCCCGGCTCCTCGACGGAATGGAAGCGGCGGCCCGAGAGGCGGAGCGGCGGCGCGAGCCCGCGCGCGCCGTCACGGGCCTCGCCCCCGTGCCGGGCCTGGGCAAGAGCCGTCTGAAGCAGCCGCTCGACCCCGAGCTCGGAATGCTCAAGGTCACCGCCGCGCGCGGTCGTCCCATCGCCGTCGTCTGGAGCTATGCCGTGCACGGGACGGCCCTCGGCCGCCACAATTTCCTCCTCTCCGGCGACCTCATGGCCGAGGCCTCGGCGCGTCTCGAGCGGGAGACGGGTGCGCCCGCCCTCTTCGTCAACGGCGCGGCCGCGGACGTGAGCCCGCTCCGACACGGATGGGGGGGCGTCGAGTGGGCGGGCACGGCGCTGGCCGACGGCGCCCTCGCGCTGTGGCGCGACCTGGGCGAGGGAAGCGACGCACCGCTGGCCTCGCAGGTGACGCGCGTGAGATTGCCCAGGCCGGCTCTGTCCGCGCGCAACTGTCTGGCGGGCTGGGCGCCCGGCTTCGTCCGCATCGGGCTCGGGTCCGCCCTGCCCACGTCCTCCGAGCTCCTCGCCCTCCGGATCGGCGACGGGGCGTGGGTGACCGTGCCCGGCGAGCTGCAGACGCGGCTCGGTCTCGACATCAAGAAGGCGGGGCGGCGGCACTTCGCCCAGGCCTTCGTGGCGGGCTACACCAACGACTACCTCGGCTACTTCCTCACCCGGGAGGACTACGCGAAGCCGAGCTACATCGCGTGCGGGAGCCTGTACGGAGAGGGAGGCGGGGAGATCCTGCGCGACGCCGCTACCGAGCTGCTGGAGCGCCTGGCCGCCTCCGTGTCGCGCCGCTGATGCGCGCGCTAGCGGGGGAGGGAGCGGGCGAGGGCCGACTTCTTGCGAGCGGCCGTATTGCGATGAATGACGCCGCGGCTCACGGCGCGATCGAGGATGCGGATGGCCTCGAGCACGACCTCCTTCGACTGCGGGCTCTTCTCGGCGGCGGCGGCGCGCGCGGTCTTCAGGGCGGAGCGGATGGTGCTCCGCGCGGCGCGGTTGCGCAGGCGACGCTTCTCGTTCTGCTTGATCCGCTTCATGGCGGATCGCGTGTTGGCCACGGCTGCCTTCCTCCCCTGATGTGGTCTCGGATCAACCCGCGACAATCACTGCGTGCTTGGACGCCGGACGCTCGACCCTCGAGCGACAGTAGACCCTACCGTCCACGTCCATCACTGTCAAGGACTATGTCCGCGTGAGCGACGCGCAGCGGGACGTGCGGCACAGCGTCGTGCGGGCGGTGGGCTCGATCGGTCTCGCCACCCTCCTGAGCCGGATCCTGGGATTCGTGCGCGACATGGTGGTGGCGCGCGCCTTCGGCGCGGGTCCGGTCACGGACGCCTTTTTCGTCGCCTTCCGCATTCCCAATCTCCTGCGGCGCCTCCTCGCCGAGGGCGCGCTCTCCACCGCGTTCATCCCCGTGTTCACCTCCTCCCTGACGCATGACGGCCGCGCGGGCTTCCGGAGGATGCTCCGCGCGGTGGCGGGCGCCACCGCGGTCGCGCTCTGCGCGGTCTCGGCCCTCGGCATGCTCGCCGCGCCGTGGATCGTGCGCGTCATGGCGCCCGGCTGGACCTCTGACCCGGGGCAGATCGGGCTCGCCGCGGATCTCACGCGATTCATGTTTCCCTACCTCGTCCTGGTGGGGCTGGCCTCCCTGGGCATGGCGGCGCTCAACGCGCATCACCGGTTCTTCACGGCGGCGCTCGGGCCCGCCGTGCTGAACGTGGCCATGATCCTGGCCGTGCTCGTCCTCGCGGCGAAAATGGCGCCGCCCATCCTCGCACTGGCCATCGGCGTGCTCGTGGGCGGGGCGGGGCAGTTTCTCGTCCAGCTGCCCGAGCTCCGCCGCCTCGGGGTGCCCCTCTGGCCCTCGGCGGAGTGGAGACATCCCGCCGTCCGCGCGATCGCGGGCCGGCTCTGGCCCGCCGTCTTCGCCCTGGCCGCCGTGCAGGTGACCGTCCTCGTCAACACGCTGCTCGCCTCGCTGCTGCCGCAGGGGACGGTCTCCTATCTGTACTACGCCGACCGGGTCATGGAGTTCCCGCTGGGAGTCTTCGGCATCGCGTTGGCCACGGCCGCCCTGCCGAGCATGTCCTCCCAAGCGGCGCGCGGTGACCACGCGGCCCTTCGCGATACCGTGACCTTCTCGTTGAGACTGTCGGCCTTCATCGCGGTGCCCGCGGCCGTCGGCCTCGTGGCCCTGGGTCATCCCATCGTGAGGCTCCTCTTCCAGCGCGGGGAGTTCACGGCCTCCGATGCCGTCCTCACGACGCAGGCGCTGGCGGGCTATGCGGTGGGGCTGCCGGCCTTCTCGGCGACGCGACTGGCCGCGCAGACCTTCTACGCCCTCGGCGATACGCGCACGCCGGTGTGGGCCGGGCTCGTCTCCGTGGCCGCGAACATCGCGCTCGCGCTCCTGCTCATGTGGCCCCTCAAGCACGCCGGGCTTGCCCTCGCCTCGTCGCTCTCCGCCTATGTCAACCTCGTGCTTCTCTACTGGCTCTTGCGGCGGCGTCTCGGCCGTCTGGGCAGCCGCGAGACTTTGCTGTCGCTCGCGCGGACGGCCGCGGCCTCGAGCGCGCTCTTGCTGTGGTGTCTGTGGGCGGGACCGAGACTCGGCGCGGGCTGGCCGGGGGCGGCGTGGACGGGAGGCGCCCTCATCGTCGGCGTGATCCTGTACGGCGCGGTGGCCGCTCTCCTCAGAGCGCCGGAGCTCCCTGCGCTTCGTCAGATGCTGCGGCGCCGGGGGCATTCCTTGCCCGCCCCTGGTGACGGGTGATAAACTTCGACATGCCTCAGCGGTGGGCTGGGTTCGCCCCGGTCATGGCCCAGGTGGTTGGGATGGGTCGCTACCGGGGCGTCGCTGTGTCCGGGCCCCGGAGGCCCTGAATGGACGCGGTGCGCGAGTTCCTCACCGCCCTGCAGACAGAGCGGGGCGCCTCCCCTCATACGCTCGCCGCCTATCGGCGTGACCTGACCGGCTTCGTCACGTTTCTCGGGCACGAGGGCCGCGCGGTGGCGACGGCCCGCGTGGGCGATCTGACCGAGTACCTCGCGGCCCTCCGGCGGCGAGGGTTGGGGGCGCGCAGCACGGCCCGGCACCTCTCGGCCGTGCGCGGGCTTTACCGCTTCCTCCTGGGAAGTGGCGGGATACGGCGCGACCCCACGGAGCACCTCGAGGCGCCCAGGCCGCCGCGGCGCCTGCCCCGCACCCTGTCGGTCGAGGATGCCGCGGCCCTGGTGGAAGCGCCGGACATCTCCGTTCCCGAAGGCCTGAGGGACCGGGCCCTGCTCGAGCTCATGTATGCCTCGGGGCTTCGCGCCTCGGAATGCCTGGCGCTCAGGCGGGAAGATCTCAATCAGGCGGCGGGCTACGTGATGGCCACGGGCAAGGGGAGCCGCCAGCGCCTCGTGCCGGTGGGAGGGCAGGCCCTCCGCTGGGTCCAGCGCTACATCGCCACGTCGCGTCCCAGCTTCGTCAGGCGCGGCGATCCCGGCCTCCTGTTCCTGAACCGGTACGGGCGGCCGCTCTCGCGCCAGGGACTCTGGGCCATGATCAAGCGGGCGGCGCGGCGGGCGGGTCTCCGGGCCTCCGTGTCGCCGCATACCCTGCGTCACTCCTTCGCGAGCCACCTGCTCGAGCGGGGCGCCGACCTTCGCTCCGTCCAGGCCATGCTCGGCCATGCCGACATCTCGACCACCCAGATCTACACGCATCTGCCCTCGGCCGCCGTTCGTGCCATGTACAGAAAGTTTCACCCGCGCGCCGAGCGCAAGGCGAGCTGACCCCATGGCCAGAGCGGGGCACGCCTATCCGCAAGTCGACGCGCGCGCGCAGGGGCTCATGGACGGCCGCGTGGTCAGCCTCCCGCGCTCCTTGAGCGTCTCTCGCGCCCTCGAGGCCATGCGCCACGCAAAGGCGCGGAGCGCCCTCGCGAGCCCGTCGACGGCGGCTTTGAGGAGCGATCTCGAGCGTGCGGCCTCCTGGCAGATCGGCCATCTTCGCTGGCTGGATCTGGCCTATCCCCGGCTCCCCGTCCTCGAGGCGGGCGCGGGCGAGATCGCCGTCCGCCGCGAGCTGGACCGCGGCGCGTCCCTCGTGCTCATCCGTGAAGGCCGGCGCATCGTGGGCATGGTGGAGGCTTCTGCCATCTCGCGGCCGGCGCCATCGCTGGCCGCCAGGCTCGATCGCCTCCAGGGCCTCTCGGCGGAGAGCAAGCTCTGGGTGCTTCGCATGGCCGGCAAGCTCGGCGAGGATCGGGGGCAGGCCGTCTTCGTCGTGGGCGGCTTCGTGCGCGATCTCCTCCTGGGTGCCGGGACCTTCATGCCCGATCTCGACCTCGTGGTCGAAGGCGATGGCGTGGCGTTCGGACGCCGGCTGGCTGAGGAGACGGGTGGGCACCTCGTGGTGCACGCCGCCTTCGGCACCGCCTCGCTCGAAGGTGGTCTCACTCCTGACGGCACGCCACTGGGGCGCGTGGACATCGCGAGCGCGCGAGGCGAGCGATACGGCCTGCCCGGCGCCCTGCCCGAGGTCACCCCGGCATCGATAGAGCAAGACCTGGGCCGGCGCGATTTCTCCGTGAATGCCATGGCCATGGCCCTCTCGCCGTCGGCCTGGGGGCGCCTCCACGATCCGCATGGTGGCGAGCGCGATGTCCGGGAACGGCGCCTCCGGGTCCTGCACCCGCTGTCCCTGGCGGAAGACCCGACGCGAATCTTCCGGGCGGCCCGTTATGTCGCCCGACTTGGGCTCAGACCCGATCAGGGCTTTCATCGCGCCCTCGCGCTGGCCCTTCGCCTCGGCGCCTATCCGGCGATGTCGGGCCAGCGCCTCGTGGGCGAGATCGAGCTCATCATGGAGGAGCCCGATCCGTGGCGGGTCCTCGCCCTGCTCCTCCGCTGGGGCGCCTTCCGGCTCTGGGACGCCGCGTATCGGTCCACGCGCACGAGCCCGTCGAGACTCAGCAAGGCGCGGGCGCTCACGCGCTGGGCGCGCGGCGCCGGTGTGGGGCTGGACGCCACGGAGCTGGCGCTCCTCACCCTGCTCTTCGATCAGGCCAGGCCGGTGGCGGACCGCTGTCTCCGGCGACTCGCCGTGCGCGACCCCGCGGCGAGGCTGCTCGACGCGGAGCCCGGGCGACAGCTCGCGCGGCGGCTCGACCGCGCCCCCCGGATGCGCCCGAGCCAGGTCGCCGAGGCCATGAGGCCGACCGCATCTCCGGTCATCCTGGGGGCCTGGCTCTGGGGGGGGCCGCGGGCTCGGCGGCGCATCGAATGGTTTCTCGCGGCGGGTCGGGGAGCGCGGCCCCTGTCCTCGGGAGACGACGTGATGGCGGCGGGCGTCCCGCGGGGGCCGCTCGTCGCGCAGGCGTTGTGCGTCTTGAGGGACTTGAAGCTCGACGGGCACGTGCGGACACTGGAGGATGAGCATGTCGCCCTGGATCGATGGACACGCGCGCTGACCATGAAAGGAGATATCCGGTGACTCCGAAATTCATCTTCGTGACCGGCGGCGTCGTCTCGTCCCTGGGCAAGGGGCTGGCCGCCGCCTCCATCGGGTCGCTGCTCGAGGCCCGGGGCTTCCACGTCACCCTCCTCAAGATGGATCCGTACATCAACGTGGACGCGGGCACGATGAGCCCCTACCAGCACGGCGAGGTCTACGTCACCGACGACGGCGGCGAGACCGACCTCGACCTCGGACACTACGAGCGCTTCACGGGGGCGCGGATGACGCGGGACAACAACATCACCACGGGCAAGGTGTACGGCACCGTGATCGAGAAGGAGCGCCGCGGCGACTATCTCGGCCGCACCGTCCAGGTCATCCCGCACATCACCGATCAGATCAAGGCCTCCATCCGCAAGGTTGCCTCCGGGGTGGAGGTGGTCATCGTGGAGATCGGCGGCACCGTGGGTGACATCGAAGGCCTGCCCTTCCTGGAAGCCGTCCGCCAGTTCAAGAAGGACGTGGGCAAGGATAACGTCATCTATGTCCACCTGACCCTCGTGCCCTTCATCAGCGCGGCGGGCGAGCTCAAGACCAAGGCGACCCAGCACTCCGTCAAGGAGCTGCGCGCCATCGGTATCCAGCCGGACGTGCTCCTCTGCCGCACCGACAAGGAGCACCCCCTCACCCCCGGGACCAAGTCCAAGATCGCCCTCTTCTGCGATGTCGAAGAAGAGGCGGTGGTGGCCGCGCGGGACGTGGACACGATCTACGAGGTGCCCCTGGCCTTCTCCGAGCAGGGCCTCGACGAGAGCATCATCAAGATGCTCGGGCTGCCCCAGCGCCCCGCCGATCTCGGGCGCTGGGAGGAGATCGTCCGCCGGGTCAAGGCCCCGCGAAGCCGCGTGCGCATCGGGGTGATCGGCAAGTACATCGAGATCAAGGACGCCTACAAGAGCCTCTACGAGGCGTTGACCCACGGCGGCATCGCCCACGAGGCCGCGGTGGATCTCGCGTGGGTCGACGCGGAGAGGCTCGAGCGCGAGGGCCTGGCCGGCCACGTCGCCGGTCTCGACGGGATCCTCGTCCCCGGGGGCTTCGGCGATCGCGGCATCGAGGGCAAGATCCAGGCGATCCGATACGCACGAGAGCACAAGGTGCCCTACTTCGGCATCTGTCTCGGCATGCAGTGCGCGGTCATCGAGTATGCCCGCCACGTCTGCGGCCTCGACGGCGCCAATTCCACGGAGTTCAATGCGGCCCCCGCGCACAACGTGATCGACCTCCTGCCCGAGCAGCGAAGCATCACCGACAAGGGAGGGACGATGCGGCTGGGGCTCTACCCGGTGATGCTGGCCGAGGGCAGCGGCGCCTCCCGCGCGTACGGGCAGGGCGTGATCCAGGAGCGCCACCGCCACCGCTATGAGGTCAACAACGACTACCTGCCCGCGCTGGAGAAGAACGGGCTCCGGATCTCGGGCATCTGGGCGGAGAAGCAGCTCGTGGAGATCATCGAGCTGCCCGATCACCCCTGGTTCGTGGCCGGGCAATTCCACCCGGAGTTTCTCTCCAAGCCCTGGGCCCCGCATCCGCTCTTCGCCGCCTTCATCCGCGCGGCCCTGGACCACCAGGCCGTGAGCCATCGGACCAAGGCATGACCTCCGACCCGCGTCCGCGCCCCGTCACGGTGGCGGGAGTGACCATCGGCGGCGGCGCGCCCCTGGCCCTCATCGGCGGGCCCTGCGCCATCGAGGACGAGCGTCACGCCCTCATGATGGCCGAGCGGCTCCAGCGCGTGATGTCCGCGGCCCGCGTGCCCTTCATCTACAAGTCGTCCTATGACAAGGCCAATCGCTCCTCCGTCCACTCCTATCGTGGGCCCGGGCTCAAGGAAGGGTTGCGCATCCTCGCCCGCGTCAAGGAGACGAGCGGGCTGCCCGTCCTCTCCGACGTGCATGACGTGTCCGAGGTGGGGCCGGCCGCCGAGGTGCTCGATGTCCTCCAGGTGCCCGCCTTCCTGTGCCGGCAGACGGATCTCCTCCTCGCCTGCGGGGGGACGCGCAAGCCCGTGAACGTCAAGAAGGGGCAATTCGTGGCTCCCCGCGACATGGGCAATGTCGTGGACAAGATCCGCTCCACGGGCAACGAGGCGATCCTGCTCACCGAGCGCGGGACGTCCTTCGGCTATAACAATCTCGTGGTCGACTTCCGCGGGCTCCCCATCATGCGGAGCTTCGGCTACCCGGTCATCTTCGACGCGACCCATGCCGTCCAGCTGCCGGGCGGGGCGGGGGACCGCTCGGGCGGGGAGCGGCAATACGTGCAGGCCCTCGCGCGGGCCGCCGTTGCCGTCGGGGTGGACGCGCTCTTCATGGAGATCCACGAGGATCCCGATCGCACCATGCCCGATGGGCGGCCCTTGTCGGACGGGCCGAACATGCTCCGCCTCGACGACCTGCCCCGGCTCCTCGACGAGCTCGCGGCCATCCGCGACGGGCTCGGGAAGTTCGGCCCGTGATCGATCGGGTCCGCCTCCTGGCCATGGCCGATCGGGTCCTGCGGCTCGAGGCGGAGAGCGTGGCTGCCCTGCGCGAGCGGCTCGACGAGCGGTTCGTGCGGGCGGTGGAGCTGATGCATGGCTGCCGGGGCCGCATCATCGTCACGGGCATCGGCAAGAGCGGCATCATCGGGCGCAAGATCGCCGCCACCCTCGCGAGCACGGGGACGCCCGCCTACTTCCTCCATCCCGCCGAGGGCGTCCACGGCGATATCGGCATGATGGCCAGGGGAGACGTGGTCCTGGCCCTGTCCAACTCCGGCGAGACCGACGAGGTCCTGGCCGTCCTCCCCGCCATCAAGCGCCTGGGTGTTCCACTCGTCGTGCTCACGGGCAGCGTCAGCTCGACGCTCGCCCGCCAGGCGGACGTGGCGCTCGACGTGGGTGTGGGCGAGGAGGCGTGCCCGATGAACCTGGCCCCGACCTCGAGCACGACGGCGGCGCTGGCCATGGGTGACGCGCTCGCCATGGCCCTCCTCGATCTTCGAGGGCTCGGTCCGGAGGACTACGCCGCCCTCCATCCCCGCGGGGCCCTCGGCTGGAAATCGCTCTTCCGCGTGCGCGACCTCATGCATACGGGCGACGCCGTTCCCATCGTCCGGGACAGCGCCACCATGAAAGAGGCGATCGAGGAGATGAATGCCAAGCGGCTCGGCATGACCACGGTGGTGGACGCGGCAGGGCGACTCCTCGGCGTGATCACGGATGGCGACCTGCGGCGCCAGCAGCTCGTGCACGGCGCCCTCCTCGATCGGCGGGCGGGCGATTGCATGACGCCCGATCCCAAGCGGATAGGCCCCGACGAGCTCGCGGCGCGCGCCCTCGCCCTCATGGAGGGCGTGATCACGAGCCTCGTCATCGCGGACGAGCGTGGGCGCCCGGCCGGCGTGATCCACGTCCACGACATCCTGCGCGCGAAGATCGTGTGAGGGCGACGCCCCCGGCCTCGGCCGCCCGCGTCCAACTGCTCGTCCTCGACGTCGACGGTGTGCTCACCGACGGAACCCTCGTCTTCGGCTCCGCGGGTGAGGAGACCAAGCGCTTCCACGTGCGCGACGGCTACGCGATGCAGGCGGCCCGGCGCGCCGGACTGGCGATCGCCGTCATCTCCGGCCGGGCTTCGGCGGCCGTCACGCGCCGGATGACGGAGCTCGGCGTGACCGAAGTCCACCAGGGGGCGAGCGACAAGGCCGAAGTCTTCCGCGACATCCTCGCGCGGCTTCGTCTGAAGGCTTCAGCCGCCGCCGTGATGGGCGACGACCTCCCCGATTTGCCGCTCATGCGAATGGCGGGCCTCGCCCTTGCGCCGGCCGATGCCGTGGCGGAGGTGAAGCGTGCTGTCGGCTGGGTTTCCAGATTCGACGGCGGGCGCGGGGCTGTCAGGGAAGCTATTGAAATGCTGCTCCGTGCCCGGAAGGCTTGGCCGCCGAAGATTTAGGCTTCAACCCCCCTGCCTTTCGTGTTTGCCACGGTGGGGGGTCTATGCTAGCGTGGTACCGAACTTGCATATGCAAAAGACCGCTGCGGGCATTCTTCTGGGAGTCGTCCTCTTCGTGACGATCGTCATCGGTGTCCTCATCGTCAAGGGACATCAGGCCGCGGCGCCGCCGCCGGATATCGTTCCCGCCCAGTCCGATCAGCAGATCAGGGAGATCCATCTTCAAGAGGACGGCAAGAGCGGCTTTCGGTGGAGCCTGGACGCCGAGCAGGCAGATTCCTACGAGAGCACGGGCAAGACGCTCCTGCGCAAGGTCGTGCTCGCCATCGAGGAGCCGACGCGGAAATGGACCATCACGGGGGACGAGGGTGAGCTCGTCCAGCAGACGCGCGACGTCGAACTGCGCGGCCACATCGTGCTGACCTCGAGCGACGGACTGAGGCTCGAAACCTCGCGGCTCCTCTGGAGCAACTCGGAGAGCCGCGCCTGGACAGACGAGCCCGTGACTGTGTATCGCTCGGGGGTCGTGGTCACGGGGAGCGGCCTGGACACGCGACCGGCCGAGGAATTCACGGTCATCCGCGGCCCCGTGCGCGCGACTTTTGCCGGCGCGAAAGCCGGCGCCAGGCAAGCGACGACGGCGCCCGCTCCTCCGCCGACCAGCCGAGCGCGGCCATGAGCCTCGGGCGGACGGCGACTATGGTCGGGCTGATCGTCCTCGGGGCCCTCGTCCTCGCGCGCTCCCCGGAGGCCCAGCCGACGGCGCCCAAGCCACGTCCCGCCGTCCCCTCCGCCTCCGCGCCGTCCACCGATGGCAAGAATGCGCCAGTGACCGTGAACTCCGACAGCCTCGAGAGTCTCCAGAAAGAGGGATTGGCCGTCTTCAAGGGCAATGTGGTGGCGCGTCAGGACAACTCCATTCAATATGCCGACCGCATGGAGGTCTACACCGACGCCAAGACGAAGAGCATCGAGCGCGTGGTGTCCACGGGCAACGTCAGGATCATCACGCGGGACTGCCGCATGGGCACGGCCAATCGGGCCGAGTACTATGATGCGGAGCAGCGGGTGGTGCTGATCGGCAACGCGCGGGTCTGGCGCGAGGACAACGTCGTCACGGGCGAGCGAATCACCATCTATCTCGCGGAGGACAGGAGCCTGGTGGAGGGCGGCAAGCAGGAGCGGGTCAAGGCCATCTTCTATCCCTCGGGCCAGGATCGACCCAAGACGGACATCAAGGTGGGGCCGGGCGGCCCCGCCTGCCCATGACATCGGGCGCCGCGCGGAGCCTTTGAGTGGAAGGACTCATCGCGCAGAGCTTGAGGAAGCGGTTTCGGAATCGTCTCGTGGTGGATCGGGTCACCTTGGACATTCACCGAGGCGAGGTGGTCGGGCTCCTGGGACCCAACGGAGCCGGGAAGACGACGTCCTTCTATATGATAGTGGGGCTGTTGCGCGCGGATGGTGGACGGATATTCCTGGAGGGGCGTGAGGTGACCGATTTGCCGATGTACAAGCGGTGTCGGCTGGGCATGGGGTATCTGCCCCAGGAGTCCTCCGTCTTCCGGAAGCTGACGGTGGAGGAGAACCTGCTCGCCATTCTCGAGACCCTGGACCTCAGCCACCACGAGCGGCACGCGCGCCTCGAGGAGCTCCTGGCCGAGCTCGACCTGACCCCGCTCGCCAGCCACAAGGCCTACACGCTGTCCGGGGGCGAGCGGCGCCGGCTGGAGATCACGCGGGCCCTCGTGACCAATCCCCGCTATCTCCTCCTCGACGAGCCGTTCACGGGCATCGATCCCATCGCCATCGGCGACATCCAGGAGATCGTGGGGCGCCTCAAGGAGCGCGGCATCGGCGTCCTCATCACGGACCACAACGTGCGCGAGACGCTGGCCATCACCGACCGCGCCTATATCCTCTACAACGGCCAGATCCTCGCCTCCGGCACCGCCACGGAGCTCGCGCAGAACCCCCGGGCCCGCGAGATCTATCTCGGCGAGAAGTTCTCCCTTTGACGCGACCCATGCGAGCCTGACCCATGCGTCTTTCTCTCCGCGCCACCCAGCGGGTCGTGATGACCCCGCTCCTCCAGCAGGCCATCCAGCTCCTGCAGCTGTCCACGCTGGAGCTCGAGCAGGTGGTGCGCAAGGAGCTGGAGGAGAACCCGCTCCTCGAGGAGCTGCCCGAAGAGAAGCAGGAGGTGGACGGCGAGGCGGGCACGGCCACCGCCGCGGACGGGACGGAGCTCGCCCCCGCCCCCGCGCCCACCGAGCCGCAGTCCAAGGAGACGTCCTCGGTCGACGGGGAGCGCGCGGACGATCTGCCCTTCGATCTGACCTCGGCCGTCTTCGACCAGCAGGACGAGCGGACGCCCGTGTCCACGGAGGAGCGCGAGGACTTGCCCTTCGAGAACCTCGGGCGCACGGCCACCTCGCTCGCCGAGCACCTCGAGGAGCAGCTGCGGCTGGCCAGCGACGATCCACGGATGGTGGCCATCGGGGAGGCCATCATCGGCAATCTCGACGAGGACGGCTACCTCCGCGCCGAGGTGGACGAGATCGCCAAGGGGATGGGGGTGA
>Ga0137394_10000509_pt1 | contig 27168 bp, 34 predicted proteins | sample czobulk116metaG_FD_108278 | JGI IMG/M metagenome (GOLD analysis project Ga0137394, IMG submission 108278) | Vadose zone soil microbial communities from Angelo Coast Range Reserve, California, USA - czobulk1.16 metaG | ecosystem: Environmental > Terrestrial > Soil > Vadose zone | place: USA...
CCCTTTGTTCTCGTTGCCCGATATTCTCGCATACTTACTTGTAGATTCGATATTCTCGGATGGTCTCTCATAGAGTACAGCCTCCCACCTGTATATAAAAGTGTTTCTCTTGCTTGCTCAAAATAAGATTCCCTTTTTGTGTTTGTCTCAGGACTCCCTCACGCTGCGATAAAGTGTGACCCTCGCCTCGCCTCCTTGTACATGCGTGGCTGATCCCTTATCGGATTGGCCATCGCTTGCTCATCCCTTTCCTTTTCCTATCATCAGACTCGGCCTGCCTTGCGTTCTCACACGCGTAGGCATTTGTCCTCGCTTCACCCTGAAGCGGGCTTGTTCGTGAATTGGTAGAATTGTATAGATAACCTCGTTCCTATTTACTGGTATCGAGTACGTCGTTTGTCGGTGAAGCGAGAGAAACAACTAGGCCGTGACCAGCGCCACCAGGAAGCCGAGCGCGCCAGCAAAGCCCGACGTGGAAATTCCGCTCGCGCCATTCTTGCCGGTTGAGGTTGAGGTTGCCGAAGTCGCGGTGGAAGTGGCATTGGAACAAGAGACATCGGATGGGATAGTAAAGGTGCTCGAAAGTGTCAGGTCCGCGCACTGGGTTGGAAAACCAAAAAATTAGTGGGACGAAGCTGTGAGGAGGACTGGAAAACAGCTCGAAGGCGAACCTGGTAAAGACTGCCATCACCTCCGTTGAAAAGAAGTTGAATTGTCACGTTAGCACCGTCCGCAACGCCGCTAATTCCAGCGCTCGACAAGTTGAGCGGAATGCAAAAGCCGCCGGTTCCGGAGGCACTGGCAAAGTTTCGAGCGAGCTGCTGCTGTCCGGATGAACTAGTGAAGTTGTCGAAAGACGTCGGATCTTGCACTGTCGAAAGCAAGATGCCAACTAAAAATCCAAGCCATTCCATGAAAGAGGCTGAGTAGGGGGTCAGCAATCCGACGTACGATTCCAGCTGGCATGCTCCGAATTTATCGTGACGAAACCCCCGCTGAGAGGGAACTCACTCCTGTTATTCACGGCATTCACGTAATCGTCTGCTCAAAATATCAGTACTACCATAGAATGGACGATAAACCCAACCACATCACCGCAAAAGTTGACCTCATTGTCATCGTCGAAGGGTCCCCGAGGGGGCGGGAAGGCCAACTGAAAGTGAGCGTTGACCATAGTGACCGCACTGGCCAACAGAAGGAAGGTGGAGAGATGCATCATTGTTTCTGGGGGCTCGCAGTCGAATTCCTTCGTAGGCACAATCAGCCAGCCCAGGGATGAGTGGCTAAATATAGCAAGGTGATTGGCGTTGAAAAAGTTTTTCAGCAGGCGTGGGGAAACAAAAGGTTTACGCACCTCACAGTATTCCTCATGTAGGGGAGGGAAAAGCTTTTTTTTCAACTAGCGATTCGACTCTTAGCAACCCCCCCTTTCCCCCCTTTTTTTCAATACGTTGAAAGATCCGTGTCGCTAAGGAGCCCCGAACTCAGCGTGACGAAATCAGAGGGAACTCGCTCCTGTTGTCCACGGCGTGCACATAGTTGTCTTCCCCGAACATTAGTACTCGAATAGACGACAAATCGACCACATTACCACAAAACTTGACCTTATTAGCGGTATTAAAGGGACCTCGATGCGGCGGGAAAGTCAACCTAAAGTGGGCGTTGACTATATAATTGCACTAGTCAGCAGAGCAAATCTAGCGAAACGCATCCTGATTTCTGAGCTCGCAGTTCTCTAACAGCAGGGATAAGAGACTTAATATAGCGGGAAAGTTGATTGTCCTTGAAAAAAAATTCAGCAAGGTCTGAGAAGGATATACGACACCTCAGACAATGCCAAGACCAAGCTCACAAAACATTCCTAGCAACGTTGGGGGGGAAAGCTTTTCTCTGTACAGACACTCCCACAAGTAGACTACAGGTGTGCACTAGCGAGCCGCCCAAATAGAACTTCTCCAAGACCCAACCCAACGATAATCGAGATGATGTACGCTGCCTGGAATGTCCTAGATGCCAGATGACACATAAGTCGTTAAGAAGTGTGGGACAAGAACCCGCAGCTCACATCACAGCTAACATGAGGGCATAGGAGAGCGATGCTTGCAGAGAGTACAAGGCGCCCCTCGCGACATCCCGAGAAAGAACAAATTGTGGGATGGTACGAATTCTTCGTACATTACGAGACAGTCTCGTTGAACCACCGTTACCCTCAACCTGGGTATTCATTTCTATCGTCTCTTGTTTCTTTGACAAAAATCCATCGTCCCCAATGGCGCAAGTAGAGTTCAGAACAAAAGCGCTAAGCCAACATTGACGTAAATTTGTGAGAATAGACATTAAGCGCATACCTCCTCCTCCAACGAGCATCCATAACCGCACGGGTGGCATGCAGCCCTCTCTCTAAAATAGCCAATACGAGAAGTCCAACACTCGCCCCCGCGATAGCTCCGCGTGAGGAGGGCTCCCACGAACGGAAGTACAGGTGATCTCCACCAGTTAAATGGAGATACGGTATCATCGTGATGTGCTCCGATGAACTCATGGTAAATGTGATGAGGAAGAGCGAGGTGTGTTGTCAGAGAGCCGATAACCATGTGAGCACCGGGGTTTGCCGATATAAGGTCACATCACGTGACATTCTGCATCCCAGGCCGAGGAGGGGTGTTCCGAAGGGGACGTTACGGGACATGCTTCAGAGAACTACGCTCGCACCTAGACCCGTAAGGCCAGAGATACAACTCATGAAGAGTCAGGATAGCGTCGAGGAGCGGGACGAGCATTCAGCCATCATCAGACAACTAGTCTAGTTGGATGTCGACTTCAGTTGGAGTTATTCACATAGGCAAAAAAATCTCCCCCGTGGCAAAAACGTTCTGAGGATACGCAAAACGTAAAATCCACGGGGAAGTAAAAGGGGAAGTAAAGGGGGGATGAAGAATCGAAGAGGGTGAAGCGGCGGGTAAAAGGGGTGGATGAATGAGCAAACTTGAGGCAATTTGTAACCAATCGTAGTAATGCCTCAGGCAACCATAAATGGCTATCGCCGACAGAGTCACGTGCGATTATGATCAACGATAAAGTACTTAAGTTGTCGTGATCTTGGCTTGCGCCAAGTCCCGTGCACAAAATGCTACGCGCCGCTTTCAAGACCTCCATCGCTATAACCTCTTCCAGATCATGCCCAAGTACTCGGATCGTCCGGCCGCTTGTGGTGCTTGGAACCCGGTTTAATTCGTCACGAACTCCTGAACAACGAAAAGCCTCCAATAAAGCGAAAGAGGAATTGCAAAAGGATTGGATCGCGCGCATCCTCACTTACGAGGAAGTGAAGCAGAAATCTAAACAACCAAGCGAAGTGCGTATTGGTTTCGTTGTTCATTTAATCGATTCTCAATCTCGATTCAGAATGCGTATTTGATCGATGTACGTGAGCCCGATGAGGTATTGCAAGGAATGATCCCTTCTGCGGTTAATCTCCCACTATCCGTACTTTCTGGGGCACTGCACATGGACGGAGAAAAGTTCAAGGAAAAATACGGCTTCCAAAGGCCAGCCTTTGACCAGGAAATTGTTTTCTACTGTCGCAGTGGCACGCGGAGCTCAACCGCAAGTGATGTTGCAAGAAGGAACGGGTACAAGAAGTAGGTGTATTCTCACACTGAATAGAGTGTGCGTTGATGACCCTTTATTCCAGCATTTTGAACTATAGAGGGTCTTGGCTGGACTGGACGGCGAAGGAAGGCAGGGAATCGTAGCGTCCTCAGGTATCGCTCCTTCACGCCTGTGTCCTCGTTACTGGGTTGCGCAGGCCGCGGCTCTGCGAGCTTAAATGCATATACTTGTATCTAGTCGTACTTTAGTTGGATGAAGCCGAAAAACGGGCTTCAGGGGGTTGCGAAGGAGAATCAACCGCCTCGACTTGGGACAGGTCCGTAAAACCGATATTACTTCGGCGCGCTGAATTGTCGCCATTGTGTTATTTCGGTATCATCTTAGTACATCATTCTGTGTTGACTTTTGCTCTAGCATAGAATGAGTCCCGTTCGTACTTGTGAGGAGTAACGTGCAGGACTACAGTACTGCCGGCGCTACTTGTAGCCTAGCACGCGTTCCGATATGCGTTCAGACTACCTCGACCATCGTCATGTTCTTGAGACCACCCTCACGGTTATTGTTTGCTTTCTCGAAAACACCTGCTGCTACTAGATGTTTACACCGTATAACGCTCGCGCCGAATCGCCCCCGCATCGCACAGACGCGTTCCTTCAATACTCCGGCTGTTCAAGTGGCAGAAAGGTTCGGCGTAGCTCTCTCGAGTCGCAACTTGCATGCTAACCACCGCAAAACGCCATTCTCGTGTTTTCAAACAGTACGCTCCCACAATCTACATATGATAAACTTGCCGAAAGTGCCATGGAGGAACTGCTTGATGAGCTGCAAAATATCTTAGATTCGCATGGGGATTCCTCGCTGGAGGTCGAGTACATTGTGCGTCCTACTCGCACGATGCATACCTCGCATCTGTCCGCTGACTATCCCTCTTTCTATAGAGTGGGGTCATCACCCTCGATCTAGGCCACCATGGCACGTATGTGATCAATAAGCAGCCGCCCAACAAACAGATTTGGCTCTCCTCTCCCGTTAGGTTCGTGTCCATGGATCGATTGTCTTTCACGGTCTCTTATCGACGAATACACAGCGGGCCCAAGAGGTTCCACTTTGACGTAGAACAGCGCCAATGGGTCGACTCTAGGAGCGGAGAACTTCTTGAAGCGTTGCTCAACAAGGAGTTGAACACATCTCTTGGCGTGGAATCCGGCATTGACTTAAGATCCAAAGATCATAGTGACTGAGACTTGTGCCAATAGGTAAGGCAGATGTCGACATCAACTCATCTACGCATCGACCACATTGGAGAAAGAACTGGACCTTATATCTGACATTACAATACTAATGATGGTGCAACGACGGGGAGAGTGGCAATACAGGACAATAAACTAACATATGCGTGTGAAGTATCATGCGATGCGACAAAAGGAGACTACAAGTTCACCGAAATGCTACGAGCCCACTGAGGCGGAGAGGTCCCGCCTACGTTCTAGAAAGACCGAACCCAAGTACCTGGAGGGAAGGGCAGCGATTAGTGTCCGAAATCTCAAGAGGGAACCGGACAAACCTATTTGTTTCTTCATACAAATCGTACACGCTCACATTACCGGCACAACATGACCCACTCACCGCCTCACTTGGGTGAGCGTCTTGCCGGTATTTCTCGGAGAGTGGTACGTCCTCGGTGAAGTTCGGGGATGCATCCGGCGCGTAGCTGGGCTTCACGGTTGGTGGCTGTCGAGGGATAGATGGAGACCACCCGTGATAAGATGGCCCGGGTGAAGAAGAGATCGAATGTGGTGGAAGGGACACTAGCCGCCTGTGCTGCTGTTCTGCGTGAAGGTCGTATAGTAGGCTGTTGACCGTCTTATATTCGCTAGCGCCTTCCTGCCCCACGCTGCCCCAAAGCCTTGGGGTGCCGTCATTCATCGTGTCGTCTTCATCTACGTCATCCACCGACAACACTGGCGATGGTCCACGTCCACGAGATGGTCCATCCAATGGTGGCGTAAGTATTCTCCGGCGTTTCACTCCATGTTCAGACGACGGGGGGTCAAGTGAAAGTAAGGAAAGTTCCATTGCGGTAGCTTGGGTAGGGGGCGACGGAGATGAAGCACGTTGTCGCTTGAGCATCTCTGTAGGGAGGGGAGTGGTGGTTTGAGACTATACCAGGTTCACCACAAAGACGTGGGTGCTCTCTGTGGTGGTGAAGGTGTGAGTTGACTGCGAACACTGGTGGTCGAGCTCGGAGCCACGCCCACTTTTGCTTGAAAAGTTTGCTTATGTAACGCGTTCACGCTATCACACGCGTTGTAACCACCGACGAGACGCAAGACACGACCTTCTCCTTCCGAAGTGCACAACACAATGGACGCCGATGTGATGGCAGCAATGGGAATTTCTGGGTTTGGGAAGCAATCCCGCAAACGCCAGCTCGATGCTAAGCGCTTTGACAAGGCCAAGCGAGAGGAGGTATGTCCTCAGCTCTGTGTCATCTAGAGGGATTGCTTATCACCTTACGCAGGCATCCGCGCCATTGCCCGCTCAAGTAGAGCAGCAGGGTGTTGACGCATCTCACACCGTGGCCAACCCACCTCCTCCACATGAGGTTTCCGGCTCCGCTGCCGAGGATGTTGATTCCTCGGAATCCCGCTCCGCTCCACCTGCCTCCCGGCTAGAGGAACCTTCGGCAGAAGAGCCAGAGTATGACCCAGATGAAGAGTATAGCGTCCCTGGTCAAGCGGACCTTCCTGAATTTCCCATAACACATGAGCTGGTCCTAAAGGACCATACTAAGGTCGTGTCCGCGCTCGCACTTGACCCTTCCGGTGCCCGAGTCCTCTCAGGGTCGCATGACTATGACTGCAAGCTATGGGACTTTGGAGGCATGGTCCAGCGATGCAAACCATTCAAGTCTTGGGAACCTGCCGAGAGTTACCACGTTGGTTCATGCTATGTCTATGATCTCCTTATCCAAATTGACGCTGAATGACTTAGATACACGATTTGAAGTACTCTCCAGATGGTCAGCGCTTCCTTGTGATCTCAGGGACAACACAAGCCAAACTTTATGACCGTGATGGTGAATCACAGTATGTGGTCTTCCTTCGTAGGGGCCATACGAGCTGATATTGGGTCCAGAGCAACATTCATCAAGGGAGACCCATATATTCGCGACATGAAAAATACTGCGTGAGTCATTCCTGCTCAATGCTGTATGTGAAATTGTGGGCTCATGCATTGCTATAGGGGCCATGTTAGCGAGCTAACATCTTGCTCCTGGCACCCTAAAGACGTGCAGACGTTTATCACCGGTTCCGCTGATTCTACTATACGGTACAGTTCCTTCATGTGACCTCCCTTCTACCCACAATCTCATCATGGATAGTATCTGGGACGTCGAGGACAAGCGCAAGCAGAAAACTGTAATAGTGGTCAAGTCAAAAGAGCGGGGCGCACGTACGAAGGTAACGGCGTGCGGGTATTCCCCAGACGGGAGATACATTGCTGGAGGTGCGCCGCGCTGTCGTGTCGTTCATCTGATACTCACAGTTAGTATAGCATGCCTCGACGGGACTTTACATCTGTGGAAAACAAATTCGAACTTTGTACGCCCCAACATGACTATGCAAAACGCCCATGTCAAGGGAACGGAGACAGGGTCACTCACGTTCTCTGTGGATGGTAATACAATACTGACACGGGGAGGTGACCACACCGTCAAACGTATGCTTCACGTAAGATGTTCAGTCCTGCTGCTGACAACATTTAGTATGGGATATTCGTTCGTTTAAGCGGCCGGCCGCCGAGCGGGCAGACGTCCTTGCATTGTACCCTACCACAAATGCGATATTCAGCCCCGATAACAAACATGTTGTGACTGGGGCGGGCGGATCGGAGAACGGGGGACATGGGTCCCTTCTGTTCCTGAGCCGTCAAAATCTGGATGTCGTGAAGCAACTTGATGTCGGAGCGACACCTGTCGTTGTGCAATGGCACCCGAAAATAAATCAAGTGCGTTCTGGTCTTCCTGATGCTACGATTCTCATTAAATGGCGCAGATCGTCGCAGGGCTCACAAGTGGAGCGTTATGCGTTTTGTATTCGCCTCAGACATCTCTCAACGGTGCCAAGTTGTTACTCAATAAGGGACCCGCCAAGCGACCCACCGTCGAGGACATGTCGGAGGCGGTCGCTGCCCCCGCTATTATTATTCCAGGAGTAACACGGGACGGCGATTTTACATCAGGGCTTCCTAATAAGCGAAAGCGAGACAAAGAGAGGCAAGATCCGCGGAAGAGTCGCAGGCCCGAGCTGCCTGTGCATGGCCCAGGACGAGGGGGGCGAGTGGGCGCAAGTGCAACACAGCACGTTGTTCAGAATTTGGTGCGCGACACAACCAGGGATGAGGATGTACGTGTCTTTCTATTTTCTGCGTCTGCCTTTTGTGTCGCACTGGGGGTTCCTGGTGTATTTGTCGATCAACGGATCGCCTGGTCGGATCCGATGCTTATCTACGAGAGCAATCAGCTGTACTCGTTGAGAGGATTCCTTACTCACAGCTCCGGTGAATGGGTGGTGCAAAGGACGGGGGAGGAGGGTGGCTGTGAATGCAGTGCACCGCACGGAAGGGCATGCGGCCACGTCGCAATTTTCATGGAATCGTCGTGGCGACGCACCCTCGGAACTGCACGCAGCTGCGGAGTAATAGCGGCGCTTGAACCTTGACGTGACCCTCCCACGCCACGCCACTTTTTTTTGTCTCGGATCCTGCCTTTGTCGCTCTTCTGACTACGACACCAACACAGCCTCGGGAGGCCCTTCTCAAGTATGCAAAGATTGGTGAAGAGGATCCACAGTGGACCTCAGGTGCGTACTTCTCTTTCGCATTTTCCGAGGTAATCTGATGGGGGATGGCCGTTTATTTGCTGGTGTTGACGTGATGATGAACATCATTGAACTCCGCTTGAAACTCTGACAGCCTGGCGAATCAATCAACCCAAGCCTGTGTTCGCAGAGGAGGAGGAGAAAGAAGAAGACGAGGGTCAGTAGTACAGTCGCAAAGTTTGTCACTATAGCATGGCCATGTATCGTCATAAGAGCGAGGGAGGAGGGGAGGGAAGAGAGACGGGAGGAGAGGATAGCCCCTACACTTTGAGATCGAACTTTATTTTTCATCCCTATAAAACCTGGAGGGACCCGTTCGGATGCCCGTCCACTTGAAACGATACTTCGCTGCCTCTGCCCTTCCCCCTTTTTCACTTTCCTCGCCCATCCCGTGACTTGTCACGCGTGCAATGCTTGACGCGACTGCCCCGCCCACCAATGGCCTTCACTATGATCCCACCACGGACCCCGATTCCCCCCTAGCCGATTCTCCCGACACCCCCATCAACACCGTCTCCGACGTCGCCGTTAAGATCACTTCGGATATCCCCGAAGTGGAGAGCGATGTCCGCCACGAGCCTTACCAGATCAATTTGTCCAAGTTGGACGACGCGTCCCTTCGTCCCCAAATTGACACTCCGATCGCTCCTAGTCAGTCTTTTTTCCCCCCCTTCCTTTTCCTCCCTTTTATCCTTTCATCCCCGTCCTCATCCCCGTCTCCCCCGTCCCCATCAGATTTGATCCCCCCCTCTCACGGTACGCCTCCTCCATCTGCCATTCATTCCCTTCCAGACGAATCTATGGCAGAAGAAGATCCTCAACCTCAAGACGCAATCCCTCAACACGAGGATGTTGAGATGGGTGATGCAGAACCTCTCAAGTCATCTATTAGCGGTCCCGTTGAAGCCGAAGAACCACCTCTCACACAATCTTCAAATGGCACTCCTGGTTCCGCAGTTGGCGGTTCGTCCATCACTGCTGTAGATTCCGTTCATGTTCGCGACGTGTCTCCAAATGAAGATGATGCTCCTCCCGCAAAGCGGGCGAGAAAATTCTCTGATGCCGATCAAGCGTCGGCGCACCAGAGCGTGGCGCATGTAAGCTCACTTTGTCTTGTGCGCCGTCGCAGGCGTGCTAATATAGTTGGTTTCCCCGTATCCTCGTGTAAAGATTTCCCACGCGCCTGGTCAGGATTCTGTCGCGCCAGTAAATGGCGAATTACCTTCTTCAACTCTCAGTGTATCGCAGCACAAATTTGCACTGTCTACGATACGAACTCTCAAAAAGATGAAGGACGCTATTCCATTCCGCTCCCCCGTCGATCCGGAGGCTCTGAAGATTCCTCATTATCTTCAGGTTATCAAGCATCCTATGGACTTTTCCACTATCGAACGCAAATTGTTGGCTTCTACCCCCGCTAAACCTGACCCTAATCCATCCAACCCTCGTTATGCTAGTGCTGACGAGTTCGTTGCGGATGTTCGGTTGATTTTCAGCAATTGTGTGACTTTCAATGGACCGGAGCACGTCGTAACACAACAGGGCAAGCGTCTTGAGGCAGTATTTGACAAACAAATTAAACAGATGCCGCCTCCGGAAGAGGTGAGGATATTGTCGTTCCACATTTTATCATCCATATCTCAAATAATCGCCAGCCTAAACCTGCGGTAGTGAAGAAGCCAGCGACACCGCCACCGCCGCCACCGCCGCCGCCGCCTCCTGTACCGAAAAAGGTGCCGAGACGACCGTCGACATCTGTTCCTGTCATTCGGCGTAATGAAACCGAAAACGCTGGGCGGCCAAAGCGAGAGATCCACCCACCCCCTCCCAAGGACTTACCTTACGCTGATGCACCAAAGAAGAAGCGTCGTCGGTCGGTCAAGAAGGACGCTTCCAACGAGCAGCTTCGGTATTGTGCGAAGATTTTGGATCAACTAGGGCGAAAACAACACGCCGCCGTTGTCGGCCCTTTCGCCGAGCCAGTTGGTGGGTACCTTTTAATGTTCTCTTCGCTAGCCAGCCTTGACTGTATTCCTAGATTGGGCCAAGCTTTCTATCCCCGACTACCCAAAGATAGTCAAGAAACCCATGGACCTGAGCACACTGCGCAACAAGCTCGATAGCGGCGCCTATCCTACAGCCGAGAAGTTCCGCGACGATTTCAAGCTGCTAGTCAGCAACTGCTTCCTGTACAATCCTCCCAGCACACCCGTACACCAAGCGGGTGTCGATCTCAAGAAGCTATTCGAGGAGAAGTGGAAAGGATTACCGCCGCTTCGGGCAGAGTCTGAGGATGAAGAGGAGGAGGATGACACGGATTCTGAGGAAGAGCGCGCTCGTGCCCGTATGTCTTTCATAATGCTTATGGTGCATTCTTGTGATCCGTTTTGCAGTCACCATTGCTGCCATGGAGTCCCAAATAGAGACCATGCGCAACAGTATCAGTGTCTTGAAGAATCAGAAGGAGAAGAAGACAAAGAAATCAAAGAAAAAGGAAGCGTCTACCTCGACTCCCGCGACGACCAAGGCATCGAAAAAAGATACAAAAGCACCCCCGAAGAAGAAAGCCGCATCGAAGAAGTCCCAGATTCCCGATGACGATGTGCTTTCCTTCGAGCAGAAGAAAGATCTGAGCGAAGCCATACAAACACTTGATGGGCAGAAGCTTGAGCGAGTCATCCAGATCATCCATGAAGGCGTGCCCGAGATTCGAGACGTAAGATCCTTGCCACCTGGTGCCATTTTCTATCTCTGAACCGTCCCAATAGAGCCAAGAGGAGATCGAGTTGGAGATTGATACTCTCCCTGCATCCGTTCTCACAAAGCTGTACAATTTTGTGATCCGTCCTCTACGTCAGCCTCCCGTAAAACGTAACCGTACGGGTAAGGGTACTGGCACAGGTGGGCTGAAACGGAAGAGCATGGATGAAGATCTTGAAGCGGAGAAGATTCGTAAGCTCGAGGACCGCATGAAGCTGTTCGAGAAGACCACGAATGGTGATGGTGTCACACCTGAACCACATGCCGGTCATGCCCATGATAGTGAGCATTCGTCGGAATCCAGCTCAGATGACGACAGCTCTGGCTCAGAATCGGAGTGAAGACATTGTATGTAGCATTGCTTTTTCTTCACAGTTGGCTTTACGGTGGTCGCTCTTTCTTCGTTACATACTCTTTCCGTATCTTATTCGTCAAGCTTTGCATATCCTTCTACCCCTCCAAACAACCGCACGCATACAAATTTAAGATATCGAACTTGTAACTAGTTGATACTTTACTCGAACACGACGTCTTCCGGCTTAATCATCCTGGAAGTATAATCCTTCAGTCATCAATACGGCAATATTGGTTTTAGACCGATGTTGAAAGGTCGGACCCAATGTAACGAAAACCCCATAAGAACGTAGATTCTACAGTATATGAATTTCATAGGACAGTGTCAATATAATAAGGGCCGTAAATGGCCAAACGAGCTTCCGTGATGTCCGAATCGTGCATCAGGGAAATTAGAGGGAAAACCCAACGAACCCACCTATTTTCGACGTCCACCCCTCTGAAAGCTTTGCCACCCTGAGCGCGAATTCTCCCGTATCTCGGCCTCTCTCTCCTTTTTAGACTTGGACGGTTTAGGGGCCTGAGCATCTGGGTTTGCGTTTGCATTGGAAGCCTGGCGGCGTGGTGGAACCGGTAGGGGCAAAGGCATCGCTGCTGGCACAGCTACGGATGCTAACGGTGTAGGTGCCGACGTAGGGCCGGAAGGCCGGTGTTCGGATTGGCGGTGTGTGTCTGCCATTGCTGGCCTAGGCACGTCAGAAGGGGGAGTTTGTGGCGGTGGTGGTATACGCGTCGTGCTGTCAATCGAGGACCAACCGCCGGTACGGAATGCGGGCGCCGGCTGATGAAGCTGACGTGGGCCGTCTTGCGTTTGCTGCTCCCGGATCGATGGCCCAGGGATGGATGAATCGCGGGGTTGTGACGACATGGCCGGGGTCGTCAGAAACCCGCCGGAAGAAATTGCATCCGGCGCCGGTGAAGGAGAACGAGACGGGACAGAGGAGGAACCCACTGCCGCCCAGCTGGCACGTGGCGGTGCTGGCGACTCTGTGGACGATGACGACTCGGCAGCCACTGATGAGATACTCGCCCAACCACCTTTCTTGAAGCCTGCCGGTTTGGACTCGGTAGAGGACGAGGCCGATGGGAGCACCGCGGCGCTGGACGTTGCTGACTTTGCCATCCTCACGCCAGCTGCCGCGGCGATCTTACGTAGCTCCTTCTCTTCACGCTTCCGCTCTTTTTCCTTGCGCTTATCCTGCTCCTCGGGAGTGTTCTGCTTGGCCCGTTGTGTATTTTGCATGTCGCGAAAACGAATTTTGTGGTGGTGCGCGTATGAGTTGGTGTGTTCATCATACTGGGCAACGTTTTGGAACTGTTTCTCGCAGACGGTGCAGTAAAACGGCCGAAGGACCTCCGATATCTGGGACTGGAGAGCAACGCGACGAGCAACATCTCCCTATAGTCGTATGATAATGAGCTATGAAATACGTAGGAGAGGGACAGGCACTCGCCTCTCTGGCCTTTCGTTGTTCCTCCGTTTCGTTCCGCTGGCGCTCAGAATCCAGCTCACGTCGCTGAGAGACCGTAGTCTCGATCATGCGAAAATCTTGACTGGTTTTCCCGAGCCCGGTCGCATCATTCTTGACACGGAAGGGGATTGGATCGACCCGAGCTACGCGGACTAATACAGCTTCGGCCGGGTGATTGAGGGAGGAGAAAGCACACCATCCTGAGAAAGTCCGAGGCATTGTCCCTCTACCCAACCTAGTTTCGAGAGCATCTCAAAACCCTTGTTTGTGCTCTTGATTTTCGTGTCAACGGTGATGACTTCTCTGACCGGGCCTCGAACGTAGTCGTCGTATTTGTCGATGTCCATCTGATCCTGGGGAACCGGAGACGGACTTCGTGACACGAGTGACATCATGTCGTCGTCGCTGTCATCCCCATCCAACTTGTTTCCCTCGTCGTGTTCATATTCGTCGTCGTCTCTGGATCGCTGAAAGGGAAATAAAGAGGGACGGGGTAGCACCGTGAAAGGAAACTAGGAGGGTAGGAGGAGCACCAGCAGTACCTTCATACCAGTTAAGTGAGCAGGAAGCCCGTCGTGCTCGGGCCTTGTCATTGGGATAGCATTCCATCTGGCGATAGACTCGGCAGACATGGTCGTCGTCGTTGTCGCATGAACAACTTCGGTTCCTGGTGACTGACATCACATCATCACGTGACCCATTTCTCCGCGACGTGTTGATTCGTTCGACGCGCTGCGGCGTAGTGGCCCGCGACACAAACTCCCTTACCCCTCTCATGAGTTCACCAAGTCATTATTGGGATGACGACGAGATAAACTCTGCTGTATTAAATGAGCTGGCGGCTTTCGAGGCCACTCAGGTTGCGTCTACCTCCAAGCCGATTGTTCGAAAGCCCTCGACCAACTTCCGGCCACCTCTCGCTGCTGCTGATTCCGACGACCTATTTGACCTCTCATTCGACGTCGGCGTTCAGGATCTGCAAAGGCTGGATGCTGCTATAGAGAGGGACTACAAGCGGAAGGCCGGCACTGCGTCCAAATCACCGTCATCTGGAGCGTTTACCGCTCGTTCCCTCTCCGGCCGCCAAGTCACCCTTTTTGGTGATGTCATCTCCCCGAGTTCCTCCCCATCCAAGAAAGCTTCATCTTCGCGCCGGAGCGCGCAGCATGGAAAGTCTCCTACGCGTCCCGTCAATCGGAAGACCAAGAAGTGGGATCACACCGCTTTCGCAAAGACGGGCAGGAGAGCGAAAGCGGGAAGAGGCAAGGGAAAGGAAAATCTAGATGAGGAAAGAGATGAAGGTGAAGCCGTTGAGTTTGAGCAATTTCCCGCACCTTTTGTTCCCGGTAAGGCGATTGCCTGAGTATCAAGGTCGCGGCTTACTTCTCCTTCATGCAGTCGGGTAAGTGAAAGGTTCGAATCCCAATCACCGGTACTTATGAAGCATCCATATTTGTATGGTCTAGACTTGTAAGTTGACTATAAATCATCTGAACATCGGCCTAAGAAACGTTGCTCTCAGCCCCCGCCCATGAAACTGGAACTTGACCTGTTAGAGGCTCAGCGCTGGATTTTCCCCCTGAATAGGCCGAAACGCGACTACCAGTTCAACATAGCTCGACATTGTCTGTTCGAGAATGCCCTCGTCGCATTGCCCACAGGCCTAGGGAAGACGTTTATAGCTGGTGTGGTAATGCTGAACTGTAGGCCATTATTACCATCGTCCTATTCGCATTGATCGTTGTCCCGTAGTCTATAGATGGTTCCCTGAGGGCAAGATTGTTTTTGTTGCCCCCACGAAGCCGCTTGTGGCGCAACAAATTGATGCATGCCATAAAGTCTGCGGCATTCCTGGCAGCTACGCCATTGAACTTACGGGGAACAACCCCAGAGCTTTCAGGGCCAAGGCTGTAAGTCATGATGTGGAGTTTCTTCATGCCGAGCTTACCTCGTCTCTTGTAGTGGCAAGAGAAGCGCATCTTCTATATGACGCCGCAAACGCTCGAGAATGACCTCAAGACCGATAATTGCGAGCCAAGAGATATCGTCCTCCTTGTCATCGGTACGTTCATAGCCCCAGCATCCTCGGGGTGGCCGATGACTGACGAGTCTGCTAGACGAAGCACACAAAGGCGCAGGAGAGTACGCCTACGCCAAAGTGGTCCGGTTCCTTATGGCCAAGAACCCTTACTTTCGTGTCCTGGCACTGACAGCAACGCCGGGACGCACACCAGAGGCAGTCCAAGCCATAGTCGATGCCCTTCACATTAGCAGGATCGAAATCCGAGACGAGCAGAGCTTAGATATTCGGAGCTACGTTTACGAGAAGGTATGGAGAATTTTTGCCTATTCGCGACTCCTCTAAAACCGGATATCCGTAGAAAATTGAGCAACACATAATTGCAATGGATGAGGGCATCCAGAAACTCCGCGATCTCCTTGCAAAGGTCTTGGGGGTGTGTCGCGATTGCCCTTCATGATGTAGTTTAACGCGTTCTAATGGGGAGTTAGGCATACCTCCGAAAGTGTGCCGGACCTGGCATACTCCACGGGAATTTGGACCCAGTCCGTTTCCATCCATACCGCGCTAATGCTGCTATGGAAGAGATTCATAGGCGTCCTGATGGCAGGCAGCTACAGTGGGCATACCCCTTACTTAGGAAGATAGGTGCATTGGCTCGGGCGATGGGATATTTGGTGTGTGAGTCCGCCTAGGTGTGACCCACGTCTGATAGGTCATCTAGCTAGAGGCCACCCCGCATATGTGCTTCCGCTCTCTCACCGAAGAGGCAGAGAGTAATGGTTCGGAGAAGCGTTCGGGGCTCAACAAGGACCCCGCATTCCAAGCGCTTATTGATGAGCTAAAGCTACAGAAGAGCAGAGGTTTTGCCATTCATCCAAAGTTGGAAAAGCTCAAAACGCTCGTGGTACAACACTTTGGACAGCGGTTGCGCGATGATGGTGGCTCCAACGCTGATGAGCGCTCTGACGAGGACACACGAACTATAGTGTTTGTTACGTTTCGCGAGGCCGTAGACGAGATCGTGGACTTCCTGAATCAAGAGTCTCCACTCCTTAGGGCGACCAAGTTCATCGGTCAGGGTATCGATAAGAAGGGCAACAAAGGTTTAGCGCAACGTGAACAACTTGATGTGAGTTCTTATAGCTATTCCCTCATTACGTCCTTTTCCCGCCGTTGATACACGTTTCCCAGATCATCAACCAATTCAAGGACGGCGTCTTTAATATTATGGTGGCCACGTCAGTCGGGGAAGAGGGCCTTGATATTGGAGAGGTCGACCTGATTGTGTGCTACGATGCGCAGAAGACTCCTGTCCGAATGGTGCGTACATAACTTTGTGAGTAGCGTTATGGGTGATAATGTCATATAGTTGCAACGCGTAGGACGGACGGGCCGCAAGCGCGAAGGCTACGTGCACGTGTTACTAGCCGAGGGCCGAGAAGAGGCGAATTGGAATAAAGCTCGTGAGGCTTACAATGACGTCCAGAGGAGTATCGTGCGCGGAGAACAACTGGAATTCTACGACGATGTCGAGCGTTTGCTTCCTGATCACATAAAACCCCAATGCCTCGAAATGGTTATGGAAATCGAGGAGTACGACCGGTCCACCACCGAGAAATCGCGAGAAAACGTAATCCAAGAGCCCAGTAAGAAGCGCAAACGGAACAACGATCCAACACGGGATATTCCCCTAGGAGCCTGTACCGGCTTTGTCAGTGTTGCGGAACTCCTTGTGAAGCAGAAGAAAGTCAAGAGGCGAAAAAATACAGCCAATTTTGACGAAACCGCTGGCTTGGACGATGACACTGACGAAGAGATCGAAGCTGGGTTGTTTGCTCCCAGGCGGGCAGCCTCTACATCCGCTACTTCCGCGAAGCCACCGAAAACTAAAATCAAGCGAGCCAAGACGATGGCTGAGGGAATCAAGAAGAGACACTCTACTTCGAATGGAGCAAAGGCTCGCAAGGCCGCAGGTAACACCGAATTGACTTTAAGTCAGTTGGGTGCAGAGGATCCAGACGATATGGAGATTGAGAGAGGTCTATGGAATAACTCGCTTCCATCACCCCACAAACCCTCTCCCGATCCGATACGCTCCTCACCTGACATTCCCCTTGCCCAGAACCGATCCGTAATTGATATCTGTACATCAGCCGCACCCTCGAGGTCCCCCTCGCCGAGGAATGACAATAGATACCCGACCCCTTCACGGACTTCTGGTGAAGACCCTACCTCAGAGCACGCCTCGCCCTCCCCACCCAAGTCTCCTGTTGGCCCGTCGGACGTTGTTGCTCCTGAACCCGATCAGGATATTGCTCCCGATACGAAAGAGCGCGAAGCGGGCATAGAAGACGACAGCCTTGCCTGGCTATTGGCAGATTCTGATGACGCTGAAACATTATTAGCGAGCAGCCCCGTTGCGGCCCGCAGTCGGAGGTCGGGCTCTCAAGCTTCGGATGCCATTGAAATCGAAGACTCTGAGCCAGAAAACGGATCCCCCATCGTCTTGACAAGTTCGCCAGTGCGAAGCAGTGGTCCACAAGCGCTGCTAAATCGCGATATGCCGCCTCCAGCTGTCCCGCCACCTCGACTGCGACTCGGAGTCGACGTTGCTCCCTTACCACTCGCCGCCCCCTCCCCGTCCTTCCTCGTCCGTCCGGGCAGATACCGTGCCAAAAAGAACCTCGTGAAGACCGCAGATTCTTCCTCCTCGCCCCTACAACCACCACCGCCCTCACAGAAACGTCTTCACCGCCGCCACGACGACTCGGACCCCAACTCAGACTCAGACTCAGACCCAGACCCTCCTCGACCTCCCTCCCCTCCCAAAAAGCGGAAACGCGCAGGGAGCGGTGGCCGGCCCAAGCGGCACATCAAAGTGCGCGACATGGCGGCGGCAGCTCGGTTGATCCCCTGGATCGATGTCGAGGCTGGGCACTCGGGGGACGAAGCGAGCAGCGGCGCGTCCGAGCCGTCTGAAGAAGGGGAGGAGAGCGAGAGCGACAGACGGTTCGCGGGGGATTTTGCGGCTACGCAGCCCGAGCCGTCGTACGATCAATCGGCGGTGTACCGACGGAGTCTTCTGTCTCAGGCGCCCGCCGGAGCGCGAGCGGGAGGAAGAGGAAACGACGGGACGCTCTCCGTGCCTGTGTTCGCTGCTCCCCCGGTAAGGCGAGGCGCTTCACTCGGACGCATTGCCGCTGCTGTTGCCGCTGCTCCCGGTCACGAGCGCATCGCGCGGTCCAGCTCGCCTGCTCCCCCAGATGAGGAGGACTATTATATGCTCGGGAGTTTCGTGGTAGATGACGATGCAGAGATATCCTTCATGCAATCCAGCGATCCTTAGCGTTTTCTTTTCCTCGCGTACAAACATTGTATCTGACGAGACACCGTTCTTCCCTTGCTCACCATGGTTTTTTATCCTCTAATTTTTTACGCATATTTGACAGGAAATGTCGCGCCGGCCGAAACCGCATTTGTGCCCACATATGCCTGCATCAACATTCTCAGCGCTCAGCACTCGATCGCACAATTCAGACAAGGATATATGCACGGGAAAATGCGTTACAGCCTCTCAGGGCTGTGGAACGGATTTTTTTCTCGTTGTTCTTTGGCTCATTGATGTGAGCAAGCAAAAAAAAAAAAGAAAGAAAGAAAGAAAGGATGGTGGGGAGAGGATCCAAGGGATTAAACGCGCAAGGGAAATGGTGGTGAAAGTGGCAAAGGAAACAAAGGAAGAGCACACATGCATGCACATGCCATAACATAAACGCGCACAGGAAAATTATGGCGAGAAGTTAGGGATAAATGAGTTGTGTATGAGTCGAGGCGCCCGACGCTCTTCGTCGCTCGAGGCCTTACCAAATCGTCCAGCTCCTTTAGAGCATGCCCATCCCGTCCTCGTACTCATCCCCGCCCCAGCCGCTCACCGCGAGCTCTTCATCGTGCGGTGAAAGTACACCAGGGTGTTGCTCGCGGCCGTATCCTTCTCGGCCAAACTCGGACGTGGATGCACCGGACTGTGTCGACTCATTGGACTGGGCCGTTGGCGTTGCGCCACTCGCCGACGGCGGCTGCGGCAAACCAGTGTACCAACTGATTTGTTTCTGTCCGGCAAGTGGGATGTTGGACCCCTTGGCGAGACCCTACGATTGGATGAAGGTCAATGTCTCAACGAACTGGAACGATTTCTTTATGAAGCGAACCTGTTCCGCCGCCGCCCGTGTCCTGAACGTCACGACGACGTCCCCAGTGTCAAGGGTCTCGATGGCGTCGACCTGGCCACCTGCCTCATACCAATCCCGTACGGCTTGTATGCTATCGCTTCCAACGTCCTTGATGAGTAGCTTCTTGGGTCGGTTGTCGAGCTTCATGCTCGCGCGCGGTGGCCCACCCCGTGCGCTACCACGGTAGAAGCCTCTGCCACGACCTCGTCCACGGCCACGATATGGGTACGGAGACGCAGGCTCTGCTGGAGAATCGATGCCAAGGCTGGCGGCCTGCACAGCGAACACGATGAGGGACACTAGTACTCGGACATAGCCTCGACTACATACCTCGGCTTTGAGCTTGGCAAGCTTTGCCTGCAGCGCCTCTGTGGTCTCCTCGCCATCGACGACTGCAGAATGCAGCTCTAGCTCCTTGTCTAACCGCTCCCGTTCCTTGGCCTCCCGATCCTCGGGCTGGGATGTACTTGTGCTCGGCTTTTTTGACGGGGTAAATGCGGCCTGCGACGACGTGGTTTTGATCTCCTGACCCAGTTTGCGTAATTGCGCAAAAATCTCTTTCTTTTCCTCGGCTGACGCGGTGTTCAATTTCTCCATAAGCGCCTTCTGCTCGGCGATCTGCTGCTCGAGTAGTTTTTGCCTCGCCGCGAATGCCGACGTAGACGATTTCGATGGGGTAGAGACGTTTGTTTTCACGCTGGATCCGGAAACGGCAGAAGGTGATGGATCAGTAGATGCTGCGTCCGGTGTGGGTGCCGACTGTGCTTGATCTCTTGCCGCAACACTTGCAACGATCGGCGCCGAGGCGGCGAGCGCACGCTGTCCTGCGAGACCTTGTCCGCCCATTGGACGATGCCAGAAGACCTTGACGAACCTATTTCCAAAGACGGCGTCCTCGGTCTTCCACGCAGCATGCGCCTCCTCGTGGGTTGAAAAGCTTACAAGGGCTTTCGCGCTCACCGCGTCTACAGCGACGTTCGTGACTGTCCCGAAACGCTTGAACCAGCCATTGACCGCATCGAGCGAAAGTTTGTCCTCCGGAATCTTCTCGACGACAAGGGTCTTATCTCGCCGCTCGGGATGAAAGCGCTGCACATCGCCGCCGAAAACACCTGGCCGGCCACCGCGCCCGCGAGCGGGGGAATTTTGTGAGCCACGATTTGGGCGGACAGGATATGATGATGGGCCGCCCGAAGGGCCATCCACTTCCATTTTGACAGTAGGGGATGTGGGCGCGCTCATTCCATTGGGTTGCGAGTCTACACTGTGAGACTCCAAGTGCTTGTCCGACTGCTGCGCTGATTCGTCGTTATATGCTGCAGGGGTCAGATCTTGGATGACGGGTAGCTCTCCAGAAGCCTGAAGTAGTGGCTGGCCGTCACCATTAACTTTGGGTGGTATCGTTGGGCGTTGGGCGCGTCCCATCGGACCTGAAGGGGCCCCAGGCCGCATGTCGAGGCGGGCTTCATGCGGATCATAAGTCGCAGGAGGACCCATGCCGAATGGCAATCCCGGAGGAAACATGGGCATAAACATATTTCCTGGAATTTGCGGAGGAATGGGAAAGACGCCAGGCACGAGTGCGTCATCACCATGGCTGTACTTGCAATACCCACCACGGGCACAATACCCATTATCTTGCACGAATTAGTGCAATGTCAACGTCGGAAGGGCCCATGCTCACTATAATAATCTCGACAGATCCCTCTTCTTTGGTCCGGTGGCTGGTACTGCGTTGGTGGTCCGCGCCCATTCATGCGAGGGCCCATGGCACCATTCACCTCGTCCGAACTGCCACCGTAGCCAGCACGCCCTGGGCCCCCCTGGGCCCAATTCCCATTACTCCACCCGGGTCCTCTAGGTGGGCCATGTCGCGAAAAGGAACCGTCCTGGCTGACGCGTGGACCCTTTGGTGGCCGGGTGTCATCGGCATAGTCTGACTGACGTTTCCTACTACGGTCAGGTGGGTTTGACGAACTGGACGGGATGATGGCATCAAGCGGTATTGGAATGCCATTATCGGTGGGTAATGACGATGCAGGGGGTGGGGGGGGCGAGTTATATGGGAGATAAGATTTTGTGCGAAGGGTGGTGAAGAGCGCATCGATGAAAGGAGGGGCCTCTATGCACAGAGAGGAGTGTTCAGAAAGTGAGAAAAGGGAATGACAAGTGGCGCACCTTTTTCGAGAAACTCGTCCAACTGTGACGCCAGCTCCTTGCGCAACTCGGGCTCTGGACCGTTGTGTTTTAGCAAGGCGAGGATGTAGTCGGCCAGCGCGGATGGGTCTGCGTCGCATCTAAAGAGAAGGAAAACAAGATCGCGTGAGCGAACAGGAAAAGTGAGTGAGAGAAGGAAGAACAGACATTGGCTCGAGAGCCTTGGTGAGCCAAGGCTTAAGGTGGTCGGACGTGGAAGAGTCAAAAACCATGACGGCTTGCTTGGCCCAATGAATCGGGCTGAAGTACAGTCGTGTGAGAGCGAGTGGGGAGGAGGATGAAAGAGTAACAGAGAGGGAGACAGATGGAGAGGAGAGGTAGAGTTGTCGAGGCAAATAGACCGGACCGAGCCCGATTGTGGACCGTATCCCACGCCTTTGCGAGGCCTGTATGCTTCACTCTGCACTGCATTCATTGCCATTCAACTTTTATCACATTATTTCAACTACGACATTGCTACAACCACCCTATTTTACAGCAGTAGCCAGTACGATGACAACCAGAACCATTCCATCGTCGCCTTGCAATGACAGATCCCGTCGTGAAAATTATCCAAGGAGCTCGAAATCAGTCGGACATCATCCACCAAAATGACAGCAAAAGAGCTTAATTCGCACCCACACGGGCCGACAGACAAACTTGAGCCAATACGATCAAGTGGAAAGTGAGCCAGGGCGGCCCTTCCAAATTTTGACGGCAGGGCAAGACGGCGCCGCAATCTCATCAACAGATGCGGTTCCATCACGTGTAATCCCCGAGTAATCACGCAATAATGCGTGATTACTCGGGACCCTGACGCGATGACTCGCAATAGCGTTGCCATAACCAATTACAAGGTTACTTGCACTTGCAATGTCGGCAAAGGCGGCGACGACAGGTACGACGGACAAAACCGGGACGATGGTGAAGGGAGATGGGTCGAACGGGTGTTGTGGAAACAGGGGTGATGACGAAGAAGAGGATATGGGTGGTCTCGGTGATATTTGGTGATGAGGGAGGGGGCATGAAGGGATAAGAAGACCATGATTGACTAGTCGTCGTTGATTGGATAGGAACGAACACCTAGATAGTAGGACCCTGATAGGTGAGGTACGATAAGTACCCACAGCTGACTTGTGTCATAGAAGAACCTGGTGACGACCAAGAGCAATGCATGTATAACCAGCGTCACAGCTGAAACAGCACCGAGTCGGGCCAAATGAAAGAATGTACAAGAAAGTGGACTGGATAAGACACAATGGATAAGGGGATGCTTAAGATCGCGGAGAATAAAAGGGGGGTGGGAGAGGGGAAAGTGGGAGGAAAACTGGAAGGGAGGAGGAGGAGAGAGGAACCGCGGAAGGGATTTTATGGGGTGCGGCAATTATTTACTGTTTATTGACCACGCGAGCGAGCCATTTAAGCGGTCCGAAATTATGCGATTGGTCAGTGCCAACGAACCAAGACCCCGGGGAGTGCCACTACACACCCGGAAGACTGAACATCTGGAACCAATGTTTAAAGCGCGAATTTCCCACAACGTATTACCACCCCACCTCAAAAATAGTCTCAGCTGGGACACCCCAGCCGCGCACACCCTCAACGGAGCTGTCCATTCGAGTACCGAGCATGACACCGACGACGCCTCCCGTATTCTCGTCTACAATCGGACCCCCACTGGAACCAGTCGTGGGCAAGGGCTGAAAGAGCATATGGGAAAGCGCATCATAGGTTCCAGGCTGTTTGAGCATGGCACCTCAGTAACTGTGCCAGACTCGGAACCATCGACTCACCATTGCCTCACGGCCAGCGAAATCTCGATAACCTAGCACGGTACCCTGAACCCACTTGGACCACGTGCCGCCGATCCAAGGCTGCCAGCCGTCCTCCTTGGGTCTCGTCTCTGATACAAAATGTGCACGAATGGGTGTCCCTGCAGGAACGGGATAAGGTGATATTGGGAGTGACCGCAGGGCGGGCGACACATGGGACGGAGACAACAAGATAAGGTCGGATCGATGGAGCGAGGAGAGGACCGAAGCAATAGGATGAGCTGCGGGGGCTGAATCTACCATAGAGAGGAGGAATGACCCTGAGGAGCGCACATCAGAGAAGTCCGGAGGGGCGGTGAGTGACGAAGAGTAAGGCACGTCAGGAAGGACGAGCAGTGGAGACCAACGAATCTTCAGACATCAGCGACACGTACACATACACAGCGCGCCGGAGGGACAGCATACCTCCTCAAGCGTGTGGGCACACGTTACGAGAATAGGCTGTCCGCTGGAGGTTTCAAGGGCAAATCCTGATGAAACAGTTACTTTGTTTCGATCATTTTCCCGTGCGACGTGGGCAATGAGGTGAACATCGCCACCACTGGAGGCAGAAAAGGAGACACGACGAGAAGGAGATGGGTGAGGTTCGTAGGGGAGCTGTGCGTCAAGGACGTTTCCAGAACGGTCCAGGTATTGCTGGACGAGCTGCGGGAGGGCAGTGCACCCCGTGGTACGCGCTAAAGATTCAAGGATGAAACGGTCTAATGGCCGAGGAGCCAGCGTGGGTGGGGGTAGATTTGGCGGCTTTCCTAGTATTAGAGGCGACTTTACGGTTGCGTATGGACGTGATTTGGAGTGTTTGAAGGGGAGGGAAGGCTGGAGCCACCGAGGTCTGAGGAGTAGGAGTGCCATGACATCGCTTTACGCCACGCGGGCCGGGCGTCAAGCCACGCCGGTGCCGGACCACATTTTGGACATTCTTCTTCTTCAACCTGAACACCATACTTACCCTTAATCCACCAGCTTCTCACCACTCACCATCCTCTCAACGAGACATGTCCTCCCCTAATCCCTCCAGCCAAGGTTTGTTCTTTCTCTCTGCCGACTTCCCTACTCAGCTCACGCCCTTCATTTCAGTCTCTCCCACCGTCACCACGTCCTCACAACCTTCCTCGCCACATGACCTTCGTCACATCATTTCCGCTGGCGCCCTCACTCCTCAGCGCGAGCGCAAGCTCTCAGCTCACCACTCTCAACACCTAGGCCTCCGAGTCGGATCACGCTCCCCTACATCAATCCCATCATCACCAACCTCTGTGTAAGTGATCCGCCTTCCATCACCCCAATCTATTCCTTCTTGCTTCTCCCATCATTCCTTTCCCCCTTTTGTATCAACACGGATTCGTAGAATGCTTTCTCTTTTCCAACTGTCACATTATCTAACATTTACCCACAGTCACTCCTCGTCGTCCGCGATCTTTGAACGCGATATCGAGCCCATCACACCGTCTCCTCCTCATCCCTCCCATCCTCACCGCACTCCCCGCGGTAAGGCGACCGAACAGCTCGATCATGCTGTCCCCACGGTTCTTGACAGCGCTGCAACCGTGCTGTCATCCCCTACGGATGATCAAGTAATTGCCATAGTTGCTCCTGCATCCTCGGACATGGCATCCCTTAGTGGCCTCAGCTCGCGATTGAGTAGCCGCAGTCCGAGCCCTACTCATGGCAAAGCCAACATAGGTTTTATAAATTTGCCCAGCCCGAGCCCGAGCATCACTCTTCCACTCCCGGCCTATCCTGTGGTTCATGCAACGTCGCAAAAACACAGTGTACAAACTCCGCCGCCTGGGCCTAGTGTTGATGCCACAGGTGACCCATCACCCACACCAACAACGAATTATTTCTGTGCGTCTATCACACAAGAGGGCAGCACCGACGTACAACCTAGACCAACGACCCTGCCACACCCCGATCCCGTTGTGTCTACCGCACATAGCTCTTCACCTCCGGTGATGCCTGTGTCCCCTCTCGCCCTTTCCCATCCGCCCTCTCCTCATGTCGCTACGAAGCGACTTTCATTCATATCATACACCGACTTGCTCACGTCTGCCCCCTCTTCCACGCTTCCCCTTTCGACCCTTACAACCTCCGCCACCGTCTCAGATCCACCCCCTCATCTTTTGTCGGTGTTGGGCATTCCCCAGCATGCCAGTGCGGGAAGTGCAAGTGCTAGCCCACGCACCAGCTTCTATGGTGACAGGGATGTTCGGGAAGGCCGAGAGTGTCTATTTATCGATGACGTTGGCGGCGAATGGGAGCGAGAGGGCCTCGGTCAAGGTCTCGAGGAACGCCTGGAGTCGCTCATGACGATTAGAGATATCGACTCCGTCGGCGTCAGCAAAGCCTGACGAAATCTGTCCGCATTTTATGGGTGCACACTGTATGCATGCTCTTTTTCGCTATGGTATGTCAGATCGTAATATTTTACTATATGTTACTCTATCACACATGGTAGTTGGCCAAACTTTGCTATCCCCTGAATCGTTGTATGCTCATGTATCCTCTCGTCCACGATCCTGATCCTTTTTTCTTTTGGCGCCTCCTTTTCCTCCTTTTGTAAACATTCGATGATACCTGATTTCATTTCCATTTATTGTTTTACTTGCTTTGCACGTGGGGAGAGACCACCAAGTCACTAATGATCCCGACGCCGCCGCCTGTTTCTCCACATCCTGAAAGCGGCTGAAACTCAGAGAAGGTAGTCATTGTCGTCGGACAGACATTGCCGTTGATTGCACTCTGCCTTTACCCAAAAACATGTCAAAGACGGATCCCGGAATGCGTTCAAGCGGTTTTGCATTTCTCAGCTTTTGGAACCAACCTCTAGAGGGAGCTTTGCGGATTGGTGCTCAAATCTTTTGAACCCCATTCTCGTCTTCAACACTGCCTCGTTTTACTGCGGAGAAGGAGAGTAGGCATTCAGTTCAGGAGGCATCCCACGAAATGCATTTTGCATGTTCATTCTACGGCGGAATCAATTCATTTGAGACTGCCACCGTGTGCTACAGGTGCCACCGTCGAGGGCCCAAGGAGACCAGACCACGCAAACGTGATGGGGGTGTCAAAGCGGCCAACGTCGCAAATGGGTGCAAGTGAGAACGGCAGGACTATAAATGGATTACATCGGGCGTCGATGGCTTGAAAGGCGGAGAGAGCATACTACCAATTATCGATCTCGCTGTAGTTACGACCCTCCTTCCTCACACCATGACGGCCGCGAACAGACGGAACAGTTACAGGGTGACCGGAGAGCCGTCGCGCGGCGGCGAAGTTGAACTGCCCAATACTTCCCTGGACAGAGGGCAAATACTGGGGACGAGCAGCAGCCTGAAAACCTGGGCCGAGGACGAAATCGGAGTTATGCAGTGGTCAAACACGCCTTGGAGGAGGAACAGCATAGAGACTCTGGCAAGTAGAAGGACATTGATCTAACACTAGCCTGAGGGAGGAGGCAATTTTCAGCCTGTGGATGGAAAACGGCCGACTGTAGTTGTCGAGTGAATGGGTTTTGCTCGCACCTTATGCTCACGTCAGTCTGAAGGCAAAGGTAACAGCGACTGAGGAGCCTGATACACTGAGGAATAATACTAGTACTGGTGATGGAAGTCACACTCCATCCTCATTTACCATTTCACGAGCCAACTCAGCATAAAACTTGATTGAAGTGACAACACAGACTTCCGGGAACTATTATGATGATGAACAAATCGGGGTGGGCCAACATCATAGGCAAAGATACCTCATACGCATCACTAGTACTGCCGCGAATTTTCCGAAATAACGAATTTGGAACACCCAAAGGTGCGG
>Ga0137394_10000511_pt1 | contig 27156 bp, 24 predicted proteins | sample czobulk116metaG_FD_108278 | JGI IMG/M metagenome (GOLD analysis project Ga0137394, IMG submission 108278) | Vadose zone soil microbial communities from Angelo Coast Range Reserve, California, USA - czobulk1.16 metaG | ecosystem: Environmental > Terrestrial > Soil > Vadose zone | place: USA...
CTCCTTCTTCTCTCCGCGCGCGTTACTTCGTTGCGGCCGGCACAGCAAGCTTTTCCGCCGATGGCTCTGGGATCCAATGCAGAGAAGCATTCAGGCGACCGGCCTTCAGCAAGCGCTGGATGTGGTTGATACGGAAATAACGGCCACCCTGCAGGTCTTGGAGAGTAAATCCAGCGGCGCGATAGGCATCGTAAAGTTCTTGCGCACCTTTGCGTGCGGTCCACTGCGGGCGGAAATTTGGCAGCACACGCGCGATCTTGTCGCAGGTCACGCGATAGCAGCGCTTGTCCGGGCTACCGCCGGGAGCGTACTCAATACTGCAGCCAGGCACTGTTTCTGCCACAATGTCGGCCAATTCGCTGACACGATAATTTTCCTTCGTTTGGCCGACGTTGAAAGTTTCATTGTGAATGAGATTCTTCGGAGCTTCGAGCACGCACAACATTGCCGAAATGATGTCGCGAATGTGCACGATAGGGCGCCACGGAGTACCGTCACTCTTGATGTGAATGCGTCCGGTCGTGAGCGCGGAAGCGACAAAATCGTTCAACACGAGATCCAGCCGAAGGCGAGGAGACGCACCATATGCGGTCGCATTTCTCATATACGTCGGGCTGAAAAGATCGTCGGCCAGTTGAGCCACATCACGCTCTACCAAAACCTTAGACTCGCCATAAGGCGTCACGGGATTAAGTGCGGCGCTCTCATCCAGGAAATCGTCACCGGCTGATCCGTAGGTGCTGCATGAGGAAGAGAAAACGAACCGCTTCACTCCCGCCTGCTTCGCCAATTCGGCGAGCCTCACGGAGGCCTTGTGGTTGATCTCGTAGGTAAGCGTGGGATCCAGATTGCTTACCGGATCATTCGACAATGCCGCGAGATGAACAACCGCGTCGAAATTCTCGAGGTCGGACTTGGCCAAATTGCGGATGTCCTTGCGAATCTCTGGAGTCCCTGGGCTCGGTTGCCCAAAATCACAGCCTGCGAAGAGATCCGTGTCCAATCCGACGACGTCGTGCCTGGCGGAAAGAAACATCGGCACCGCAACCGCACCGATGTAGCCCCTATGACCTGTTAGCAGTATTCTCATGCTCGTGAAACTCCCATGCAAATCGGGATTGATCCAGCGCTTCGAAAATCAGTCTTCGCCACAACTAGCCCACGTGCCTATACAGAACGCTACCAGCGGCCGAGAAAGCCAGGTCAGGCAAACCGAGGAAAAACGCGCGAACTCTGAGAGGTTGCCAAAACGCCGGCCCATCCGGCACCTTTGAGTTCGTTTACCGATAGTATGTCAGCCAATTTTTTTTGGCTCCGAGCCTGTCCTTGAAGACAACTACACCCTCATTCTCAATGTCCGTGCGGCGCAAATCAATTCTTTCCGCACCCGATGCTTTGCGTTCCTCTACGAGCTTCCAGAATAGAAACGGCATTGCTCCCAGTTTGTGAAACGTTGCATCCGAACATCCGTACTTGTTGAAACCTCGCGATCCGGCGTGGGGCCAGCCTGCGCAATAGCGATCTTGGAATTGGTGCGTGCAGGACATCTGTCATCGATAAATCGATCTAAATTCTTGGGTCCGCGAACCTTTACTGAGGCCAATAAGCTACCGCCATAGGAGCTGAGGCCGACCCAGCCACACACAATCTGGGTGGCAATCAGTCTGCCAGTCAGTAGAGGACAAGCACTGGACAATGTTGGGCACAACTCCGCTAACCAAATGAAAATAAATGAGTTAGAAACAAGGAATAGAGCTGCCAGGGCGCGTTCGAGGGTGGGAGTGGTGTTGGGAGGCGAGGAGGGAAAAATGTTACCACCATTTGCCCAAGGAATTCCTCGACGCGGAGTGCATTTCAGAATGGAACTCCCGAAAGAAAGGAGTATCTTGTATCTATGACAAGAAAGGGACATTACAGTCGTCGCGTTACATCCAGCAACCCCTATGTGGAGCCTACGCATTGTTCGGAGGGCTGGCCTCGTGCATCTGGATCTGTTGGACCGCATCCAGTAGAGAACGTGCGACCAACACGGCTGGGGCGCCCATTTGTTCGCCACTCCGAACGATTCGGACGGTCTTGCAACCTGCTGTCAAGGCGGCCCTTACGTCAACGTCGGAATCGCCGATCATCCACGATTGCGTGAGATCGATGCAATGCTTGGCTGCCGCTGCCAAGAGCAGGCCTGGAGCAGGCTTGCGGCACTCGCAGGGGGGGGTGTCGTCATGCGGGCAATAGTAGACGTCATCGATGTGCGCCCCGGCTGCATCCAGAGTCCTGAGCATCTTTTGATGTAGCACATCCAGTTCGGCCCCCGTGGCGAGCCCCTTTGCAACGCACCTTTGGTTGCTCACGACGATGACACTGAATCCCGCCGAATTTAACGACGCAATTGCTTCAGCTACTCTGGGGAGAAATTCCATTTCCTCCCAGCGAGTCACGTACTGACCTTCGGGAGCCTTTCGGTTAATGACTCCGTCACGATCCAGGAACGCGGCCTTTTTCATGGAAAAGCTCATACTCCACCAGCTCTGAAATAATGTGGCCGATCAGGATATGACACTCCTGGATACGGGGAGTTTCGTTGGATGGAACACATATGCAGTGATCAGCGGCCGTCCTCAAGCTTCCACCCGTGGAACCGGTAAGCGCGACGGAATGCAGGCCAACTTTTCTTGCTGTTATCATTGCCCTGAGCACGTTGCCCGAGTTGCCGCTTGTTGAGATACCGATCGCTATGTCTCCAGGACGAGCCAGCGCCTCGAGCTGACGAGAGAAGACTTGATCGTATCCGTAGTCGTTTCCAATCGCTGTAACGCAAGAGGAATTCACGGATAGCGCCAACGCTGGCAGTGCAGGCCGCTCAATAGCAAAGCGGCCCACCAGTTCCGCCGCGATATGCTGTGCATCCGCCGCGCTGCCGCCGTTCCCGAACAGCAGAACCTTGTTGCCGTGCTTGAGGGCCGCAATCATCATTTCACTGACCTTCGCCACGGTCGCTACAATCGCTGCATTTCCAAGTAGTGCTTGCTTTGTCGCGATCGAAGCTTCCATCAGTTTGACGACACGGCTTTCGAACTCAGCAATTTGGTCCATGCACCCTCCGCGGTCGACCGTGCTCCGCGCTCATGTCAACCCAGGCATCCGCATCCAGGAACATTGCGCGTTGCCAAAACCCTATTCTCGTTCCTTCTGTCGCGTCGACGTAGTCTCGTATGAGCAAATGCGCCAATCAGATACGGACCTAAACTGCAGGCACCAGCCCACTCTCAATTTGATGATTCGGTTGGAGATTTCTTTTGCGCCGCTGCGTGGAGGCGTGCGCTAAGATCCTGGGCGCGTGAATAGTCCTCAGGCGTGCCGATATCGATGAAGACGCCTTGCTGCTCCGAGGCAAACAGTCCGTGATCCAAAATCTTCGGAAACACGTCTCTTTCCAGACTGCAGGGTCCATCCGGAATATGGCTGAAGATTTTTCGATCAAACACGTACACTCCTGCGTTGACGAAGGCAGGCACGTCGCTGGAAGTCTTCTCGGCAAACCCCGTCACGCGCCCATTCTTATCCATTTGAACTGTTCCGTAACGATTATCGTTCCTTGTATGAAAAACGGCCATACTCGCCAAACCACCCGAGCCCCGATGAAAATAAATCAGCCTCTGAAGATCAAGTTCCATGAACGAATCACCGTTCATCACGAGGAACTCAGGAACTTCGGAGAGATATGACCCAGCAAGTTTGACTGCTCCCGCAGTGCCCATTGGCTGAAGTTCTCTCGAATATTCGATCGCCACGTTCCATCTGCGGCCGTCCCCAAATTCCCGTTCGATTTCACCGGCGAGATAGCCGGTGCACATTACCAGGTGGCGGATGCCTTGATTGCTAAGCTGCCCAACGAGCAGTTCCAGAAATGGCCGTTCACCCACTGAGGCCAGAGGTTTGGGAGTGGACGGAACCACGGAGCGCAAACGAGTTCCCAAGCCACCGACCAGCAGAAGCGTCTTGACATCGTCAAGGGAGTACTTGAGATTTGACAAGCAACCAACTCCAATATCTGTGACAAGTCGGCCACTCTATGGGTGGCCTCGATTTATCTTAACCCGCCACTGCGTCCTAAAGCGCGCGACTCCAGTAATCCAGCATTGATTTCAGCGTCTGCTCAAGGGAGCAGTGCGGCTTCCAGCCGGTGTCGCTTCGGAGCTTCGCGGTGCTTCCAAAAATAATTTTCTCATCGGAAGGGCGCATTAGGCGAGCAACAGGGCGAATTTCTGCCTTTACGCCAGAGAGGTGGATCGCCGTACTCAGGAGCTCGCGCATTTCATACGTCCTGGTGGCGCATAGATTGTACGCTTCGCCGGAGCGACCCTTCAAAGCAGCAAGATAAAAGCCTCGAACCGTGTCGTTTACGTCCAGGAATGCGCGCCTCGGCTTGAGATTGCCAACTTCAATGACTGGCGACTGAAGGCCTTTCTTAATTCTGGCAATCTGTCGCACGAAGTCCGAAGGCGCATCGTTCGTCTTGCCCGGGCCGGTCGTATTGAAGAGCCGCACATTTACTGTCGGAATACTATAGTCCAGGAAATACTGACGCGCGAGTAAATCCAGACAAACCTTGCTGATTCCGTAAGGGTGGAGCGGATGGAGGGGCTGGTCCTCTGTGACGGGAATCTTGGAAGCCGGCACTCGTCCGTACTCAGCACTGGAGCAGGCCGAAACCACAATGGGTCGGCGTTTCATTCCACGCACCGCTTCAAACACGTGCAAAGAACCCATAATATTCGACTCGAATGTCGAAAAAGGATGGACCCATGAAACTGTCGGAAGGCTTTGGGCGCCGAGGTGGAAGACGTGCGTTGGTGTGTATTCGCCAAAAAGCTGCTCAACCTTTTGCCCATCGGCCAGATCACATTGCACAAACTGCAACCTGGGAAGCTTTGGAAAGGAATCGGAACCATGCAACCGGTAGGTGCCGATCACGTTCCATCCTTTGCCCTGAAGAAACTTCACCATATGCGAACCGATGAAGCCCTCTGCGCCAGTCACAAGCGCCGTCTTCTTGCTCATTTTGCTCATTCTCCCCTAGTAGGTGGGCTCAACGCCTTACACGTCCCCGATCTTCGTCGCCAGGCAGAATTGGCACAAATTGGATTTGCAGCCGTCCGTGTTCAACTGGCAGGCACTGCGTCAGAAAAATATTGCCCCACTGGGCCGGCATTTTTCTTCAAAAATTGGAACGGCCCACTGGAATTGGTCCAGTCTCTCCGGAGGCACCCAGCACATCGCTCTCTATGCTTAGGCCGCGTTGGGCAGACACATTCAGGTCACACGCTCTTCTTGTGGCGAACCTGTCGATCGGCTCGCAGGCGCCGCGATTACCGCGCTTATCGCCCTTAGATTAGCACAGCTTCTTCGAACGTTGAATCTAGAGACAGCCCCACACTTTATGGACGCGCCGTTTGGTCTATTGTACGATAGCGCCCAAGCCCGTTGGAGGTGCAGGCGTAGACGGCGGAGAGACTGACCCACTGTAGCAGTTGCTTGCATTGAAGGGCAAAACCCCGCCGGTACCGTTTGTCGGACCTCGCATTATGCTTGTGTAGCAGTCCTGTGCGGGAATCGGAAATACGCGTCCGCCCGCATTGGGTGTTGTGCCACCAGTCACGTCAGGCCCGATCGCTGGCCAAGGTTTCGTGGCTGGCCACCAACTGGGTTTTACGCTGAGGTAGAACGATGGCGGCAAGTTGTTGTTTGTGGGCAATGGATTTGCAAAACTTGTTATTGCGCTCGGAACTTCAGTCGCTACGAAGCGACTTGCCGAATTCACGGTATCGTAGTTACCCCAACGCATGAGCGACAAATTTGAAATTGGATCGTCGGGTATTCCATTACCTGAGCCGATCGAGTTGTAGACGCTGCCACTCTGGACCCCAGCTGTTCCCAAAACGTTTCCAATAATGTTGTAGTAGCGGCTGTAAGCCTCAAGGACGATCGGAGTCAGATTATTATTGCACGGCCCCCAAGTCGCGTTCGCGTAGCTGCCCCCGCCAGCGTAACAAACGGGTTGCGTCCCGGAGTAATAATTTCTGAAAGCTGTCGCAAAATGATGTGTGCCGTGAAAGTTGTCAGCGTAGAGTTGATTGGCAACGTTACCCTCGCGAAGAGTAAAATCAGTCCCTGCCGTGTGGTCGTTCGTCGACGCCAGGCTGTAGCCCGGGCTCGCGGTATAAAAGTTATTGATACTAAAGTTGTAGCTGAATACGCTGCCGGAGCACGCCCCATTGATCATCAAAGGTGACGCTACGGCATGGAATACGTTGTTTTCGACCAAAAGATCTGACCCGGTGTAGCATTCAACCCCATAGCTTTGGCTAACCGAGTTTTGCGTCAAGAACTGGTACGTATCGCGGATCGTGATGCGCGCGGAGAGTTGCACTTGGACGTGCGCTCGACCAGTATCAATTATGCGGACTCCCTTGGCCCAGCAATTTAGACAATTGAATATTTCCACTCCAGCTGCGCTACTTCCCGCGTTCGTGGAGTCCATTGAAAGGTCCTCAACTCCATCGTTTAAGGCCGGGCTTGTCGCCCACCATGCCTGAGGGGATTTGCTTGCACCCCAGTTAGGCATGTATAGTCCAGGAGAAATAGTAACGTTGACATTCGACCCGCTGCATAATGCTCCGGCTGTTGCAAAGCCGCCGCAGCCTATCACTGTCACTATCTGAACTTGGTTCCGATCGGGTCGTTGCCCTCCGCCGCCATTCCCTTCGCGAGAACAAGCCGGGGTGGATGCGCAGACGAAAATGGATCCGCCGTCGGAAGTGTCATCCAACTGGTCGAGCATGATCGGAGAGCCGACTTTCAGGTTGGGAACGCTAGCAAGGGTGATGGTAGTCGCCCCCCGTGAGTAGCCAGAGGTCCAGTTGACAAGATTCGACGGCCCACCTTTCCAGTTTGTTTCCGCGCCGTCGATGCACACCACAGAAAATGCTCCATGGCATGAGTCAGTGTTTGAAAAAATCAAAAAAGTCTGGTCTGCTCCCGCACCCCGAAGCGTAACGTTGCCCTTGCCCTGCCAATGGATGCCTGCAGACAGGTTGTAGGTGCCTGCATTTAGGAGCACGACTTGCCCACTCGGGCACGCGGCGATAGCGCTGTTAATTTGCGCCGCGGTCGCCCCAGGGTTCAGGGTTGAACAAATGGTTGTGCGGTTAGGGATCCCTCCCGTCACGCCAGCACTGGACCAATTGATCGCACGACTTGGAGAAAGTATCCCAGACCACTGCTGTGCGAGCGCCGCCCCCGAAAACGTGCCCGACATCGTCAAGACAAGAATCAGTCGCCCGAATTTCATGTGTTTCCCTTCGTCGTGCCACCAACCACATCAGAAGGAAAATCCATTCAGAGAGAATGGTGTTCACCCTCACAGATGTTTTACACGCAAACCACGGGCATTCACAACTGTCCTTAGGAACAAAAAGGGACAAGTATTGTCACTGGACGAAAGGACAATCTCCGCTCTTCGCTATGCTTACAAAACCTGAGCATAGCGCAAACACCTGATTTCTCTGTAGTTGCTCCGTCCAAATCGGGGAATCGGCTCGTTGTTCGTTTGGCGCCCGCATCCGAATCACAATCCTGTTAAGACTAGCAAGAACGGTACGAAATTGGGTCTACTAGACATTCTCAGGCTGTGAGTATACCTCGCGGCGCTCCCGCGACAGGCGCTCTTCATAAGATTCTTCCGGCTCGTAAACGACCACCTGGCTACCCCTCGTTGAGAACCCAATCGGAACACACAAGAGTTTTCTCAGCCGTTCCCGCAAAGCTTCACGCTTTTCGGGTGGAACATAAAACAGCATGAAGCCTCCACCCCCTGCTCCCAACAATTTGCCTCCCAGCGCCCCGGCGCTGAGCCCAGCCTCGTAAATCTCATCAATATTTGCATTAGATATTTTTTGCGTGAGTGTTCGCTTTATTTGCCAGCTTTCATGCAGCAATCTCCCAAATTCGTCCAACGAACGGTGAGAGCTCGCCAAAATCGCTTCGGCTTCGCCAACCAATTGATACATCATTTCCAGTTCTTTCTTCTTGTGAGGCGTGATCTTGACCTGCTCGGTGGCTATTTCGGATGCCGTTCGCGAAAACCCGGTAAAGAACAGCGCGAGATTTTGCTCGAGCTGAGCCAACCGGTCCGGCGGCAACAGTATTCGCTGAACTTCGATGGCGCCATCTGTCTGAAAATTGATCCGGTTGAACCCTCCGTAGGCAGCGCTGGTCTGATCCTGTGAACCAACAGCCTCTTGCAAGAGATCTTGCTCAACGTGGATAGCATCCGTATTGAGAGAGTGCTTGTCCCGCATTTGGTTGTTCAGGGCGTAGAGGCCCAGAAGCAATCCCACGGTGAATGCCGAGCTCGTGCCCAAACCAGTGCGAGCGGGTAGGTCTGCAACGTGGTGAATCTCGACCCCATCCCTGATGCTCAAGAATTGCAGGCAAGCGCGAGCCGATGGATGCTCGATATCATCATTCCGAATGACATTCTCCACCCTAGAATAGGAAATCCGGCTGTGAAATTCGAAAAAGGGCGGCAGCCTGCGACAGGTGATATAGCAGCACTTGTCGATCGTCGTCGCTAAAACCGCGCCCCCGTGCTCGCGGTACCAAACCGGATAGTCCGTGCCACCTCCAAAAAACGAAATGCGAAGCGGAGTGCTAGTGATTACCATGCGTTTAGTCCTTTGGCTCTCTTAAAAGGGAAGCCTTCTGAGGGTGGCTTGAGCTATTGTGGTGTTCCGAGATATTCATTCTGAAAGTTTTGATCCCTAGGGACAATGGTTGCGCTTACGGTAGATAAAGTTTCCCCAAGCTCCCGATAGCAGCGTCCGCTTGCTCAGGCCGTCCTGAATCTTGCGCACATGGTTTTCGACCTTGCGGGGATCCAACACATCATCGGCATCGAGCCACCGGATGTAGTCTCCCTGCGCTAGGGCAAATGCCGTATTTCTCGCCACCGCAGCGCCTTGATTCGGCTGCGTAGCCACACGTACACCTCTGGATTCGTAGCTCTTCGCGATCGCAAGTGTCCGATCCTCGGGACCGTCATCCACGATGATGATTTCCTTCTTCGGCCAGGTTTGGGCCAGCGACGATTCGATGGACTCCGGGATCCATTGCTGCGAATTGTAAGCCGGAATAAGAATTGAGACTAAGGGGTCCATGCGATCTAGCTTGTGCCTCCGATTCGATTCTCCTGTGGGAAACACCGATCCTGAATGGTCAAAGGCCGATCACCTTGAGGCGTAGAAGCCCGTCTTCTTCAAATAGCGGGATTGATCCGTTTAAATCAGGCAGGAGACGCTTGCCGAGCTCTGCGCTCAGTTCCATATGTTCGAGCCGAAGGCCAAGTGCCTGATGATACGCTGCCGCTTCGTCTTTTGAGGTGGACAACCGGAAAGGCTTCTCCGTGCGTCCGGTGCGGCCAAAATCATCCTTAACGCCGCGAATCTTATAGTCGTAAGCCATGTGACTGCCAGGAGCCAGCCGGGTCGCGAGCATCCTGAGGAACTGGCTCATCGGGCCTTCGTTGACATAGGGGCTGACCCCCTCCATCAACAGCAGCGTCTTCGGCTTGGAGTCCCCCAACCAATGCTCCAGCTTTGGCCACACACCATCGTTCAGATCAATGGCCAGGTGCTCGACATGACCAAAGTGGCGCCAGCGACGGGTGAGCCGTTTCTTCTCGTTGATGGCCTCGGCCTGATCGCACTCCAGGACTTTGATGCCCTTGCTGCGCAGCAAGTCCTGGAACCGATAGGCCCGCGTGTCGCTCCCGCATCCCACCCCCACGATGCGCTGTACGCCGTCGGCGATGGCGTCTTCAATTACCTGATCGTAGTACCGCGTCCGCGCGACGAGATAGTAGTAAAACGGATCGGACCGTAGCTTGGCTAGGTCATCCCGCCCAAGCCACGCCGTGCGAAACCGCAGCAGCACGGGGATGAAGTGCCGGACCAGCGTGTCCGGATTGCGCCGTTGCTCCGGTTCGTGAACCGTCTGAATGTAGCGCAGCTTTGCCACGTACATTGAGTTGTTCAAATTTGGTAGCGCCATATCGCTCCTGGTAAGGTTCGCACGGCTAGGGCCCGTTCGATGTTAATTCGTGGTGTGGGATAACCGCTTCCTTGCCTGACGCCCCGGCATTGCCAAAAGCTTGTCCCCAAAACGCTCCACCGACCAGCGGACAGCCGGCAGGAATACCTGAGCACGCTTGGCGACGCGCCAGCCAAAGACTTTCTCAATCCACGAATACTTCCACGACAAGCGCGGGACCTCCAGCTTTCCGCCCACATCCGCAGCCAACTGGTGGGCTTGGCGCACGACGTCGAGCCTCTCTGGATAGAAGTAAATGAGCCAGTTTTGCAAATATTGCACACACGCCGTTCGCGTTCTTTCGCTGTCTTCGAGCGACCTCAGATATCCAACATGCAACTGCATCGAGCGCCACTGGGCTTCCAACTTTTTATGCGAGTGGCCTATGAAGCTTAGGCTGCTGGGTCCGGAAGCGCGATAGTACACCTTGGCATCCGGCACAAAGCGAACACCGTCGCTCGCGAGCAGGACACGGCAGAAGTATTCGCCGTCATCGTCTCCCAGCAACTGGGTGTCCCACGGGCCCGCCGCTTCGGTCAACTCACGACTAACCAGCCAGGTGGCAGTCTGCATGTGCAGGTTCTGTCCCATTTTACGTAGCAACCACTCAACAGGAGGGAGGTCGCACCACAGTGGGGTTGGCGTGAATTCAGAGCGCTGAGAGCGAAACAGAAAGCGTCCCCAGGGTGAAGAGGACAGCGTCCGCTTGCTGGCGAGCTGTCTGAGTCCCTCCATCTGCAAGGCGACTTTGTCGGAAGACAACAAATCATCCGCATCCAGCCACTGAATGTAGTCTCCCTCGCTCAGAGACAAAGCGCGGTTGCGTGCGGCTGCTGCTCCCTGGTTTTCTTGGGTGAACACGCGGACTGAACCGGATTCAAACTGCCGCGCGATTGCCAAAGTCTCATCGGTGGAGCCATCATCCACCACAATGATTTCCTTGCGGTCCCAGTTTTGCCCGACGGCAGACCAGAGGGTGTCCTCGATCCACTCTCCAGCGTTGTAGGCCGGGATGAGAATTGATACCAGAGGTTTCAAGACTGCGCTCCTGCCCTTTTGCTGAAAGCACGCCGGTAGGCCGCCAGCAGATTGGCCACAGAGTATTCCCAGTCCAGCTCTTTTTGCACCCTCCAGTATCCGAATTCCCCCATCTTTTTTCTATCTTCGGGATGTTCGAGCAGCCACAGTATCTTCGCGGCAAAGTCCGCCACTTGATTCTTGTTGTCGGCGTAGAGTGAAGCTTCTCCGGCACTAAATCGGCCTTCCTTCAAATCGAATTGTACGATGGGCTTGGACAACGCCATGTACTCCATGATTTTGATCATGGTGGAAATATCATTCATTTCGCAGGGCTTGTCGGGGTTCACGCAGACATCGGCGGTGGAAAGTATGTCCAGCAACTGTTGGTCAGGGATCCTCCCGGTAAAGTTCACCATGTCTTCGAGATTTTTGTCCTTCACCATCTGGCGCAGGCTCGCTAAACCCGGCCCACCGCCGACGCATGTGAAGTGAACGTCGCGGCGTCCCTGGTCTTTTATGTACTGCGCGACATCCATCAGAAGATCCAGCCCTTCCTGGATGCTCATGGTTCCGACATATCCGACCAGGTAAGGCTTGCCGTGCTTGAGATTCGCCTTTGGCGGTACGGGCTTGAACGCATCCAAATCCGGGCCGTTGCGCACGACAAACACGTCCTCCGGCGCGAGGCCGCCTCGGCTGGTGGCGATATTCTTGTAGCTTTGATTGGTGGACATTGCTACATCGCTGAAGTAGAAAGTCAGTTTCTCCAGCCAAACCTGCGCCTTATAGAAGAAGTTTTTCTCTTCGTATTTCGAAAGGTACAACTCCGGGTTGGCATCGTGATGGTCAAAGATGTATTTGACACCAAAGAGCTTAAATGGCATGGCTATCAAAACAATGTTGTCGGGCGGATTGCAGCCCTGTAAGACGTGGAACCCGCGCCGCAAATAAATCCACCAGCTGTAGAGAAATTCCCACCCCAGCGCGCAGCCATATTCCCAGAGGTACCCTAAGGGAGTGTTCCCCTCCGGTGGCATAGGATGCCGGTAAATATGGACACCTTCGAGCAGTTCATGGCCTTTGGCATAGCCTTTGCCTTTGGGACATAGCACAGTTACTTCGTAACCGCCTTTTCGCAGCGAACTGGCTTCTTTCCAGACACGGCTGTCAAAGGGCACCGGTAGATTCTCAACAATGATCAGGATCTTCTTCTTTGCCATGGAGTACCGTCGTCGCTATTTCAGCAATTGGTAGAGTCCGGCGAGCGCGCACATCATCGTCGCCTGTCCCCAGTGCAGCGTCGGAGTCTTGTTAACCAGCCACCGGGAATAGCGGCGATAGTAGAAATAACCCGATCGGTCCTGCATGTTCTCGATCGTCCACTGCGCAACTTTCAACGCCAGTGACAGGTTTTCGGGATCGCGGTCATTGAAGAAGACCAGCGTATCAATCGCCTGCGAGCTGCACTGGATGTCGAGAGGGAGGGTCTTGTAATCGTAGTACCGGGGCGTTCCGTCCGCCAAGAAAAACGTCTTCTTCCAGAATTCGTAGCCGCTCATCATGTTTTGATTGAAGCGGTCGCTCCCTGTGCCTTCGGCATAGAACTTGAAGCAGTCGAGTACATAGGCCGTATGAAAATTGTCCACCCATTGAAGGTTGGCTTTTTCTCCGTACCACCAGGACGCATCCGGCCGCTGATACTGCGCAGTGTATTGCAGCGATCTCTGTGCGAGATCCCGATAAGTCTGGTCGTTCGTGTACGAATACGTCCGGGCCAGCAGGCTGCCACCGAGGGTATTGGCATTGTGGACCAGACTCTTCCCGATGGGAATGTAACTGATGCAAATACCATCGCCGTCAGAATACTTGTCTAGATCTTTCATGATGTGCTCGCAGGCGCTGACCGCGATCTGGAGATACCGATCTTTCTTGAAGTGATCGTAGCCATCCAGGAACGCGTGGCCGATCAACGAAGTCCACACAATCGTCGGCACGGTCTTGGGCAGATAAAAGCTGCGCGACTGATAGTCGAAGTGATTGCCCCAGCAAGCGCCGCTGTAGCCCTTCGATTGATGCTCGATCAGCCACTGCAGGCAATGTTCGCCCTTGTCCGCCCAATGTTTTTCGCCAGTCGCGGTGTGCAAGCGCATGAAACCGCGCGCCAGAAATCCCATGCCTTTGCTGGAAAGGTCCTTGCGGACCCCTAACAGCGGGCGCAAATTAAGAGGGAAACGGCGCACTCCCTGTTGCAGGACGGTGTTCAAGAACTTGCTGTTGAAAGTGAATGGGCGCACGAAGCGCGCGTTCAGCCCGTCAAAAGTGTCGTAGCCTTTGTACTTATTATCTCTTATCCAATTATATAGATATATAATAGAATTGTAAATCTGAGCTTTCGCAGCGGCATTCTCGGCCTGTGCGCCAAGCTGCTTACCAGCAGATGCCATCGTATTTCCCTTTTTCGCTGCGGCGGTCGCTGATACGCACGAAATCGACCAGCACCTGATCCTCGCGCAATGCCTGTGGCACCTTTTGGAATTCCGAATCTTTGTTGCCGATTACGATCGTCTGCGCATGATCGAGCACCCCGCCCATACTATCGACCATGATCCGGGAGATGTGCGGGATGTGATTGAGAATAAAGTCCCGGTTGGCGCCTACCAGGCTCGCAATGTTCACGTTCTTGTCGTAGATGCGCAGGTCGAAGCCTTTGCCGGTCAGTCGCTCGATCACCTCAATCATCGGACTTTCACGCAGATCATCCGTACCGGCCTTGAAACTGAACCCCAGAATTCCGACTTTCTTGTGCCCCTTGTCCATGATCATCTGCAAGCCACGGCTGACCTGCATTTCGTTGCTGAGCAAAACCGAGGACAAAATAGGCAGTTGCAAGTCGCTGGATTTGGCTTTGTATGAAAGCGCGCGCAAGTCTTTGGGCAAACAAGACCCGCCGAAGGCAAATCCCGGCATCAGGTATGCGGGAGAAATATTGAGTTTCTTGTCCTGACAGAAAATGTTCATCACTTGGTGCGCGTCAATGTCGAAGACCTTGCAGAAATTACCGATTTCATTGGCGAAGCCGATCTTGAGTGCATGCCAGCAGTTGTCCACATACTTTACCATCTCTGCAGTTTCAAGATCAGTACGAATGAGCGGCGCTTGCAACTTCTCGTAAAGCGTAGCCAACATGTCGCCGCTGGCTTTATCCAGTTCCCCGATTACCGTCTTCGGAGGCGCGTGGAAGTCTTTTACTGCCGAGCCTTCGCGGAGAAATTCCGGATTGTGGCAAACTCCGAAGTCTGTACCAGCCTTCTTGGTGGAAAATTCTTCAAGCGTGGGGATTACGATGTCATGCATCGTGCCCGGCAAGATGGTACTGCGGATGACCACCGTATGTCGGGCAGCTTTATTCTTGATGGCCTCGCCGATCTGCTCGCAAATGCGCCGGATATAGCGGAAGTCGAGATTGCCGTTGGCCTGGCTCGGAGTGCCAACACAGACAAAAGATAGCTCGGTGGCCTGGATGGCTTCCGCCGGATCGCTGGTAGCGCGCAGTCTGCCCGATTTAGCATGCAGTGCAATGAGTTCGCCGATCTCGGCCTCGATGATGGGGGATTGGCCTCTGTTAACAAAATCAACCTTGGTAGGAACCGGATCGACACCTACAATTTCGTGCCCCTCGCCGGCGAGACATCCCGCCGAAACGGTACCGACATAACCCAATCCGAAGATGCTAACTTTCAAGTGACTATTCCTTTCCTCCCGGCCCGGTGATCCGTGTGTGCCGGGAGAAAACTCAAAACGAGGGCGAGAGCTACTTCTTTAGCAACTCCTGATAGACGCTGCAGGTCATCTCACCCACCGCGTCCCAAGAATTCCGTCCATTTGCGAAGTCCTGAATCTCTTTTCTTCGGCAGTCTAATTGTTTGAACAGATCGCTGGCAAAGTAAGTCTCGATCGCGTCGCCCAGGTCCGCCGGTTCGCATGACGGACTTAGAAAACCCGTCTTTCCGGGAACAATGTCGCCACGGAAGGAGCCTACGTCCGAAGCAATGACCGGCAAGCCAAAACTGTAGGCCAAGAACAATACGCCACTTTGGAATACCTCATTGTATGGCAGCACGGTGACATCCGCAGCCTTGAAATACAGTTCTGTTTCTTCGTTCGGAACGAATTCGATTCTCTGGATCACACGTTCGGCGCCGGGATTGGTTTCTATCGCCCTCTTGATATCGAGCCAGTATTTTTCCGATCCCTTTTTCGACTCGCCGGCGATGATCAACCGGTAGCCCTCATACTTGGACGCGATCCGCTGAAACGCGGCTACCAGATGTTCGACACCTTTGTAAGGTCGGATGGCCCCAAAGAACAGGATGACACGTTCTCCGCTCCCAATTCCCAAGCGACGCCTGGCTTCGGCGCTCGAAAGGTCAGTATTTGGAACCGAGTTGTTAATGCCAAAAGGAATCACGGTAACCCTATCGCCTTGAACCCCATAATCATCGAGTAGCTCGCCTTTCATTTTCTCAGTATGGACAAAAATGTGATCGGCAAGCCGGTATTGGGTCTTCAGGCCCAGTTGATTGTGCCAGGAATCATTCCCGTCTCTTTTTCCCGCGTTAACGTTGTGGGCCGTAAACACGATTTTCTTATCCAGTATTTTGTAATAAAGCATCAACAAGGTACGGTCGAAGAAGGGAAACTTGTTGTTCCAAAGCAAATGAAAGATCTTCGCCTCGGTACTCGCGGCGTATCGCAGTATCCGGAGGTAGGAACCCAACACCCTCGCAAGTCGCCTCACTATCCCCGACTCTTTCCGTGGGTCGCCGTAGGCGTCGAGGAAATGCACGCCTCGAGTGGTGTGCATCTCAGGACTATCCACCTCAGCACCACCGAGCACGTCCACTGATACACCCTTTGCCGCCAGCGCCATGGCAATACCATATGCATAGGGCCGGTCGAAGCCGCCAGTGAGCAATCCAATCCCAATCTCTGCCGGTTTTGCCGCTGGCTCTCGGAGAAGCGTGCCAGTAGTTTCATCGTGCTCTGTAATCTTTCCGGATTGGGCCGCCACGGTAGTCACTTGGAATCTTCAGTTCCGAACGCCAGCTTCCTGCTCAACTATCGCTGGAGCCAGTCTGTTGCGCTCCTTGGGTTCCGCCGGGAGGGGCGTGGGTTCGGCTCTTGAAGTCTGGCCCGTGGGAATCTTCACCACCGCCAGCAAGAACGCGATCCAAACCGGCGTCAAATTCCTGAAGCCTGCTTCGGTAAAGCTGTAGGCCATCCCGACCACAAAATAAGCGAGTTTCAGACATCCTATTTCCGGCTCCTGCCGGAGACAACGCATCACTGCACGATATCCCGTCGCGATGACAATGCCCAGAAAGGTAACACCAACCCATCCTAGATTCAGATAGACCTCAAGGTACCCGTTGTGCGCTTCGTTCGGTGCCCACTTTAGGACGGTCACAAAGTGGTCGACCCGCTCCGGCGACCAAAAACTCTCAAACCCAGCTCCCAGCAACGGAGAATGGTCCATTTTCAGAAGCTGCTGCCACAATTCCGTGCGGCCCGTAAGCGTGGGGTTTCTTCCCATCGCGGTCAGAACATTTCCCCCCACATTAAGAAATAGCACCGAGGAACTGGCCAACAGCACAATCGCGACCATAAGATGCACACGACCTGCGGTCCGGGCCAGACTGCGGGAACTGGTCGCCACGATCAAGGCACTGCCGATTGCGAAGCAGGACAAGGATGTCATTGAATTCGCGGTCCAGGTCAGCCAGAGCGCCATCCCAACGATAGTCCCGTGCACGATGAGCACTCTACGCCTGCCTTCACCCCGCAGCTCGTGAATAAACCGCCATGCCGCCCCCAGTCCGAGGATCATGCAAATCATACCCAGCATGTTCTTGTCGGCCGCGACGCCAACATAGAATGCCGTGCCTTCCCATTTGCTGTAGGCACGGCCCAGGTCGGGGTAGTACTTGATCAACAGAATGGACCCTGGTAAAAGGATGAAGCCCACGCGTGCCAGGACACGTTTGATTGCGTTCGTCCGATCCACGGCCGTCAGGACAATCATCACCATGGCAAAGTCGCCCACCGACTTGATCCAGCGCTTGACCGCGACTTCGGGGTAGTCCGACCAGGCGACGCTAGCCGCGCAATAAGCCATGAACAAAAGGGTTGGCCAGTTGCCGCGCAGTATCTTGCCAACTGCGACCCGCCTCTGGAACAGCACGCCCAGGCCGAGGACTATCAATGCCAGGTAAATGTTCCGGTCGAGAGGACTGCCATCCTCGAACCCGATGCCCTGACTCGGCCCGCCGCCTTGCAACCACGCGGAAACCGGTCGCGATCCAATGATTAACAGCCAACACACGGGCAACCAGAGGGCTTTGGAAGTTCGATTTCTGGCGTCCCGGTCAAGTACGAAAAGCCCCAGGATACCAACCAGGAAAACGATGGTGCCAATCAGCGTCATTGGGCGTCGAAGAACAAACGGTGTACCAGTTCGAGTGTGAGCAGCTTGTGAATGGCCGTCGTGTAGTTACGGTCGCCCCGGAGATGGCCCCGCACCATGAACTCCACATTGGTCCGCTCAAGATACGGGCGCGAAAGCGTACGCGAGTCTAGCAGCATGTCCCGGACATAGTCAGCTAGCTCGTCTCGGTACCAGACTCGGAAATGTAGCAGCTTGTGCCGTCCGAGGAACATGCGCTCCAAGTGTAGAGCCGAAAAAGTGTGGTCCATGCGCGCCAGCCACTGCGGCATCCCATAGTCATACGCATATTCCGCCTTAAACGTGAATTCAAGAAAACCATTTGATATTTTGGAAGCCAGTCCCGGCTTGCCACCGACGCCACGATCGGTCCGGAAACTCGCTAGCGCCGGGTTGCTGCTGATCAGGCGCAGGCGGATGTCCTCCCCGTTCGGGCCGTAAGCCTGCGGAGCGCGGAACACTGTGCGGACGAAATCATTGTCGAGAAATGGCGATCGTACCGACAATTGGCTTTGCTCCAGTGCCAGGATCCCGTGGTGGTACCAGGGCGATTGCCGGAAGGCCGCGAAGGTCACCGGGTGCTGACGCCGCAATCCTGCGTACGTGGTTTTCGCCTGCTGCACATAGGAGAGTAAGTCCGGACGGAACACGCCCGGTGCCGGTGGCATGGGTTTGAACATCACGGCCTGGCGAACGATTTCACTGCCGTACGTTCCCACAACCTTTACCGGAGCAATCTGACGGGCCTTCTCGCTAACATACAAGTCGGAGGCGCGATACACATCCACCGTACCTTCGGTTAAGTAAACACTGCGCTCGGCGTAGCGCGAGAAACTCTTGAGAAACTCGTCGCCTACCGTAATTACCTGATGGGGTTGCTGGCAAACCTCTGCTACTCGCCGACCGATTCGCACGTCATAGCAGTCGCGGTATGGACCACGAAAAGTATACGTAGGCAGCGATCCAGGAGCCGATGCGTGGCAGGCCATGATCACCCGCGTGTCCAGGCCGCCGGTGAGGGTCATCCCTATCTTCTCACCGCCGGCGAAATACAGCGGGAGATTCTTGGTTAGGGCTCCGTGAAGTTCCCGATAATAGTCTTCCGGCTCGAGCGGACTCTGTTTTTCCCAATATTCCGGCCGGAAATAAGTATTTTTCTTGTCAATCACGGCGTCGCGGAAAGTCCACGCTGACGCTGTGGGCAGGATGAAGATATCCTTAAAAATCGTGCGGTTTTCCAGCACACAGCTGAACGCGACCAATTCCCCGATGGCCCGTGGATCCGGCGTCCGAAGAACGGGACGAACCGCGAGAATTGCTTTAGCCTCCACAGCAAAATAGAATGCGTCTTCGGACTCGTGGTAGCAGATGTGATGCATCCCGGTACGGTCGTTGAATAGGGTTGCCGTACTGCGGGTCTGGTCCACTAGCAAGCCCTGAAACATTCCATTCAGGCTTGCCGGGAATGTCGGATCCTGCTCGTAGGAGCCAACGATATATGCAGGTCCGGTGGTCGCGGGAGAATATTCTTCTCCAGAAAAAACTAGGGTGACGTCGCCACGTTCATTGCGAACCGGCATTGCGTCGCAGAATGAACCCTTCTTTACCGCCCATCCCACATAAATGCCAAGGGACTCATTGATCCAAGTCCCCGTGTGGTAGAACGATTCGTGATGGATCGCTTCCACCATCTGCAACAGTTCCGCCTCGGCGCGCGGGCGTGGCATTCTTGAGATAAGACCGACGATTCCTGGCATGTGGTTGCGTCCTACGCCTTTGACGCCGTCTGGAACTTACGGCCATACCAGGCCCGACGCCATTCGCGGAGTTTGCCAACGAGAGATTCAGGCAGGCGGTCTACCAGGCGGTGATGCAGGCCGAGGCGCAGCGCGGCGCGGCCGACGGCACTCAAAGGAATGTAGTAGCGCGGCAAATCGACCCGCTGGAAACCGTTCACCTCCTTGAATGTGCTTAGGCTGTCTCCTACCTTCTTGCCGTATGAGAAATGCTCGTACACCAAGTATGAAATCCCACGGTCTGCACAAGAACGTACGGCCTGTGCTATCAGTGCATTTGTCGGCGCCTTATCCCTGTGCGCGACCATAGACAAAATATGAATGATGCAAGCAATCTCTTTCGCTTGGTCAGTCACTAACTTAATGAAGCCAATTAGCTCGCCTTCAAAGAAGGCACCGATGTAGATCGTACGTTCCAAGAATGTTCCTGCATAGCTACGCACCTCATCGGTGGTAATTCCAAAGTAAGGAAACTTCTTGCCCTGTCTTATTGGCACCTCATTGTAGATCTCACAAATTCCTTCCACCAGTGCATCGTCGAATGGCACTTCCCGTACAGCTAAACCCGTCTTTTCGGCCTTCTTTGCTTTGTTGCGAGCCTTGAACCGGATTTGACCATTCCACCAGTGATCAAAGGTGGAGACGGGCAGGACTGCTAGGTTGTCCAGCTCCATCGGATAGGAGTATTGGGGTGAGGTCTCCGGAAGTTTTTGCAGAAAGGTAAAAAGATCAACGCGTGTTCCGCACCTGCGCAGGCCATCAAGCATAGCTTCTGGATCATCGGGGAACGTATATTTGTCCCCATCGAGGCGGGCGACCCGCACTATCCGTCCTTGAATTTTGACGTCCTTACCGCAAACCTTCATGAGTACAAATCCTTTCACCGTGCGACGGCCCGGGCAATCCAGGCCGGATATGCGCTCGTAAGCGGATGAAAATCAGGAATGCGGAGTCACCGAGTCGTCGCTGGATGCAAGGGTGCCGTGCGTCCCACTTGATCCCGAGAATCCTGCTGATTCAGCTGGATGAAGATCGCGTCCATGATTCGGGCAGTGAGTAATATCTCCCGGTAGGGAATGGGGAGCGGAGCGCCTTCCGTGATCGAGCGGTAGAACGACTCACTCAGGAACTTCATGCCCGACTTCATATGGAAATCTCTTCCGAGAAAAGTCCGCAGGTTGGTGGTCCAGTTTCGGAGATACTGCCGGGCCAGATCGAGTGGCGGAACAAATTTCTCCGCGTAGCTGGGGTAGCGGACTCCGTTCAACTTGATTAGCGTTTCCTGGTCGTGGTCCATGATTAGGCCATTCTTGGGGCCATAGATCCGCAGTTGGTGTAAAGAGGGCCGCATCTGTGAGGAAAAAGTGAAGTATGCCGTGGTATCGTCCTCATCCGAAACGATCACCCGCAGCTCGTCAATAATTTCCGTTTCTCCCATTTTCTTCAGGAACGGGCTCCGGAATCCGTAGGCAATCACCTGAGGTGAGTCGCTACTTATGAACTCCGCGATCCTGGCGATTCCGTGACTGATGACGTTCTGGAGAAGCTTGCCGGGAAGTTGTCGTACCCAATGCCGCTTATCACCGAGCAGCGCGCTAGCATATGCTGACTGGCCCAACTCGTAGCAGTAATAGCTCTCCAGGTGCACTGGGGCCCCGCCCAGGAAACCTTCTGCGATCAAAGACCGCATGCGCCGAGCGGCGTGGCTAAACTGGTCGTCATGCCCGGCGGTGATCTTGAGCTGCTTTTCGATTGCGAGGGCGATTAACCTTTCGGTTTCTTCGGCGTGGAGGGTGAAGGGTTTTTCTAAATAGACATGGCATCCGGCCTCCAGGCAAAACCGGGCCAATTCAATGTGGCTCTCCGGAGGGGTCGTGATGTGGACCACGTCTGGCCGGGCCTTACTCAGTAATTCCTCGAGGTCGCTGAAGTGCTGCTTGATTGGGAAGCGCTCGCAAAGCTGGCGCGCCATCAGCGGCTCGCGGTCGCATACTCCGACGATCTCGCATCCTTTGATCCGTTGGATCTGCGAGACGTGGGAGTCGGCAATCTTGCCGCAGCCTACGATGGCCACTCTAAGCATTCGATTCCCGGTTCTGGCAAGCCTCAAAATAACGGTTCAATCCTTCAGCCATGGATACTCTCGGGGACCAGCCCAGCCGAGTTTTTAGCTTCTGGTTGCTGTAATCCGTTCTTTTCCAGTTGGCAAACCATCTTCCGCGATTGAATACGGGAGGCACCTGTCCTTGAGACCAAGTCGAGTACCGCTCCCACAAAGAACAAAGGACATAACTCAAAACGTGCGGAACGTAGAGCGACCTGAATTTCCTCACCTTGCGCTTGTACAAACGCAGGAACAGGCGGCTGGAAGGCAAGTCATCATCGACCACGTTGAAGATCTCCCCATCCACTCCCTTCTTCAATCCCGCGAGCGCGATTGCATCCGCGCAATTTTCAACGAAGGTGAATGGAATCCGGTTGGAACCGCCCATGTGCAGAAAAAATCCGAAGGTTTCGATTCCGACTCGGCCAGTGATGGCAGTTTTCCCTGGGCCGATGACATATCCCGGTCTGACGATCACGTGAGGGACGCCGAACCTCTGCCCGTATTCGGTCACGAGTTCGTCTTGTTTGACTTTTCCGAAACAGTAGGCCTCCCCGCGCCAATCGGAATGAGTTTCCACCGGGCAAGTCTCATCCAGGAGCCCCCAACGTGATTTTTGCCGATTGGTGTATACGGTGAATGAACTGATGTTGACAAAACGCTTCAAGCATTTGTGATTCAAGCTGGCGTCAAGAAGATTCCGGGTGGTGACCACCGAGTTCATGAAGGCATCGGGGAACGACTTCTCCCCTCGACCTGCCGCCAAGTGATAAATGAGGGCCACATCCCTGGTGGCGGCGGCGCAATCCTCCCGGGACAAGAGGTTGCCCTTAAGCACTTCGATGCCTGCCCCATGGCCGCGCGTGGAAAGGGCCCCCAGCCAGTCTGTCGGACTCGATGGCCTTACAAAGCAGCGCAGATTGCGAAATCCACGGCCTAACAAGCTTTCTACCACTCTGGTCCCTACAAAACCTGATGCTCCTGTTACCAGGATCAGATCGTCGGGTCCGACAATGGAATCACTAGGTTCGACTTGATGCACAAGTTCACCCTGGTCAGCAGGACTGAAACCTTCTGCTAGGTGGATGTGCGTCTCTGTAAATAGGTTGGTCACAATGACTCAGAGCGCAAAATGAAATTGGAGGCGATCGGTTGATCTCCTGCCCAACGAAGAACATCATCTCCCATAAGGAAACGGTGTTCTTCCGGATTCACGGGATGAGTTTCCAGTTCCACTACATGCTGACGAGCGAGAGAAAACAGGCGCTGTAGCCGTTCCTTGGGCTCCAAAGGAGCCAGTGAAAAGAAAAAGTCGACGACCCGGTACCGCTTAGCCAGCAGCTGGTCTTCCACCTCACGGTAGCGCCGGTTGAAGAAGCCCTTCTCGCCCGGAAGAAACGAAAAATTCCGCCGGACAATGATTCCCTCCGGAAGCAACTTGCCGAGTAGCATGTTGGCAGAGAGGTGCATATGATGGTGCCCATCCCACCGCTCCGGGTCTTTCCCGTAGAGGCGTCGGTATTCATCGAGCTGCGCTGACACGACGTAATCGAAAGTCCGTGCCAGCCCGGGATGGGGCACGAATTTGGCGAGGCGGTGCCGTCGTAAATGGCTCGTGATCTTGTTCTGTTCTTCCATTAGGCGGGGAGAGCAGCCGGTACCAGTAAATGGCGAGGTCAAATTTAGGTGCAGCCCAGTGTCAATATCGTGCTCCCGGGCAATCTCTGCCGCCCGCTCGGCATCTTCCATGAACACCATGGCGCTGGCCGAGGAAACCGTTCCCCTCAGAGCGCACTCGCAGATCCGGTCCGTGTTCGCGCGGTCCCGTCCCCAATCATCGGCATTTATGATCAGGAGCCCAGGGTAGCGGTTTACCGGTTGCAGGGATACAGAATCGGTGAATTGCGCGTTGGGCCGCTTTTCTACCGGACCGGAAACGCAGTCCCGCACTAAATCATGCTCTTTTTCTGCTTCCAAGAGTGCCCTATTGCCGCCCGCCGGCCGCGCCAACAAGATTGCCTTGAGGATGCTAAACGGGTTGATCACGGCGCAAGCAAACCTAGCGTGATCCAGCAGGCTTCCGAGCCAGGCAAGACTATGATGGGGAGCTAACATCATTCTAGGCAGACACCTTCCAATTTAGATGCTGAGTCTTCATGAGGACGCCGTCACAGGGGACTGCAGAACTCCAACAAGTACCTCGATCATAGGTTTACACCCTTGCCCGCGAGGACCGTCTCAATCACTGCGGAAATTTCCTGCGACGATCTCGTCGATATCCATGAAAACATCGTAACGCGATTCGAGCGCGGCAATCAGAGCCGTTAGATCGAGCGAGTCCAGCATGCCCTGATCAAAAAAGTCCTCTGCCGCGGAAAAATCTTGCCCGGGCGAATTTCGTTGAGGATTGCTATAAGTTTTTCCATAAGATGGCTCAGAATGCCGACTCCGTCTCTCAGCCTTCCTCCCTCAGGCTGATTTGGGGCGGGACACCGACCCGCGCCGGATCAATTGTAGCGCCATCGCCGCCAGAAAACTTGGCTGCGAAAAAAAACTTTGGCCGGCTCATTCCGGGGCCTATCGCCAGGTGGCGCGATGATACGATCTACGCTAGCCGCTCGCGCCCGGGCCCGCGCAGGACGGCCTTCATCTTGGCTGCGGCCTTCTCAAAGAGGCTTTGTGAGCAGAGAATCTTGGCCACGGCGCAAACTTGCTCGCCGACGCGGGTAGCCACTCGGAGGACCGCCTTCGCAAATTGCTCGGCCTCGCGAAGGGCCGCGTCATACGCGGCCGTGGCCGACTCAAACTCGAAGCGGAGCAGTTTCCCAACGGAAGGCAGGGTCAAGTGAGGAGCGGTTCAAACCGCTAGAATGTCCGGCTGAAAGGACCAAGCGGAATGGCTCGCGTCTAGCAGGATCTGATAAACCTGACCGTATGGCGCAGCGGAGGTCTTCAGCCGGGGTGCTTCTTGGCCACGTTCGAGCAGACGCCCCAGTGGGTCTAGCGTCGTATCGCCGACTTAAGAGCACCGATCGGGCGCCCGGTTCGCTCTTGATCTCGCTCATGCCGGCTTTCCCTTATCCTCTGATGCCGGGCCGCGGGGTGCCTCGACGGAGTGTGATCGCTGACCGGGGGCCTTTCCCGTGGATAGTGACACCCCGCCTCGCGGCTTCGATCAGACGTTTCGTAAGGACCCTGCCTGCGGGACCACGAACATAGAAACACCGTGAAAACGCCACTCCACGAGTTCATCCTTTGAGAGCACCGACCAGAGAATCCTAAGATCCAACTTCTTCGTGCGATCAGCGAGTCCCAGTGTGTATTCGTAATAGCTGCCGTCATAGTTAACCAGCGTCACCTGAGTCGAAGGCATCGCAAACTTGATCGGGAACGCGTCTCCCATCTCGTAGCGTGCCGTGTGCGGATTCGCTTCGATCGGCCAATTCCCTGATCACCTGTTTTCTTCTCCAACCCGGCCGGGGGCGCCTGAACGGACTGTCATGTGGGGGGTGGTAACAACCTCCCTCGCTGTCGCGTGGGGCCTACCTGCAAAGAATCTCTTCAGCCGCTGCATTTCTTCTTTGCCGCGAAACTCGATGAATTCGGCGGACACGGAGCGGGGGCACCTCTTGATCATTGCCGAACAGTAACCGAAGAGCGTTAGCAATCCGCCTGTAACATAAGGTCTTTTGCTCATCTGATAGATGCACCGAAAGAGCTGCCAAGTCGGATGCCCACCCAACCGGTAATCTTTCTCACCCCATCTGAACTTGAGCTTCAGGCCCTTGTTTATGGCTGTATTCATCTCCCGGTGATGAAGGCAAACCTTCTCGGGAAATGTTCTGGTTTGCCATCCTTTCATGCGAGCTGTTACAACAGCAATCAGATCAATTCCACCGCCTTGGATGGGGCTATAGCCGCCGATCTCGTCGAAGCACTCCCGGCGGAAAAGCTGGCAAGCCCCCGACACGTGCTCGATACTGGTGAACCGGAAATCGTAGGTTCCGCTTCCTTCCGTAAAGGGTGTTCCTCCCACGCCCAAACTTGGGTTCTCAGCGAACTTGGCCAAAAGAAACTCGAAATAGTCACTTTCGAAAGTAATGTCTGCGTCCAAGTTGGCGATTATGCCGTATGCCAGCTCCCTGACTCGGTCGTAGCCGGCGTTAAACGCCAGCACCTTTCCTGCAAAATGCCGTTCCTTGCGTTCCGGCATACGGATCAGTTCGATCCAAGGATTGACCGCCGCATACTCGCTGACGATTTCATCCGTGCCGTCGGTCGAACCGTCACTCACAATCACCCACTTGAGCGGAAGAACAGTCTGTGCGACCACAGATTGGATGGTCTGCTCGATGAACCGTGCCTCGTTCCGAGCGGGTGTTATCAGCACGTAGGCAAGAAGCTTGGTCACTCGCATTCCTCTATGGCGTTACAGTATTTCGCGACAGATGCATGCCGCCCCTGCCGGAGCCAGTCGCTAGAACATTTTCGTGCCGCGTAGTGGCTCGGATTCCGGGGATTCGAGAAGGACGCTCCATGGAGCGTGCGAGCATGTGCTGTTCCTGAAGCATCTTCTGCCGGATGGCCAGGGCGCTGCGAGATCGGGCTTCAGCCAATCGTTGCGGGGGCGGATGTTTCATAGACGATCTTGTTCGCCCGCAGAAATTGCGATATTTCTTCCACAACTCGCCTTTGCTGCGGATCCGTTATCTGCGGGAACACTGGCAAGGAGACGATTTCAGCCGCGACTCTCTCGGTCACAGGGAAATCACCGAGTCTGTGACCCCATGGGGCATATGCCTGCTGTAGATGGAGCGGCACTGGGTAGTGAATGCCCGTGCCTATTTTAGCTTCGGCTAGATGTTTCATCAGCGACTCTCGGTCTCGAACTCGCACGACGTAAAGATGGTACACCGCTTGCGCCCATTCCGGGCAAAAAGGACCAACGAGCCCATCCACGGAGGAAAGCAGTTTGTCGTAACGGGCGGCAGCCCGTTGACGCGCCTGGTTCCAGTCCGCAAGGTGCCGCAATTTGACAGACAGGATCCCAGCCTGGATCGAGTCCAGTCGGCCGTTGTAGCCTTCGATTTCGTGATAATACTTCTTGGACTGGCCATGATCGCGTAGCATCTTTGATTCTTGTGCCAGCGCTTCGTCGTTCGTCGTGATTGCTCCGGCCTCTCCGCAGGCCCCAAGATTTTTCCCTGGATAGAAGCTGAACGCAGCGGCCCGGCCCACGGATCCCGCCTTTCGCCAGCGGTTTTCCTTCTTCGAAAAATACAGCGCGCCATGTGCTTGGCAGGCATCTTCAACAACAATGAGCTTGTACCGTGCAGCGATTTCCAGAATCGCGTCCATGTCTGCCATCTGTCCGTACAGGTGGACCGGAACGATAGCCGTAACCGGCTTACCGCTCTTGTTGTCGATTACAACGCCGAGCCGGTCATCCACCGTACAACTGCTCTCCAAATATTCACGCACTTTCGCTGGATCCATGTTGTAGGTGCGTTCATCGATGTCCACGAATCTGGGTTCTGCACCCGCCTGTGATATCGCCTCCGTGGTGGCTATAAATGTGTTCGGCA